>Ga0180009_10003879_pt1 | contig 16801 bp, 19 predicted proteins | sample OS_PC_MetaG_FD_123537 | JGI IMG/M metagenome (GOLD analysis project Ga0180009, IMG submission 123537) | Groundwater microbial communities from the Aspo Hard Rock Laboratory (HRL) deep subsurface site, Sweden - OS_PC_MetaG | ecosystem: Environmental > Aquatic > Deep subsurface > Groundwater...
AATTAAGAGAAAAAGAAAAGTGTCAAGGGGAAAGTCAAAAGATAAATGGTCTTGAACGGCATATTAGCGTCCTTGGCGCTAATTTTTTAAGTTGTAGCGTTTAGTTTATCAACACATTCTACATACTAATAATGAAAATCCTTATAAACCAAAAGCGCATTCTAAAAATACATGCGCATTGAAAAAGTGGCGAGAAAAATCTGGAAATTCACCGACTGGCCTGGATTAAGCTCAAATGTATACCTTGTTGACATTGATGTTCCCACAATGATTGACCTTGGCTCAAAGGACTTTTCAGGAAGCCTTACAAGAGCATTGGGAAGAATAGGGTACAGCCCTGCTGACATAAAAAAAGTCATATTCACTCACCTGCACTTTGACCATATAGGCGACCCAACATTATTCAAGAATGCTGAGTTTTTCGCGTCACAGCAGGAGATTGATGACATGAGCAATAACAGGATAGGCGCTTTCTTTGCATTGTTCGGCACAAACCCTTCTGCATTATTAAAGGGAATTGATTTAAAGCCAATACAAAACAGCGGCAAGTTTACAATAATCGAAACCCCGGGACATACAAGGGGAAGCATCTGCATCTGGCTTAAGGAAAAGAAAATCATGTTCTCAGGAGACACATTGTTCAGCAATAACATACTTGGAAGGACTGACCTGCCTAATTCAGCCCCAAACCAGTATGCTGATTCTTTGAAAAAAGTGGCAAGGTTTAAATACAAGATTCTCTGCCCAGGGCATTAAGCATGAACTATTATTCTGCAATTGCAAAAGGATATAATCAGCTTCACAAGGAAGAGCAGATTAAGAAACTGGAAATAATAGCCAAGCACATAAAGCCTAAAGCACCATTATTGGACATCGGAGCAGGCACAGGCATTTCAACAGAATTCTTTAAGGTAAAAGCAGTTGCGTTAGAGCCTTCAAAAGAAATGATAAGGCAATACAAGGGAAAGAAAGTTATTGCAAAGGCAGAAGAAATACCCTTCCCGGATAAAAGCTTCAACACAATCATCTCAATCACCGCATTGCACCACACAAACATTGAAAAAGCTATTAAAGAGATTAAAAGGGTTTCAAAACCACATTGCATATATGCATTCACAGTGCTGAAAAAGGCGAAAAACGCAGATATTCTAAGGCGCCTTTTGAAAGCTAATTTCAAGTTAAAAGAAATAGATGAAGAAAAGGATTATATCCTTGTTACTGCTTAGTCTGCAAATTATCCAAGATTACTTCCAAAAGCCCAGGATTAGTTGTATCGCAAACATCTACTTTTGTAAGATATCCATTAGCTAAAAGACTAGGGTCATCCGTAACCCAACATGCATAAAATAAAGGATGCTGAACAGCAAAAGCAACAGCGTCCACGAACTTCCCATGGAATATTGAGGGAATCTCATGCCTCCCACATCCCAGAGTTCCAACAGCACATCCGCCGTGTATCTTGTAAAAACCTACCTCATCAAGAGGATAATCCCGGGACTCAATTTTCGCCTTTTTTAGGTACAACTGAACCAGTCTCATTAATTCTTGTTTTTCCATAAGCAGGAAGGATTGGTTCCTTATATTTAAATCTTCCTAAAACCCGCCAAAGAACCCGGCAGCCCCGCCCATATCACTCTCGCCTTTCTTGGAAACAGGCTTTCTCTCAACCCTCTTTCTCCAGGGCTTGTCAGGATAAGCAGGCTTCATCTTGTCCTCTGTCCTCTTAATCTCCTCAAGAGTCATCCGCTTGTAATCATCAACCAGCTTTTTCTTCTCATTATCTTCCCTTGTTTTTGCATCAACCCTGCTTTTTACAGTCTTCCCAAGCCTGTGCAAGTCATCCTTGTCAAGCTTTGGAGTCATTCTTGCGCCCTTTTTAAAAAGCAAGGTAAGCTCATACACAATCAAACCAACAACAAGCAGCAGCATGATAATATAAACAATGTTCAGGCTGTAAACATTCTTCCCATCCTCAATAATGAAATTCTCAAACGTCTCTGTCCTGCCAGGAAGCGATGCAGTAAGCTTGTAAGTGCCTGTCGGCGCCTGCTTGCCCAAGTCCATCTGCAAATGCTCGCCAGGCTTTATTGACTTGCGCAGGTATTCATTGAAAACCCCTTTCTCGCCTTCAAGCACAACTTCAACATCATCCCTCCAGATTACATTGCCTGTGTTTGAAAATGTAAGCACAGCTCCAACCACCTCAATCTTCAAATCATGCACTTCTCCAACAACAAACTCTGAAACTGCCTCAAGCCCTGCATACGAAGCCTTAAGCTTCCAAAGCCCAGGCAGCGCCTGCTGCAATAAAGTATAATTCATTCTTTTGCCGCTCACAGCCTCTCCTGAATAAATAACATTCCTCTTGCTGTCAGTGATTTCAACAGCAATTTCCTCATCAAGCAGCGCATCTGCCTGGTCAAGCAGCCTTGGCTTGAACTCAATGCTTCCCAAAGGCAAGGCATCGGCGCTCTGCATGTCAAGCAAGAGGCTTGTTGCAACAGGCGTCACTGAAAATTCAACAGCTGTTGAGCCTGAATTGCCTTCCCTGTCCTCTGCGCTTACTGAGATTGTATGCATCCCAGAGCTGATTGCATTTGAAAGCTCAATCTCAAATGAGAACTTGCCGTCAACAACAGCAGCAGCAGACTCTCCTCCGTCAAATGACGCATAAGCAGTTGCGTCAGAAGCGCTTGTTCCCTTCACTGTCTTTGCCATGCCTTCAATCTTCAGTTGTTCACCTGGAAAAAGAGCTGCCCTTTCAAGAACAGCAGTCACTTTCAGCTGGTTTGAAAGAGTGTAAGACGCAGCCTTAAACCTTTTTGAATTGCCATAGCTGTCCCTTGCAAAAACCTCGATTGTGTAAAGCCCTGCAGGAACCGCCTTTGTTGTGAATGAGTATGAAAAAGCGCCTTCTTCTATATTGACAACATCAAGCAGGTATTCCTCATCATTGAATACGCCGTAAACCTCTGCAACTCCGTTTATTGCAGTGCTGTCAAGCCTTATGATAGAGCCTGTAACAGTTAAATCATCTCCTGCCTGCACATCCTTTTCATTTATCCTGAAGCTTGCCTTTAAGTCATTGCTTGCTGTGAAATATTTTGAAAACCCGTATTCAGTCTCAACATTATTTTCAATTACAGAAACGCGAACCCTGCATTCTCCTTCCATTTCAGATGAGAGAAGCACAGGCCCTATTGCAATCTGCGAAGGAAACAATCTCTGCCCAGCAGGCATGTTCAAAGGCACAAGCCTTGCGGGAAAGCTCCTTCCATTGCATTCAACAGCAACCTTCAGAAAGCCGTTGATTGAGTCTGCTGCTGTTACTGCGCCTGAAACAGGTATCTGTTCGCCCAGATTATACACTTCTTTCATGGCTCCTGTCATAGTGACTGAAGCAGAAGCAATCGGGATTATAAGGAATAAAGCTAATAGTATTGCAAATATATACCGGCAGCTTTTGTTAGTACGTGCTGGCGGGATATTTGGAGCGATAAGCGACAATAACCTCTTTTTCATGCATATACAATTGGTAAATCTCTTTTAAATACTTTACTTATTGTCAAAATTGTTAAAAATAAAGAAAAAGGCGGCTTTGGGAGAGGTTGAAGATAGTGATTTAGTAAACAAAAGCAGGAGTAAAGAACAAACGATAACTTTATATATCACTTGATAACTATAATTATCATATGAAAACTTCAAATATCAAAGAAAAGCTTAAGAACTATTTTTTTATAAACCCTACGGCAAGGCTGAGGGTAAGGCAGATTGAAAGAGAGCTGAAGCTGCCCCTTCCTTCTGTAATCCGCTATGCAAAAGAGCTTGAAAAGGAAGGCCTGCTGAAAATCACAGACATTGCAGGGATAAGGGTTTACTCTGCAGACAGGGCGTCAAGGCAGTTTATTGTTGAAAAGATGCTGTTTAACATTTATTCACTGCATGAGTCAGGGCTTGTAAACCTTATAATAGAAGAGCTTCATAACCCGGCAATAATCCTGTTCGGCTCTTATGCAAAGGGAGAGGATATTGAAAGCAGCGATATTGACATATTCATTGAAACGCCTGCAAAAAAGCCTGATTTTAAAATGTTTGAAAAAAAGCTGAATAGGAATATACAATTGTTCCTGCATAAAAGCATAAAGGATATAAAGAACAAAGAGCTTGCTAACAACATAATAAACGGCATAAGGCTGAACGGTTTTATAGAGGTATTTTAAATGAAAGAAAGCTCATGGAATGATTGTATTTTTGGAAACAAGGCTGTAAAGGTCTCGCCTGACAGGCAGAAATCCAAATCATTAGTTGAAACAGCAAAGGAAAGGATAGAGTTCGTAAAAGCAATTGTTATTACAGAGAAAAATGCAAGATTTGTGTTTGAAGATTATTATACTTCGCTCATAGAAGTTGTCCATGCCCTGGCCATCCTTGACGGATTCAAGATAGAGAACCATGTATGCCTTGGATTTTATATCAAGGAAGTCCAGAAAAGCGAGAGGCTTTTCCTCCTTTTTGACAGCTGCAGATATGCACGAAATTCTGTTGTTTATTACGGCAAGTCTATGGAAATGGAAACAGCAAAGATTAACATTGGCAAGGCAGTTGTGATAATCAATGAATTAGGGAAAGCAGTTGATTTGAGGCTGAAGAAGTAACCAGCTAATCAGCCGTTATATTTATATATCATACCCTATTACATATAGCAAATGGCAGAAAAGCATTCAATAGAAACACTAAGGCACTCCGCAGCACATCTTTTAGCCCAGGCTGTGAAAGAGATATTCCCGGATGCAAAGCTTGGAATTGGCCCTAATGTGGAGAACGGCTTTTACTATGACTTTGAAAGAGACACCCCATTCACTCCAGAAGACCTGAAAAAGCTTGAAGACAGGATGCGAAGGCACATAAAAGCAGCTGAAAAGTTTGAAAAAATTGAATACTCAGAAGCAGAAGCAAAAAAAATACTCAAAGACGAGCCATATAAATTAGAATTAATGGATGACTTAAAAAAAGAAGGTGAAAAGCCCACCTTCTACAAGCACGGCAACTTCATTGACTTGTGCAGGGGCCCTCATGTAAATTCAACAGCAGACTTAAAGGCAGTTAAATTGACAAAAGTCGCAGCAGCATACTGGAGAGGCGACCAGAATAACAAGCAATTGCAAAGAATCTACGGCACTGCATTCCTCACAAAAGAGGAATTAGAATTATACCTCAAAAGATTAGAAGAAGCAGAGAAAAGAGACCATACAAAATTAGGAAAAGAGCTTGAAATCTACAGCACTCATCCAGAAGTAGGAGCAGGATTAATACACTGGCACCCGAACGGCTCAATAATAAGAATGGAGATTGAGAACTTCTGGAAGACAGAGCACATAAGAAGAGGCTACAAGTATGTTTACACGCCGCACATAGGCAATATTGGATTATGGAAAACATCAGGCCACTGGGACTTTTACAGGGAAAGCATGTACAGCCCGATGAAGATTGACACTGTTGATTACCTTGTAAAGCCAATGAACTGCCCTTTCCACATATTTATCTATAAAACAAAGCTGCACAGCTACAGGGAGCTGCCGATAAGGTATGCTGAATTAGGAACAGTTTACAGGTATGAGAAATCAGGCGTAGTGCACGGCATGGTAAGGGTAAGGGGATTTACGCAGGATGATGCCCATATCTTCTGCACGCCTGAGCAGCTAAAGGATGAAATCATAGGAGTATTAGAGCTTTCATTGTTCATGCTTCAGACATTCGGCTATAAGGAATATGTTATTGAGCTCAGCGTAAGGGACCCTAAGAACAAGGAAAAATATCTTGGAGAGGATAGCGGATGGAACAAGGCAGAAGCAGCATTAAAGGAAGCGCTTAACACTAAAAAACTAAAGTACAGAATCGGAGAAGGCGAGGCAAAGTTCTACGGCCCTTCAATTGACATTAAAACAATTGACGCCTTGGGCAGGGAATGGCAGGGCCCCACAATACAGGTTGACTTTAACCTGCCTGAGAAGTGTGATGTCACATATGAAGGCCAGGACGGAAAAAAGCACAGGCCTGTAATGGTTCACAGGACTGTTCTTGGCTCAATGGAAAGATTTGTAGGATGCCTGATAGAGCATTACGCAGGAAAATTCCCATTATGGCTTGCTCCAACACAGGTAAAAATACTTACAATCACAGACAGGTGCAACAAGGCTGCTGAAGAGCTTTATGGAACACTTTTGGACAATAATATCAGGGCTGAGCTTGACTTAAGGACAGAGACAATACCAAAGAAAGTAAGGGAAGCTCAATTGGAAAAAGTTCCTAAAATAATCATCATAGGCGACAAGGAAGTTGAGGCTAAGACAGTTGCAGTAAGAACACTGGACGGCAAAGTGAAGTTCGGCGTTAAAATAAGTGAATTCATAGAGGAAATTCTTAAGGAAATAAAAGAGAAGCAATAAAATGGAAGATATTAAGGAAGCATATGAACGGCTCATGCAAAGCGAGGCATTCTGCACTGGCGAGAAAGGAGAGGACTCATACCTTTCATCATTTTCATTGATGGCAGAAACAAACAAGCTTGAGGCTGCAAAGTGGCAGATTGACTATTTCAGCCCTTCAGCAGGAAAAATGACATCCTTTTTAATGAAAGACATCATTGAAGTAAGGCCTGACCAGGCAATTTTAGGAGGCGGCTCAAAGCCTATTGAGATGGATGCTGTAAAAGTGGAATTCAAGGAGGCTTTTGCAAAAGCAGAGGCATCATTAAAGTCAAGCCTGAATGAAACATCACAGAGCATAATTGCAGTGCTGCAGAACAGGAACACCCACATGTGGATAATCACATTCATAACAACATCAATGAAGGTTGCGTGCATTGAGATAGACGCGCAGACAGGAGATGTAATAAGCGAGAAAGCAGGCAGCTTTACTGCATAATCTGAACCAGTTTCTTTTTAGACTTAAACCCGGAGATGATTCTCACAGGCTTCTTAAAATGCTTTGAAAGCAGTTTCACAACCTCTAAGTTTGCTGCGCCTTTTTCAGCAGCTGCTTTCACAGAAACACGGCAAACATCGCCGTCAACAACAACACAGCTTTTTCCGGATTTTGCCTTTACCACAATTTGAATTGCCTGCATCTTACTCAATAACCCTTACGCCTGAGCCTTTTTTCTTCAATGAAATCAAATCTTCAATAGTGTTCATGCCGGCCTCTGCAGCAGTCATTCCAAGAACCCTTGCAAAAGCCTGAAGCTCGCTCTTGCCCCTCATCTCATATTTACTTTTAGCAAAAGACGCAAACAGCATCCTTGCCTTGTACTTCCTGCATATTCTTATGTTCTGCATTACCTTGCCCATTACAACAGCCCTGTTTTTTGCATTCAAAATAGCTGAAAAAGAAAACGCAAACGCAATGTTTTTTTTATTCGCAAGAGTGCATATCACATTGTCTAAAGCAGTTTTTCTGTAATGCATTGAATCCTGCATGGTTTTTTCAGAAACAAGGATAATGTCTGCCTTTTTAGCCTCAACAGCTGTCCTTATGTCTTCTTCAGAGCATTCAATTATCTTGAGCTCATTTTTTGCAGATGCATTCATAATTAAATCAAACCCAAGATTGAATTTAGTTCCGTCAAACAATACAATGTCAGCTGCCATAGGCATTAGAAAACATCTCGGCTTTAAAAAAGTTTATGTATTGGTTTAGTAGTAAAGCTCTTCTGCTGAAGATATTTTCGGGCTTTTATCATGCTCTTTCACAACGCTTTCAGCAATAGCATCCTCTATAGGGGCTGCCTCAAGAACATCGTCAGCCTCTTTTTCTGCTTCAGGAGATTCAGCAACTTCCACCTCAGGAGATTCAGCAACTTCCACCTCAGGAGATTCAGCAACTTCCACCTTAAGCGGTTTCGCCTCTTCCTTTGCAGCTTCCTTAACTGGTTTTGCAGCGCCAGGCAGCATCTCCACAATATTCATTGTGACAGCTTCCAGCCCTTTTCCAACAGCATACTTGCAAAGCATGTCGCAGTTCTTAAGAAAAACCCTTACATTATTGCCAGAGCGGCTGAAAACCTCCCTGATGACATTATCAGGCAGCAACGGCAGCCTTCCAACCCTTTTCCGCACAATGCTTACTGCATCCTCCTGCGCAACTTCCCCAAATGTGAACAATGAAGTTATCCTCTGCATTCTCTCTGGCATTGACTGCGTTACCTGTTCTTTTGCAACAAACACCACGGACTTTATATGCCCTGAATCATAATACTTCATTAAAGAATCAAAATCCTGCCTTGTCAGGAACTGCGACTCATCCAAAAGAAGTATCATGTGCTTTGGCTTTATGTCAAGCATCTTTCCAATGAAGCCGTACCTGCCGTTAAGAATCCTTTTTACGTCAAGGCTGTGCTCAAGCCTGTTGCAGCTGAAATAAGCAAGCTTCCCCCTTCCGCCAAATCTTCTCAATAAATGCTTGAGAAGCGTGCTCTTGCCATTGCCGTATTCTCCGCGGATAAAGGCTATCTTGCCGCTCTCAATTGATTTTACAACCTCTGTAATGACATGCGGATAGCCGTAAAGCCCGTCGCTGTATATTGCCGGCTTTATGCTGAATGGATTTTCAGCAAACCCAAGCTGTCTGTACCATATTTGCTTTTCCTTCATTGCTCATCAACCGATAATATTTTTTGCAGATCTTCCTCTGAAATGTCATCCTTTTTGTTTTCCGCCATTTCAAGCATCACTGTCTTGCAGTTTTGTATAAGCCTGCCTGTATTCCTGCCGGAAAGCTGGTAAAGGCTTTTTATTACCCTGTCAGACAGGAACTTGTCGCCTATCTTGTCCCTGATAATTCTTACTGCCTCATAATCAGAAAGCGGACTTATTTTCATGACCTTGCTTATCCTCTGCGCAATGCTCGGGCTCATTGTCTCTGCGGAAAATTCCTTGCCAGTGAAGATGACAGAGGAAAGGTGATTTTGGTCAAAATAATATTTTATTCTTTCGCAGTTCTTCGGCGAAAGCTGCTCAACCTCGTCAAGCAAAAGTATCATGTTCTGCGGCTTTATCCCAAAAAGCTTTCCAAAAAAACCATACCTGCCCTGAAGAACTTTTTCAACATTCACTTCATGCTGCATGTGCCTGCAGTTAAGGTAGATTATTCTTTTCTTTCCGCCAAAGCGCTTTATCACTTCATGCAGGATTTTTGTTTTTCCGCTTCCGCTCTCGCCGATAATGAAAACCATGTTGCCTGAATGAATGGCATAGAACACTTCGTCTACAAGCTCATCATGCCCTTCAAACCCTGAGTCCCTGGAAAAGGGGTCTCCGTCAAATCCTATCTTGCTGTACCATTCCGCCATTATGAATATCCTCCTTAAATGCCTCTGTTTTTCTCTATATGGAATAAAATGCTCATTTATAAACTTTTTTTATTTCAAGGGTCTAGAAGCTGACAAAAGGAAGCAGGCTTTCAAGCCACATAACAAGCCTTACAGGCCATGGAATTTCATAAACATCCATTTCAAAAGCATATGTTTCTGCATACGCCTTGCCCACTTCATCATAATATTCAAGCTCAACAATAAGATTTCCGTCCCTGAAGCTTTTTGAATTAAAGGGAACAACCATTTCGCGGAGCCCGCTAAGCTTGCCGAAAGATGAATGGCCGAGATATTTGATGCTCATGGTTATATCAAAAGCCTCTTCTTCAGTCGCAACAAGCAGAGTGAGATTGGCGTCTTTATTGTATTTAATGCTTTTTGGCTCAAAATCAGCCACTGTTATCTTTGGCGTTTCAACAATGCGCAGTCCGGGATATGCGTATTTCACCATGTTCCTGCTTTCAACTGACGCAAGAAAATCACTGCTGTCAATATACTGGAGAGGCATGGACCATTCAACTTCCTTTGTTTCGCTTATCAATAAATCAATGTCCCTGCAGTCTGCCTCAAGACACGCCCTTATTGGCTTGAAATTTGTAGTGCCCCTGTTTTCAATAGTGCATTTTATGTCAGCTGCATCACTCCTGTAATAATATTCTTCCTGCGCAGCGCATGAAAAGCCAACGTCAGGTATGTATTCTTTTTTTTCCCTCGGCTCAAGCTTTTTTAGTGTTATTGCTGCCCACTCAGGGCTGTAATATTCATTTTCATCTGCAAAAGTAATGTTGCTTCCTATAGTGCCTGCAAACACAGCCCTCGCCTCAATGAACGTTGTGTATAAATATCCAGGATTAGCCTGTTCAGGAATTATTGCTGTCCAGAATATTGATTTTTCCTCATAAGGCTCAAGTAGCACAGGCCTCTCATTTTTCTCAACAAGCCCAGGCGCTTTTGTGATAGCCACACTAAGCGGAAGGTAAAAGTCAGCAAGATTTTTCAAAGTGATTTTTACAGGCACATGGCTGCCGGGAGCAACCTTATTCCTTAACGGCTCAACAGATATTTCAGCATATTTGTCAGGCTCGCCTGAGCTGCTCTTCACTTTTGTTTTCACGCTTAATGGATTGATTTTTATCTTTGTGTTCTCAGTGCGCCACATGTATGATACAGAAGGCTCTGAAGGATCATGCTCCATATTTAGCATGACATGCCCAGGATCTATCCAGCCAAACTGCCCGAATGTCACGTCAAAAGGCACCCAGCCAAAGCCAGGGAAAAATACCTCTGCCCAGCCGTGGTTGCCAAAGCCATCCTTCTCTGAGTAAACCTGGCCTGCAATAAACCTTGCAGGAATATTTGCAGCCCTTAACAAAGAAATAAACAATACTGTTATTTCATCACATACCCCATACCTGTTCTCAAGCACCCATGTTGAATTCTGCACAGCCTCTTCAGTAAGCGTGTCTAATGTATAATTAATATTGTCCCTTACCCAGTCAGCAGCCGCAAACACCGCGCTGTAAAAATCTGTTTCTCCCTGCATTATCTCTGCTGACATCTCCTTTATCGGCTTGCTGAGCTCAATAAACTGCGATGCCTGCGTATAAGCGTCAATATCCCTTCCAAAAGGCCCCTGCCTGTAAATATCTAATTGAGGAAAGGGAATCTTCCTTGTTATCTTAAAAAGGTTATTCACAGTCCTTACTTCTGAAACAACAGTATATCTTAAGGTGTCATCCCTTGGGTCTTTCCATTCAAGCATAAGCTTATTTCCTTCTTTTCCTGCAGAACCGTCAGGCTGCATTATTATGTCCTGGTTAAGAACCAGCTGCCTGTCTGATTCTTTTGGAAATAGCGAAAGATTAACCTGCACAGAATGTATGTTAAAGCTCTGCCCTAATTCAGGCATGGCAACAATGCTTGCATATTCCTCAACAGTCAAGTCAACTGTGCGGTAATTATCCAGCTCTTCTGCTGACGCAGCTGCTGCGCAAAGCAGGAATACAATTGCAATCACAACCCTTTTTAACATCATTCAAAAAGAAGCAGAATGCATATTTAACACTTATGCCTGGCTTAGTTCTCTCAGCCGCTCGACAAGCACTGAAAAATCGTTCTTTGAAACAGAGCCGCCGCACGCATGCTCATGCCCGCCGCCATATCCGTCAAGACCTTCAAGAGCTTGCTTCAGCATTGGAGGAATGGAATAGTTTAAGCCCCTCATGCTAAATGCGACAGAATCCTGTTTCAGCCTTGCGACAATTATAAACTTTCCAGGCAGCCTGTATAAAAGCTCGTTTGCCAAATCCCCTGAAAAAGTCATTTTTGTAAGCGGATAAGTGAAAACAAAAAAATTGCTCTTGTCTGCAGTAGCCATTGCTTTTTGCAAAAGCTTTTCATAAGCCTGATTTATTTTTTTGTAATACTTTAGTATATACCTGCCTGCAGGCGTTGTGCCCTCAAGGATTTCCTCAGGCTCCTGTATTTTTTCAAGAGATGATATGCATTTAAAAACATCTGTTGTGGGCCCCTTGAGTATTGAGGCAAGGATTCTTGCAAGATGCCCAAGTTCTGTATCATAAAGCACATTGCCTGGCTCGCCGATGAAAGGAAGAAGCTTAGGGTATTTTTCTGCAAAATCTTTTGCAAATTCAGGCACAAACCAGTCTCCAATGCAGCCTGCCATCGCAAGCCACAAAGGGCCTCCTGCAATCCGATAAGCCCAGTACACAGTAGGCTTGCTGTCTTTAGGCTCATTGAAAAGAGGGTTAAAGTATTTGGCGCCTTTTATGTCAACCAATGGATGATGGTCAAGCCATACAACCTGCACGCCTGCCTCGTCAATAAAATCCTGCTCAATAACAGGCTTGTCAAGCACAAAAATCCTGTCAGGCCTGTATTCCATTATTTTCCTATTGTACTGCGTGCCAAGTATGGGCGCTGCCTTTATCACAACGCCTCTTCCTTTTTGCGCATATTTCTTTAATAATAAATAGGAGCACAAGCCGTCAGGGTCATCATCAAAAAAGAACAGCGGCCTCTTTGATTCATCTAAAAGCTTTCTGAACTCAGCCATCTGCTCTTCTGGTATCATAAAGGTAAGAAAGTCCCATGTATTTATAATACTATTTCTTTCTCCTGAAGATTATTGCTTTTTCATAAACTTTGGAGCTTTTAAGAATTCCAACGCAATCTGCGTGTCTTTCCAGCCTGTCTCTTTCATCTTCTGCCTTATCTGCTCGTCTGCCCACCCCATTTCCCTGCGCTGCCTTATGAAGGCCTGTATCTGTGTTTCGCCCTTGTGCTCGTCAGGCTCGTCTGATTCTGATTTTTCCTGCTCAGGCTCTTGTTTTGCACTTGGCTTGCCCATAAGTGTTGCAGCATTGCCTACTGTTGCGGCAGATTCAGGCTTTTGAGTAGGCAGTAGAGAATCACGTCTCTGGCCTCCTTCGCTTCTCTCAGGAGGCATTTGCACAGCAGGCTGTGCCGGCTTTTGCATAGGTTGTTGAGACTGTTGTGCAGGCATTGGCTGCGCAGCAGGCTCTTGTTTTGCCGGCTCTGCTTTTTGTAAAGGCATTGGCTGCGCAGCAGGCTTCTGCTGCATAAACTCAGGCTTTTTCAATGGCTCTTCTGGCTTTTTTGTCAGCCTTTTCGCAACAAAAAACAAGGCAAGAAGAGCGAAGATGCCAATCCCAACTATGATATATATTGTGAAATTTGCCTGCTTCACGCATTCCCCTGCTTCAGTGCACATCTCCCCGCTCTTGCACCTTACGTCAGGCGGGCAGGTCAAGCATGTCTCGCCAGGGTCCTGCACTCCGTTACTGTTGCAGTTAGGGGTTACAGCTGGCTGCGCAGTTCTTGGTGCAGGCGGCGCTGCAGTTGATGTATTTGCCCTTGGCGCGGAAACATTTCCAGTTGTGCCATTTTGCGCAGGCGTCCCTGTTGCATTTTGAGCATCCGCTATTGTCTCATTCTGCGCAAAAGCAATTAATGCAAACAAGAAAAATATGCAGACAAATATTATAAAAAGCTTTTTCATTTTTTCAGCGCGTGCTTTATCATCAGCTCGCTCCAGCCCTTGTTTTTTAAAGCCTGCGCAATCTCATCATCTGACACTCCTTTCTTGCGCATGTCATCGATATAACTCTTTAGTGGATTTTCCTGAGGCTCAGGCGCAGCCGCCTCTGCCTTTATCCTGTCATCTTCATGATATATATCATGCATATCAACAGAGGGATGCTCCTTGTCAACAGAAGAAAGCGTCCTTCCATCCCTTACCCTTGTCTGAACCTTTCTCTTCATTGAAAGTTTATATACAATGAAGCCGCCGCCAAGAATTACTATTAAGGCAATTCCCATTATCATCAGCACTGTCTTCAAGCCTGTCTTTGGAACGCACACCCCGCTCTGGCAGGTCTCGTTTTCCGCGCATTTTACATCATCAGGGCAGTTGCTGCATGTTTCAACAGAGCCGTCAGCCAGTGTTTCTCCTGCAATGCTGTTCCCGCACCTTGGCACGCCTTCTGTCTGCTCTGCAATGATTGAATCAACATCAACTGCGCTTGTAAAATTGCTTGCTGCAGCTGCAGACACAGTCACTGTCCATGAGCATGATGCGTCTAATGAGCCGTCAGAGACAACAACAGCAACTGTGTAATCTGTTGGGTCATTCTTGGAAAAGGTGTATGAATCCCCTGTCTCTCCGTCAATATTAGCGCCGTCAACTTTCCATACTACATTTAATGTGTCACCTGTATCAGGATCTGATTTTGCAGTAATCCTGAATACCTTGCCTTCTCCTGCATCAGCATAGACTTTGTCAAGTGTAGGGGAGCAGCTTACTCTTGGCGCCCTGTTTCCTGTTGCATTTCCGCCTGTAACATTAAGCGTGACTGTGTTGCTTGTTGTTGTTGCATTGCCGTCAGAGGCAGTGAATGAGATTGTTGTTGTGCCAACCCAGTTTGTTTCAGGCACTAAAGTTATTGTATTGCTGCTGATTGTGTAGTTCATATGGCTTGGAGCTGTTGAAACATTGTATGTCAAGGTAGTGCCTTCAACATCATTGAAATAAGTATTAAGGTTAATGCTGAGGTTTGTGTTCTTAGTCATGTTCTGGGTTGGTATTTCTGAATAGTAAGGCGCATCGTTTACTGCTGTGACTGAAACATTAATGTAATTGCTTGTATTTGTCAATGAGCCGTCACTTGCTGTAAACCTGATTAATTCAGAGCCTGACCAGTTATTAGTTGAAGAAAATGAAACCTGGCCGTCAGCAGCTATGCTTACTGTTATGTGTGAACCGCTTTCAGCGCTATAAGTCAGGGCAGTTGAGTCAGTGAAGTAATTGTCCAGATCAAATGCATTTGGGAGTGTTGAATCTTCATTGAATGTTTTGTTAGGGATTATACCTGAAAAGCTGGGCGCTGTGTTTGCAGCTGAAATAGTAAACGTCCTTATTGAAGAAGAGGCAGTTGCTGAAGCATTGTTTACACCCTCACAATACCATGTATGCGCTCCGAGGGGCATATTTGTTACATCTAAAACCAAAGAAAGCCCGGATTGGGTCTTATTTTTTACTGAGTCTATATATAATGAGATATTGCTTATTTCATATAATATATCATCCTCTGATGCATCGCAATTAAAGCTTACAGTTGAAGAAGATTGTGTTGCGTCAGGTGCAGGAGCATTAAGATCAACGGTTATTGCTGCAAACGCACTATGCACAAACAGCAGCGCGGCTATGATTAGTATCAAATACCTCTTTCCCATGGGTTATAGGAATACGCTTAAAATTTAAAAGCTTATTGCCTCTATCTTTTCAGCCATTATCTCAGGCATTCCCTTGTAAATGCTTGTTTTGCCCTCAATTGTTACATTGCTTCCCTTGTCCATAAAAGCAGGCAGCACTTCTTTTTGTATAAGCCCCTTATTGTCAGGGAATGCAACTATTGTTATCTCTCCTGTATTATCTGCAACATCAAGAAAAAAAGCCGCTTGTGTCTGCCTTATATTGATTACATTTCCTGTTATTTTCACATAGCTTCCTTCTTTTGCCTGTTTTGCCTCTTCAATTGATATGGTTTTAACTTCTATTAATTGTGAAGCAGCTATCACTCCTATTAATCCAATGAAAGTGCATATGAACGCTATCCTGAAAAGCTGTTTTTCATCCATGGATGTGTTGATATGCTAGCTCTTTAAAAGAATTTGCAATTTGATTCCGGAAGATATTCAGGAAAAGCGGAAAAAAGAAAAAATTAAAGATAATACTCTTCCGGAGACGGCCTGTTTTTCAGCCAGTCTGCAACACGTTCTTCACAATTGATTAGAGCGCATTTCTCAGCAAATCTTTCCATAGCAACCAAGCACAGTTCTATTTCTTCCTGCTCTTCTGTTTGATTGCAAAATATCCTTAGGGGGTCGATATCCATATAATCAACAGAAAAACGTTTTCCAGCTTCCTTTACTGCAGAGATATACACCCTGTCACCATGCTGATTATCATAAAAGAGGTTTCCCCTTATTACAGAGGCAGAAGTTTGGATTGCATCAAAATGCAAATCTCCTTTTTCTACTTCCAGTTTGTAAGGAGTCATTTCAACTTTTATCGCCTCTGCACTTGTCTGTCCTGCGCTTTCCAGCCCTGTATTTGACGACTTGTCATCCTTGCACCCTGCCAGTGCCGCAAGGCACAATGAACCGATTGCAATTGCTCGTATCATTTTTATTCCTCCCTCAGCCAAAGTGGCTTTTTACAATAGCAATAAATTCCAGCTATTTAAGCTTTGTGCAAACTTATATAAACAGCTCATCCCAAATAATCCATATGAACCATTCAGTGAAAAAAGGGTTTAGCTTTGGATTAACCTCCGGCATTATAACAACACTTGGATTAATGGTTGGCTTGGAAGCTTCAACTGAATCAAAGCTTGCAGTGCTTGGTGGGATTATCGCAATCGCAGTTGCTGACGCATTCTCAGACGCATTAGGAATGCACGTGTCAGAAGAGGCAGAGCTCAAGCATACTTCAAAAGAAATCTGGCAGTCAACATTTGCAACATTCATATCAAAATTTGTATTTGCAATGACCTTTGCAGTGCCTGTATTATTGTTCAGCCTTTCAACAGCAGTCATAATAGGAGTTGCATGGGGAATACTTGTAATTGGCGCTTACAGCATATATCTTGCGAAAAAGCAGAAGATAAAGCCGTATAAAGCGGTAATTGAGCATGTTGGAATAGCCATTCTGGTTGTAATAGCAACGCATTACTTGGGGCATTTTGTCCAAACATTGGGCTGATTGTGCAGTATCTCCGAATGGTGTAGTGATTGAGTCTTTTTAAGGATTCTTTAAACTATATGATTTGTTTCTTTTTCCTTGAAAGCCCTTTGGAATTGGCCAATCAAAGCTTGGGTGTTTCTTTAGCT
>Ga0180009_10003880_pt1 | contig 16800 bp, 19 predicted proteins | sample OS_PC_MetaG_FD_123537 | JGI IMG/M metagenome (GOLD analysis project Ga0180009, IMG submission 123537) | Groundwater microbial communities from the Aspo Hard Rock Laboratory (HRL) deep subsurface site, Sweden - OS_PC_MetaG | ecosystem: Environmental > Aquatic > Deep subsurface > Groundwater...
AGGTTGTTGAAGGAGAAATAGGGGTTGTTTTCCTAAATTGTTTTTTTGGAGGAGGTGAGTAATATGTTTGGAATCGGCGGCGGTGAATTAGTTTTGGTTCTTTTTATAGCGTTGCTCGTTTTTGGGGCTACAGGGTTACCGGAGATTGGCAAGGGATTGGGAAAGGCTATCAAAGAGTTTAAGAAGGCCGGCAAGGAGCTCAGAGGCGACATAGAAGAGTCAATCAAAGACGACGATGATGAAAAGAAGAAATAAAACTCAAAATGGACGACAAGGAAATTACAGTAGTAGAGCATTTAGAGGAACTAAGACGACGGCTCATTATCTGTGTGGTCAGTGTTATTTTAGGAGCAGGTCTCTGTTACCTTGTAGTTAAGAGAATTGCGGACCTTTTAGCCAGACCGGTGGGGAATTTGGTTTTTCTTTCCCCTACAGAGGCCTTTGTTACCTATCTGAAATTGTCTCTCATTTCCGGTGTTTTCTTGGCATCACCGATTGTTTTATACCAACTCTGGCGGTTTGTCTCGGTGGCCTTGAAAGGAGATGAGAAAAAAAGTCTTCTGATTTTTGCCCCATTTTCATTTATCCTTTTTGTCGGAGGAGTTGTCTTTGCCTATTTCTTTATTCTTCCTTTGGGGATGGATTTCATGCTTGGTTTTGCAACGGATACGTTGCGGCCAATGATATCTTTCAGTAGTTATGTTTCTTTTGCGGGGATGTTTTTGCTGGCTTTTGGGGTGGTTTTCCAGTTGCCCCTAGTAATGATGTTTCTTACTAAAATAGGGATAATCTCTCCTAAATTTTTACGGAAAAAGAGAAGATACGCCATCCTTATAATTTTTATAGTTAGTGCGATTCTAACGCCGCCTGATGTAATTACTCAGGCGTTGATGGCGGGGCCTCTGGTGGTGCTCTATGAAATAAGCATTATCCTCTCTAATTTTGTTTCTCCGCTAAGGATAGGGAGGCCTTCTGAATGACGGGGATAATATTGGTTGGGGGCAGGAGTAGCCGAATGGGGGCTAATAAGGCCTTTCTGAGGATACCTCTTTCTACCTCAGGCGGAGGGGGTAAGACAATTATTGAGATGATGGCGGATAAGATGAGAGTAGCCTTTAAGGAGATTATCATCGTTACAAACTCTACCGAGTCTGCCGAAGAGTATCAAGGTTTGGATGCAAGGGTGGAGAGGGATATTCTTCCTGACAAGAATTCTTTGGGCGGTTTATATTCCGGACTGGTTAATGCGAACAGTAAATATAGTTTTGTGGTTGCCTGTGATATGCCCTTTATAAATATGAGATTGATTGAGTATATGAAAAATAACTGTGCTGGCTTTGACGCGATTATTCCACGGCTCAGGACCGGTTATGAGACACTCCACTCAATATATTCAAAAAGTTGCCTCGGCCCCATCGAAAGACAGTTAGCCCAGGATAACCTTAAGATTAGGGATTTATTTCCCCAAATCAAAACAAATGAAATTGGAGAGGATACTATAAGGAGATTTGATCCGGAATTACTTTCGTTCTTTAACATAAATAAGGCTGATGATTATCAGCAGGCTGTAAATATTACTCCGAGCCTCTGTTCCTAAACTTCTCAACTCATGTTGAGGAATATGGAGTATTGGCCGTTTCGGGTAGAGAAGGAAACAACTCTGCCTCCCCATGCTTGGAAAGGAGTTTGACAGGATAAAACCGACCTCTCGACCAAGTAACGAGATGTCGGTTTTTTTGTTTGTGGTAACACCTTTATTTTTTGGGACAAGACTATGAAAAGCTTGGTTGACCAGCATGGCCGTAAAATAGATTATCTGCGTATCTCCATTACCGACAGATGTAATCTCCGCTGTATCTATTGTATGCCTGAATCAGGTGTTGCCCACAAATCACACGAAGAAATCCTGACCTACGCCGAGATTATGAAGATAGTGGTAGCGGCCTCCTATTGCGGGATTAAAAAGGTTCGGATTACCGGTGGAGAGCCTCTGGTGCGAAAAGACGTGGTTGACCTTGTGGCGGCCATAGCCAAAACAGCCAATATCAATGATTTTTCCCTGACAACAAACGGGATGCTTTTAGGTGAGTATGCAGAGGAACTGAAGAATGCCGGGCTGAGACGGATCAACATTAGTTTGGATTCTCTGGTCAGGGAAAAGTGCGAGATGATTACCAGGCGGGATGCTTTGAATAAAGTAGTTGAGGGGATAGATGCGGCTCTGAGAGTAGGCTTGGGTCCGGTAAAGATAAATGTGGTGGTTATTAGGGGGGTAAATGATGATGAGATTGCCGAGTTTGCCAAACTTACCTGCGATAAGCCGCTGCATGTCAGATTTATAGAGTTTATGCCTATTGGCGACAACTCGATTTGGGGAATGGAGAAGTTTATTCCCAATGACGAGGTTAAAAACCTTTGTCGCGAGTTGGGGGAGCTTAAGGAGGAAGGGAGCCAACCGAATGGTAATACATCATCTTATCGTCTTGGGAAGGCTAAAGGAACGATATCATTCATAAGTCCCATAAGTTCCCCATTTTGTGGCGGATGTGGTCGCCTGAGGCTTACCTCAGACGGTAAACTAAGGCTCTGTTTAGGTTCGGCCGAGGAAATTGATCTCCTTTCCATAGTTCGTAATAGTAAATTTTCCTCGGAACACCTTATAGAGGCCTTTGAGAGGGCTGCGATTTTGAAGCCGAAGGGGCACCGGTTTAATTGTGCCCCTCACATATCTGGTAAAAAAACGATGTGTCAAATCGGAGGATAAAAAAGTGGCAAAACTAACACACCTGGATGAGCAGGGGAGGATAAAAATGGTTGATATAACGGAGAAGAAGATAACCTCCCGCATGGCCGTAGCCGAGGCAACCGTATCTGTCAAACCTTCAACCTTGGACAAGATTCTGGAGAAGAAAATAGCCAAGGGAGAGGTTTTTACAACTGCCAAGATTGCCGGTATAATGGCCGCCAAGCAGACATCCTCTCTTATTCCCCTTTGCCATCCCTTGCTGATTTCAAAGGTGGATATAGACTTTAGTATAAACAGTAAGGAATCGAAGATTCTTATTAGAGGTGAGGTGGTTTTAGAGGGGAAAACAGGCGTGGAGATGGAGGCGTTGACCTCTGTTTCGGTGGCTGCCCTAACAATCTATGACATGTGCAAGGCTGTTGATAAAGAAATGGTTATCTCGGACATCAAATTATTAAGAAAGAAAGGGGGGAAGAGCGGTGAGTATATCAGGGAATAATTCGAGCGGTCTTGTAGTCGCTGTTTCCACATCTCAAAAGAAGGGGGAACGGAAAGAGAATGTCGACAGGGCTATCCTGAAGGAGAATTTCGGGATAATCGGGGATGCCCATGCGGGGGACTGGCATAGGCAGGTTAGTCTTCTGGCAATGGAGAGCATAGATAAGATGAAAAAAAACCTCCCCCATCTTAATCCGGGCATATTTGCCGAAAATATTACGACAAGCGGGCTTGACCTGCCGCATCTCCCCGTGGGGGCAAGGCTTAAGATTGGTGATGGTGTCCTTTTGGAGGTTTCTCAGATAGGGAAGGAGTGTCATACCAGATGCGCCATTTATTATGCTGCAGGGGACTGTGTGATGCCCAAGGAGGGGATATTTGCCATAGTGCTAAAGGGGGGATCTGTTCAAGAAGGGGATTGTGTTGAGGTTATAGGCAATGTCGAGGCATAAAAATGGATAAACCAATAAATGAACAACTGAAGGGGATCAGGGTTGCTATCTTGACAGTCAGCGATAGTTGTTCGAGCGGCGATAGAGAGGATATATCGGGGCAGGTTATCAGGGATGAGGTTGAGCAACTGAGCGGGGAGGTTGTTAAACATGATGTTGTGCCTGATGAGATACCGGCGATTAAGGAGAGATTATCGACCTACTCTAATGAGCTTAAGGTCGATCTTGTCCTGACTACCGGAGGAACCGGTTTCTCCCCCCGTGATATTACGCCGGAGGCAACTTTGCAGGTTTTGGATAAGGAGATACCGGGGATTCCTGAGGCGATACGCGCCGAGGGGTTAAAAAAGACAAAGAGGGCTATCCTGTCTCGGGCCGTGGCAGGGATAAAAGGTCGAACCTTGATTATTAACTTCCCCGGAAGTAGCCGGGGGGTAAAAGAATCTTTGGCGGTAATAATCGATATTATTCCGCATGCCCTTGAAATGATAAGAGGGGGAGGACACTAGTGAAACTTGAGAAGATACGCTTCGACCGCATGGAATTTGCGGGGGCCTTGGGAGATATCGGCATTCTTATCCCGCTGGTTGTTTCTCTGGTAGCCATAAACGGGCTTAATCCGACCATGATTCTCTCTCTGGTTGGTATCTTTTATATTATATGCGGACTTTACTACAGGGTTCCGATGTCGGTTCAACCCCTTAAGGCCGTAGCGGCCATTGCCATTGCGAGCGGACTTGGGGCGTCGGTCATTTCGGCGGCGGGGATACTGATGGGAATTTTTCTCCTCTTTATTTCTGTGACCGGTTTAGCTGAGCTTCTGAATAGAATCTTTGCCCGGCCTATAATTAGAGGCATACAGCTTGGGGTAGGTTTGATGTTGATTAGAACCTCTTTGTTACTTATAGCCAGACCGATAAATGGGGCAGGGTCAATTCTGCTGACCAACAATATGGCCATACCGTTCAGCTGGCTGGTTGTTGCGGCAGGGATAATCATTATGCTTATACCGCTTTGGGACAGACAGTTTCCGGCTTCCATCGTAATATTGGGTTTAGGTCTGGCGGCGAGCATGTTCAGCGGTCAGTTAAACGGCCTGAACCTCTCTTTTTTCAAACTCCACAAAATAATCGTGACTGTTCCCGCCAAGGATGACTTCATTAAGGCCCTTGTTCTTCTGGTCATACCTCAGATACCCCTTACCCTGGGCAATGCCGTGGTCGCCACAGAGGATGTAGCTAAGAGATATTTTGGGGAGGGGGCAGAAAGGGTGAAAGCGCGTCCCCTGGCCTTTGGCATGGGGATAATAAATATTATTGCCGGATTTACCGGCGGCATGCCTGTATGTCATGGTTCGGGAGGTCTTACCGCCCACTACAGCTTTGGGGCGCGTACCGGGGGGGCATCTGTAATCATTGGTTCCATCTGTTTGTTGTTGGCCCTGATGTTTGGGAATGGGATAGGTGAAATATTTAAGATAATTCCGCACGCCATTCTTGGAATTATGCTTTTTTATGTCGGCCTTAAACATGCCCTCCTGATTACCGATTTAGAGAAAAAAGAAGAACTGTTCTTAGCCTTAGGGATTGGAGTAACTGCTATTTTGACAGGTAACCTTGCTATTGCTTATGGGGCAGGAATGAGTTTATGGTATTTTGCCCGTTTTGTCAGGAAAAGCTTTTGTGAGGCTTAAGCTATACCATAGATTTTAAAATGGGCGATCTATACTGCTCCCCATTATGGTCAGCCAGGGAGAGCTTTTCAAGAGGAATAGGCTTTTGTAACAGGGCAGTACTTCGAAAGTGCTCCGTCTAAGATAAAACGAAATATTTTCATACTATTAACCTCGCGCTGTTTGCTCAAAATAATGCCAGGCTGAGGAAAGTTACATACTCGGCAGGATATCAGTCGCCATTCCGCGCCGCACTTGTGTCAGAAGCGGTATGGGACCATCGTCTAAAATGTTTTTATATTTAAGCCCCCTTGGGCCTCAGCCGCGATTGCTTGGCCGGCCCAAGAGGGCTACATTAAGCTGGTTATTGGGAGGTCAAACCGCCTTGACAGATTATTTTTTCCTCTTATTTCCCGCCGCCTTTGCGGACGCTTGAGTCGTATATCAGGAACTCCGATATCTTTTTGGCCGACATCGGGTCAATCCCTGAGCCTGGTTTCCCCATCATCTTCTTGATAACCTTCTTCCATTCGTCGGCCGTGGTGTAACTTGCCCCTATCGGCCGGGCCAAGACATGACAGTTTGAGCATTTATCTTTAAAGATATTGTTGTAGATATCCTGCATCTCCTTCGGATAGGAGGAGACATCTATCTCTCCCGGCCCGTTATCGAGCGGATCGGGAGGGGCCATTTCAGGCATAGCCCCGGCGATGATAGGTGTTCCCCATATGGATACTATTAAAAGAACAAGTATCAATTTTTTCATTATTCTCACCTTAAAAAATATTTTTATATTTGGGCCCCCTTAGGCCTCAGTAGCGACCACTGGGCCTAAGGGGGTACCCACAACCTTAAGGAGTTAGACTTAAGGGTTGTTGCTTAGAACATCAGACTCGCCTTAATGAGAACCCTCGACAGATCATCAACCTTTGACCCGTAGTTGGTTACGTTTGAGGTGGTAGCGTTGTATGTCCCGTACTTGGTCAACTGATATTCGGTGGTGATCTTAAGAGCTGCCTCCGGCGAATATCCGAGGGCCAAGGCCATACGGGACATGTCATTAACTGTGTAGGTGCCCAAATCCTCGGTCCTGCTTCCGGACAAGTGGCTGTACATGGCAGCTGCCTCAAGCTTCTTGGTCAGAGGATAATCGAACTGGGCATACCACCCGGTCTTGGTATATTCATGTTTTGTCCCCGTTGAATATATGTTGGCTGCGGTAGTACCGCTACTGGCCTTATTTATCCACTCGGTTGGATTGGTGGCATACTCGGCCCTGAAGTTACCGGCGCCGACAGGGATGTGTAAATCAACTATTTGAATAGAGTTTGTCAGCTTAGACTCCGGGTCAAACTTGCCGGTCAGGTATGAGGCCCCGATGGTGAAGGTATTGCCGTATGAGTAGGCAACCCTGCCGCCGATCTCCTTATTCAGGTTGTTATCACTGGGCTGGACATGGTCCATCTCCCAGGTCATCTCAACCCTGCTGGCAGCCTCGGTTCCTCCCGTGCTCGGGTCGAAGGTGACATCATTGTGGTAGATGCCGTTTACCACATAAACCCCGTACCACAACTGGTCTTGGCTGTTGTTTACCCACTTACTTCCGCTCAACATCAAGCCTGTATCGTAGTGAGGAGACATATAGATCGGCCTCGGCCCGCCGTGTAGCTCCATATTCTCATCCGTATGGTCGGTATAGGCCAACGGCCTGGAGACGGTTTTAAGGTTTCCATCCATGACACTGTTCAGGTTATAGGCCCCCAAAGGTTTGAAGAACCTACCGGCAGTGATTGTCAATGGATTGCCTCCAAAGTCATCTCCGCCGGCGTACGGGGAATACGCGACGTTAGCCTCCCAAACCATCGGCATATGGCGGTCACTCATACATACCATCAATGTCGCCTGTGTCTTGTCCGATACGTCGATATTTAACATAGGATGGATATGGGTCATCCTAAATGTCTGGTTGGTCAGATTCTGATCCGGCCACTCATATATCGACATTGCGGCCCCTGCCTGCGGTGTATCTCCCCCTATGTTGGCCCGATATTCCGCGCTTATGTCTCCGCTTAGGGAAACCTTGACTGCTTCAGCTGAGATGGCACCTAAGGAAAAGATAGCTACAAAAACAATCAGCGATGATCCTATTCTCCTTACATTCATTTTTTGCCTCCAAATTATTTATTTTTAAGTTGACCTTAATTTGTTCTAACTCTCTTAACTCGAATAACGCTTCTTTCCTCTTTGTCCTTATCCTCCTTTCCGTTTCTTTTGAACTTTTATTGCCTCGACAGACAATACGACAGTATTATCATTACTTTGGTAGTATTTAATAAAGCAAGAGTTGTGCCAAAGTGTCAGTTGTTTACTTAGTCTTTGATTTGAAATGACATATGCTAGTTACGGGAGGCTTTGCAAGTCTGCCTTGGCTTCCAATTTTACCAACAAGGTATCCTGTTTGAAGGGATGTGGAGGTGCCAATTACTATTGTTGTTACCGTATAGTTGTTTTTAAATGGGAAAAATTAGGTGAGGAGCGATGGGGTCATATCACCTAACTGCTTGATATAAAACAGGTTTGTCTCAAGCAAGGAGAAGGTGGGTGAAGATTATTTTGGAGAAAACCACGAATATGTGGCCGAAACGCGGAAAAACTACATTTGTGTATGTTTTTATCGGTGAAGCGACTCAGATGTGGTATATGTTGGGTGAAGTTTGATTGCTTTTTTTATGGTGCATCTCAACCATATCGGCCAAGGTTATGGTGCAGATGCTCCCCATCATCGCCTTTTTCATATTGACCCATATATCGCGGGTGATACATTTATCGCTACGGGGGCACAACTTATCGTCGTCAACGCAGGAGGTTGGGGCTATAGAACCCTCAACAAGCTCTACTACTTCACACAGCGTTATTTCGCTTGGAGCTTTGGCCAGGGAGAACCCTCCAACCCTTCCTCTGGTGCTGTTGACTAGGCCACCGGAGATAAGCATGGTCATGATATGCTCAAGGTATCTTACAGAGATATCTTGTCTGGCGGCTATGTTCTTTAGGAGTATAGGCCCTTCCCCATAGTGTAGGGCGAGTTCTAACATGGCCCTGGCGCCGTATCTCCCTTTGGTTGATAGTTTCATTTTTCAGTAAGTCTTTTTTAAGTGTTTATTTTTTTACTGTTTCACTAGTATAATGAACAGATATTTTTGCGGCTACTTTTAAAAACACCGTTTCAGTATACATTGGTAATAGGGGAAAAAGTAAAGCAATTTTTATAATTAGGATATTCTGATACATACTATGGACACGAAGAAAGAAGCCATACTTAAAGAGATGGGGGATATCCCCGAGGAGTTTTATTATGAGCTGGTGAGGGAGTTTCTCTCCGATGCCTTTGGCCAGATAGATTCCCTTGAGAGCAGCCTGAAGGGGGGAGATATAGAATCGGCTAAGAGGACAATACATTCTATTAAAGGGGTGTCTGCCAATCTCAGGCTTAATGATATCTGCCAATTGTCAAAAGAGGTGGAGGCTGATATCAAGAACGGCTTGGGTTTTGATGAGATTGCAGGTAAGGTGGATGCCATGAGGTCTATTCTGGTTCGCCTGTCGGATGAGGTGGACTGAGTTTTCAGATTTGTTTTTATATCCATCGCACAACTTGAAAATGTTTTATCTGTCAAAGGAGAGGAGAGTCTATGTGGAACGTTCTTATTGTAGATGATGATTTTGTTAACCGTAAGCTTTTAACAGAGATATTACGTGACAAAGCCGTGTGCGATACAGCTGCAAATGGGGCCGAGGCCATTCAGGCCTATAATCTTTCTATTGATGAGGCGAGACCCTACGATATAATTCTTCTCGACATTGCTATGCCTGATATTGACGGAATGGAGGTTCTGGCCAAGGTAAGGGAGAGTGAGGAGTCGGCCGGCATAGAGTTGGGGAAGGGGATACCGATAATAATGGTGACCGCCTATAAAGAGCCTCTCTTTGATTCCTTCAGCCAAGGTTGTGATGACTATATCGTCAAACCTATTGATCCGGCCGAGCTGGTCTCTAAAATGGCAGGAGTGCTCGGTAAACATAAAGTACGCTACTCTTAATGGTGCTGTGAGTTCATTGGAGATGAGGCGTCATTTTTTTGTTTGACAAGTTTGTTGGCTGGTGATATCTTTCAAAACCCGTTCTTAAAAATGGGATTATGAAAAACTTTGAGAGGTGGTCATAGCCCTCCAAAAATATTTTTTGTTTGACAATATCACCAAAGTGGTGATATCTTTCAAAATCCGTCCCCAAAAAAAATGGGAGGCGGATTGGTTTTTATTAAACTACGTTCTTTAGATTTATGACGACGATAAGTATCAAAAAAGGATATGATCTTAAAGTAGCAGGGTCGGCCGCCAGGGAGGTTGTCTCTGCCAAGCACCCGACTACCATTGCCATCCATCCGGTAGAGTTTCGAGGAATTAAGCCTAAGCTCCTGGTTCAGGAGGGAGATAAGGTTAGAGGCGGATCTCCTCTCTTCTCAGATAAGGTGAATCCCGCAGTCAGGTTTGTTGCCCCCCATTCAGGTGTTATTTCTTCGATAAACTATGGAGAGAGGAGAAGGCTCGACTCCATAATCATTACCCCTGATTCAAGCAACGACCCGATCGATTTCGGGGCCAAAGACATAAACGCTATCCAGTCTATGAGCAGAGCCGAGGCTGTTACCTATCTACAGGATAGCGGAGCCTTTACATACCTCAGACAGAGGCCTTTCAATTCTATTCCTGATTCCGGCCGACCCCCCAAATCCATATTTATAAATGCGATGAATTCTGCGCCAAACTCCCTTGATCAGGAGTTTGTTCTTGAGGGGAGAGAAAACGAGTTACAGCTTGGAATCTATCTTATTAAGAAGCTTACAGAAGGAAAAGTCCATCTTTGTCATACCGAGGGCTCTAAGCTATTTACCTCTCTATCAGGTGTTGAGAAACATGCCTTTACCGGCCCTCATCCTTCCGGCTTGGTCGGGACACATATCCACTTCATAGACCCGATCAATAAGGGGGATATCGTTTGGTATATCAGTGCCATGCACCTGGCCGCCATAGGCTCTCTCTTAAAAACAGGGCATTTTGACCCTGAGACGGTAGTGGCCATGTCGGGAGAGGGGTTAAAGAATCGAAAGTATGTAAAGACCATTATAGGAGCTGATCTAAAGGGTCTTATAGGTGACGGACTTGAGAAGGAGGAGCAGAGAATCGTCAGCGGGACAGTCCTCTACGGAACAGCTGTTGACCTTTCCGGCCATATCCTCTATTACAATAATGACCTACAGGTTATCCCTGAGGGGCGTAAGAGACGTTTCCTCGGCTGGATGATGCCGGGGTTGGATCAGTTTTCGGTCACTGCCAGGGTGTTTTTGTCTTCCTTAATTCCGTCCGGTCCTATTAACTATACAACGAATATTAATGGCGGTCACAGGGCCCTTGTCTGGACCGATGTTTATGACAATTTTACGCCGCTTGGAATATATACCAATTTCCTCCTTAGGTCAGTTTTGGCCGAAAATCTTGAGGAGATGGAACAGCTTGGCATATTTGAGGTGGCCGAGGAGGATTTTGCTCTGGCTACCTATGTCTGCCCATCAAAGATAGATGTAAGCGCCATAATAGGTAAAGGTTTGGCGACGATAGAAAAGGAAGGGTATTAGTATGAGGTTGATAGCTGATCTTTTTGATAAGGTAAGACCTAATTTTGAGAAGGGGGGGAGCTTGGAGTTTGCCGAGCCACTCTTTGAGGCTACCGAAAGTTTCCTCTTCACTACGGATAAGGTTACCGAGGGAAAAACGCATATTCGCGATTATCTAGAAACCAAGAGGCTTATGTCTATGGTTGTTCTGGCCGTTGTTCCATGTACATTAATGGCCTTTTATAATACCGGTCTTCAGCGTCTTTTGGCTACAGGGGTTGCCAATCCTTCAATTCTGAAAGCGATGGGAATTGGGGCGATGGTTTTCTTTCCCTTATATATTATAACTTTAATAGCCGGTGGTTTTTGGGAGGTTCTCTTTGCCATAGTCAGAAAACATGAGATAAACGAGGGTTTTCTTGTTACCAGTCTCCTCTTTCCTTTAATACTTCCTCCTACCTTGCCCCTTTGGCAGGCGGCCATAGGGATATCGTTCGGTGTTGTTATAGGGAAAGAGGTCTTTGGGGGAACAGGGATGAATATACTCAACCCGGCCCTGACTGCCAGGGTATTCCTCTTCTTTACCTATCCAAGTAACATGTCGGGGGACAAGGTTTGGATTTTGGTCGATAGTGCCAAAGATAAGTTAATAGACGGCTTTAGCGGAGCGACTCCTTTGGCGGTAGCAGCGGCTGAGACAGGGGGAAATGTGGTGGCCGCCCTTAATAAGGCGGGGTTTACCTATTCAAAACTCTTTTTTGGCTTAATCCCCGGTTCTATCGGCGAGACATCTGCCCTGGCCTGTCTTATAGGAGCCGTAATATTGATATGGGTTGGAATAGCATCCTGGAGGACTATGGTGGGGTGTATCTTGGGGGCAACGGTCGTTAGTACGGCGTTTAACTTTTTGGCCCCGGCTTCAACAAATGCTATGTTGTCTTTACCCTTCTACTACCATTTTGTTATGGGAGGCTTTGCCTTTGGTACTGTCTTTATGGCGACCGATCCGGTCAGTTCGGCCACAACCAGTACCGGCAAGTGGATATACGGGATACTTATCGGTGTGCTCGTAGTTATCATACGCTGTGTAAATCCGGCTTACCCTGAGGGAATGATGCTGGCCATATTATTAATGAATGCCTTTGCGCCGCTTATAGATCATTTTGTAGCCGAGGCAAATATAAAGGGGCGAAAGAAACGTGCGACGGAGTAACGCTTACACAATATTTTTTGCGGGATTGGTCTGCCTAATCTGCAGCGCCCTGTTGACCTTGGTTTCCTTTGGTTTAAGGGACAGGCAAGACCTGAATAAGGAGATTGAACGTAAAAAGAACGTTCTTAAGGTTATTGGTGTTGATGATTTACTGGCCAAGGCCGAAGGTGAAGGCACTAAGGCAATTATGGAACTTTATGCCAATAGGGTTAAGGAGGTAGTTATAGATACTAAAGGGGAAATAATTGAGGGACTTACCCCTGAAAACATTAAATCTCCCCAAGAGGAGTTGTCTGTCTACGTTTCAGTAGATGGAGATGCCGTTACCGGCTATGTTATCCCGATAGAGGGTCCCGGTTTATGGTCTACTCTCTACGGTTATTTCTCGATGGAGAATGATCTTAATACTGTTAAGGGTATCACATTCTATGAGCATGGGGAGACACCCGGACTTGGAGGCGAGATAGAAAAGCCTTGGTTCCAGCAGAACTTTGTTGGCAAGAAGATATTTGGTGAGGATGGTCAATTACGGAGTGTAACAGTGGTTAAAGGGAAGGCCAAGGAGGTTATTTCTAATGAAGCTGAGAGGAAATATTATGTTGACGGAATAAGCGGGGCCACCATGACATCCACGGCGGTTACCGATCTATTAAAGTCCTCCCTAGATAAGTATAACCCCTACATTGCCACTGTTCGTAACGGAAGAGAGGTGCTATGAGCCAGAGAGAAGGATTGTTTTCAAAAAGAAGATGGGAGGCATTTAGGGAGTTTGTTTGGGAACAGAACCCGATAAGTTTCCAGATATTGGGGATATGTTCAGCTTTAGCTACAACAACCCAGGTTAAGACAGCCATGATTATGGTCCTAGGTCTGGCCTTCGTTACTTCACTATCCAATACTATTATTTCCCTTCTTAGGAAATATATACCGTCGGCCATACGTATAATAATCTTCCTGGTGGTTATCGCTACCCTAGTTATTATAGTGGATGAAGTGTTGAAGGCCTTTATGTTTGATCTCTCGAAGAAACTGAGTGTTTACGTCGGCCTTATTATTACCAACTGTATTGTTATGGGACGGGCCGAGGCATTTGCCATGAGTAATGGCCCGTGGGATTCATTCCTCGATGGTTTGTCTAACTCGGCCGGGTATGGACTATTCCTGTTGGCAGTGGCGATACCTAGAGAGCTGTTTGGAAAAGGAACCATCCTTGGTTTTACAATTATTCCTGAGTCGGCCTATCAGATGGGTTACAAGGATGCGGGGATAATGCTCTTGGCCCCTTCAGCCTTTATTATTTTAGGGCTCTTGATTTGGGGAAAGACAGAAATAGAAATGAGGGCAGCAAAGAAGGGGGGAAGATAATAGATGCAACACTATCTTAGCTTAGCGATAAAATCTATATTTGTAGAGAATATACTCCTCGCCTTTTTCTTGGGGCAATGTTCTTTCGTTGCCTGTTCAAAGAAGGTTGAGACCGCCATAGGCCTGGGGACAGCGGTTATTTTTGTTATGACCATAACTACTCCGGCCAGTTGGTTCTTTTACAATATACTCTTAAGGAAGGGTGCGCCCCTTCTGATGTGGCTGAATGTCCCCTTCTTAGATCTCAGCTTCTTGGGCTTTATGGCCTACATAGCGGTTATTGCAGCCATGGTTCAGTTTCTTGAGATGTTTCTTGATAAGTATTTCCCTGCCCTGTATGCGGCCCTCGGTATATTCTTGCCTCTTATAGCGGTTAACTGTGCTGTTCTCGGCGCAGCTCTCTTTATGGTCAAGAGAGATTATAACCTTATGGAGTCGATTGTATACGGAGCCAGCACAGGTATGGGATGGGCGATGGCCATTGTGAGCATGGCGGCCATAAGGAAAAAACTAAGATATTCGAATATTCCGGCCGGTTTGGAGGGATTGGGTATTATCTTCATCATGACCGGTTTGTTGGCTATGACCTTCATGTGTTTCTCGGGGATAAAGCTTTAAAATGAGTCTTACAAATATACTTTTTCTAAGTTCAGGTATCTTTACCTTAAGCATCCTGGCTATGGTTGGGCTTTTGCTGGTTGCCCAATCAAAGCTGGTTGAGAGTGGCGATGTATCTCTTCGAATCAACGATGATGATGATTTAACCAAGGTCGTCCCGGCAGGATCTACACTTCTTACAACCCTCTCCGGAGCGGAAATATTTCTCCCTTCGGCCTGTGGCGGCGGTGGAACCTGCGGTATGTGTAAGTGTCAGGTTGTGGCCGGCGGCGGGGATATACTGCCGACTGAGACGAGCCATATAGGGAGAAATGAGGCTAAAGAGCATTGGCGCCTCAGTTGTCAGGTTAAGGTTAAGCAGGATATGAGTCTCTTAATTCCTGACGAGATATTCAATATTAAGAAGTTTGAGTGTACTGTCAGGTCAAACAGGAACGTTGCCTCCTTTATCAAGGAGCTTATCCTGGAATTGGATAATGGGGAAACATTGAAGTTTAAGTCCGGCGGGTATATACAGATTGATATTCCTCCTTACGATATAAGCTTCAAGGACTTTGCCATAGAGGAAGAATATTGTCCTGCCTGGAATAATTTTAAGCTATGGGAGATTAAGGGAAAGAATGAGGAGCCTATCTACAGGGCCTATTCTATGGCCAACCATCCGGCCGAGGGGAATATAGTTATGCTAAACGTCCGTATAGCTACACCTCCTCCGGGGGCTACCGATATACCGCCGGGACTTTCTTCAACCTATATCTTCAACCTGAAACCTGGTGATAAAGTAACGGTAAGCGGTCCCTATGGTGAATTCTTTGTTAAGCCCACCAAAAGAGAGATGTGTTTCATAGGGGGTGGAGCCGGTATGGCCCCGATGAGGTCTCATATATACAATCAGATGTTAACGGAGAAGACCGACAGAAAAGTTACCTTCTGGTATGGAGCCCGCTCTAGGCTTGAGATGTTCTACCATGAGGAGTATCTTGAGATTGCCAAGAATCATCCCAACTTTAGCTACAATATAGCCCTTTCCGACCCGCAGCCTGAGGATAAGTGGGATGGGCCGACCGGGTTCATACACAATGTTATTCATGATATGTACCTGAAGGATCACGAAGACCCAACAGAGATAGAATATTATCTATGCGGTCCCCCAATGATGATGAGCGCCGTTCAGAAGATGCTCTACGATCTGGGGGTTGAGAAGGAAATGATTGCCTTCGACGAATTTTAAGTAAAAATAATTTAGCAGCAGCAATGGGGGACTTAAAAGTCCTCCCATTTTTTTGTACTAACTTCTTGGCTCATACTATATAGTCCCTTACTGGCCCATGTAGGATTTTATTTCCTTTGTTTTTCCCTACCAATTCAGTGTAGATAGTTCCTCTGCCTGTTGATTGACTCTAAATCTGCAACGAAAAGGTACCCCCCCCTCAGAGTGATTATACATTTACGTATGATTGTCACCTTTTCTCTTTTCCATCTTCCCCTAGGATTCCCTTTTAAGCTCAAACAAATTAAGCAGTTAGAAAAACGACTTTTGCACGGCATATTTTTTGCAAATAGTATAGTGAAAGTCAATATTAATTTATTAGTTAATTGTGAGGGTTAGTGGTCGGCCCAGTTCTTTCTTTTGGGCCGCATTTAGTAATTTTGTCAATTTTATAGAAAAGAGGGAGACTTGAGATCAAGTAGAGTTTTTTCGACAAAGGTAGTTGCTTTATTGTTGTCTATAATTTTTATTGCCACTCCAGTCTCTTACGCGGCCAACAGCCAAGAGATTGAGGCCCTTAGAAGAGAGCTTAAAGCTATTCAGCAGAAGCTGGATGCCCTTGAAGAGAGCAAGGAGGAGGATTATGATGAGCTTGATGACCGCCTTGGTAAGGTTGAACTTCATTCGGCCACCGACAAAATATCCTTCTCAGTTGATTTTAGAACCAGAGCCGATTCAATCCATTATCAAGATATCAGGGTAGCCCCACAGTCACTCATAAATAGTTTGTTGGCAGTAAGCGGAGACCTTAGCACAGTTAGAAGTGCCATGGCTGGCCCTTTCCCCTCCCCAGAAAAGTATGATCTAAACAACGATATAATCTACACCAATAAGTTTAACCTCAATATGAAGGGGAAGGTTAACCCAAGCCTCAACTTTATGGGGCGTATTAGTGCCTATAAGGTCTTTGGGGATAGTACCGGTGTTCAATACTACGCAGGGAGTCCAGGGGGAGACGTTGCCTTGGACGGGAATAGCGCCTCTCTCCCTCATGGGGATGCCCTTCACCTTGATAGGTTCTACTTTATCTATAAAGATAGTCTAAAGGATATCCCTGTGAGCTTCTCTTTAGGAAGACGCCCTTCAACAGACGGGATGGGACTTGAATATGCCGAATATGATGTTGAAGGGGGGTCAGCCGTAGCCACAATTATAAACTGGCAATTTGATGGAGCCTCCCTCTCTTTCAATCTTGAGGAGGCAACAGAAGTTCAGGGAGCCAGCTTAAAGTTCTGTTACGGAGTTGGGTATGAGAATGGCTGGGGGAATAGTGGGGCCTTAAGCAGCAGCTC
>Ga0180009_10003881_pt1 | contig 16798 bp, 12 predicted proteins | sample OS_PC_MetaG_FD_123537 | JGI IMG/M metagenome (GOLD analysis project Ga0180009, IMG submission 123537) | Groundwater microbial communities from the Aspo Hard Rock Laboratory (HRL) deep subsurface site, Sweden - OS_PC_MetaG | ecosystem: Environmental > Aquatic > Deep subsurface > Groundwater...
GCGGTCCGGTTTCCGCTGGTGTGTTTCAGCGCTCGCCGGATCAGCTCCTCCTCGATGATCCGCGTTGTCTTCTTGATCGACAGCTCCCCCGACAGCAAGGTGAGCCGAATCCGGTCCTTGCTCTCCCTGATTTTCACTGGCAGATTCTCCGCCACGATCTGGGTCATTTCTGACAGCACCATGGCATGCTCGATGGTGTTCTCCAGCTCTCGAACGTTGCCAGGCCAGGGGTGGTCCATCAGTATTTTCATCGCATCCTGGCAGATGCCCTCCAGCTTCATCCCCAGCCGGATGTTGTTGAGGGTGATGAAATGCTCCACCAGCGGCGGAACATCGGTCATCCGCTCCCTCAGCGGTGGGATCACCAGCGGGAACACATTGAGCCGGTAGAACAGGTCTTCGCGAAACCGACCGCTCTTCACGTCTGCGGCCAGGTCTCGCACGGTCGCGGCGATCACACGGACGTCGACCTTGATGTCTCGCGTGTCACCCACGCGACGGATCTCCTCCTCCTGCAAGGCTCGTAGCAGCTTCACCTGCAAGCTCAGCGGCAGCTCGCCGATCTCGTCGAGAAAAAGCGTGCCACCATGGGCCTCGGAGAACAGGCCCTTCTTGTCGCGCGTGGCATCCGTGAACGCCCCCTTGCGGTGCCCGAAGAGCTCCGACTCGAGCAGGTTCTCGGGGATCGCGCCGCAGTTCACCGGCACAAATGGGCCGTCGACCCGTGGGCTCAGATCGTGGATCGCACGAGCCACCAGCTCCTTGCCGGTGCCAGATTCTCCCTGGATCAGGACAGTGGTCTTGTACTCGGCGATCTTGCGGATGGTCTTGAACACCTCCTGCATGCCAGGGCTGCGCGCCACCATCTTCCCCAGATTCCCGCCGCCACGGATGCGCTCCACCTCGGAGCGCAGCTTCACGTTCTCTCGCTTGAGCCGTTCGCGCTCCTCGGCCTTGCGCAGCAGCAGCACGATCTCGTCGGCCTTGAACGGCTTGGCGATATAGTCGTAGGCGCCCCGCTTCATCGCCTCGATGGCCGTGTCCACGCTGCCATAGGCGCTCATCATGATCACGACCGTCTGGGGGTAGAGCTGCTGCACCTGGTCCAGAAGCTCCAGGCCGCTGAGCCTGGGCATCCGGATGTCGCTCAGCACGACATCGAACGGCTCCTTCGCCATCGCCTTGAGCGCCTGCTGGGCCGAATCCGCCACCACGACCTCGTGTCCCTCCTGTCCGAGCACGGTCCCGAGCATCAGACGGATGTTCTCCTCATCATCAACCACCAACACACGTTTGAGCTCGGGCATGATCATGGACGATCCAGGATAGCCATGGAATGTCATGATCATATCGGGAAGGGGCCCCTCGACGCAAGAAGCCAGGCTGCAAATGGTGCGGTGTGTGTCAACGTTGTTGTCGATATCGACTGCATTGTTGTCGATCGTAGCCAGCGTCCGGTGGGCCAATGCCTGGTGATCCTGGCTGGTTGTGGCACCTGGTGCTCTGGCGTCGATATTGCTACTTCCTGCCACAGCGGCGACGTGAGACAGGTTGCGAGGAGGGACTGCCTCTCCTATAATCTGGCTCACATCGCATGAACCGGCGGACTGAACAAAAAGGAGATTCACATGCTGCGGTCTCTGCTTGGGTTTCTGGCCATTGCAGGGTTGATGGTCAGCGGGTGCGTCGATCGACCCATCGAGAAGCCCGGACTTGGGGGTGAGGGAGAGCTGCCTCAGTACTTCCCACAGAGCGTGGAGAAGGACATCGACATCCTCTTCGTCATCGACAATTCAAACTCCATGGCAGAGGAACAGGTTGCGCTGTCCAAGAACTTCCCCAACTTCATCGAGGCGTTGAAGAGCAAGAAGCTGAACGACAAGATCCCCAACGTCCACATCGGCGTCATCACCAGCGACCTTGGCGCCGGCAACTACGGCCTGCCCTCCTGCGAGGTGGCCGGCGGCGACGGCGGCAAGCTCCAGTCCCAGCCACGAATCGCCGGCTGCACGCCACCCTCGCAGCCCTTCATCAGCTACAACGAGGGCGTCACCAACATCAAGAGCGGCACCAAGGACCCGATCGAGCAGGTCAAGGAGGCCTTCCCCTGCATCGCCGAGATCGGCACGGGAGGCTGCGGCTTCGAGCACCAGATCCAGGCCGCCCAGCGCGCCCTCGACGGCTGCGGCACGGACAACAACAACGACAACCTCGGCGACTGCAAGTTCAACCCTGGCTTCATCCGCAAGGACGCGTTCCTCGCCGTGGTGTTCATCACCGACGAGGATGACTGCTCGGCGCAGAAGCCGCAGCTGTTCGACTCCAACCAGAGCAGCCTGAGCGACCCGCTCGGACCGCTGACCTCCTTCCGCTGCTTCGAGTTCGGAATCCAGTGCGACATCAACGACCGGACCAAGCCGGGCCCGCGCAAGAACTGCAAGCCGGCCTACGACTGGCTGTACAAGGTTGACGCATACGTCAACTTCTTCAAGGGCCTCAAGCCCCCCGGCCGCGTGCTGATGTTCGCCATCGCCGGCCCCACGGACAAGGTCGAGGTGGGCATGGACGCGCAGAACCCGGTGCTCCGCCCCAGCTGCCAGACATCGATGGGCCGCGCCGCCCCGGCGATCCGGATCAAGACCCTGATCGACGGCTTCGGCGACAAGGGCTTCTTCAACAAGGGCACCGACTTCTCGCTGGAACAGGACATCGACGTCAACATCTGCAGCCCGGACTACAGCCCCGCGCTCCGTCTGCTGGGCCGCGTGATCGTGGCGGCGCTGGGCGGCCAGTGCATCAGCCTGCCGCCGCTTACCCGAAACGGCGGGCTGGTCTGCAACAAGGGCGACACGCTGGGGACCGTCGGCGGCCAGACCGTGACCTGCCAGCAGTCCTGCCTGGACAAGGCCGACTGCATCGTGCAGGAGGTGGTGAACCAGGGCACGCCGCAGGAGAAGAGCACCGTGGTGCAGAAGTGCGAGCCGGGCAAGTTCGCCAACCCCGGCGACAAGGACTGCGGCGCCATCTGCCCCTGCTGGCGCATCGTGCCCAAGGCGGGCGAGTGCAAGCCCAGCGTCAACGGGTCGCCCTACGGTCTCGAGGTGCTGCGCAAGGGCGAGCCGCCCAAGGGCGCGGTTGCGGTGACCAAGTGCAACATCACCACCGAGAAGTGGGGCAGCGACAAGTTCGCCTCCCTGTCCCAGTGCAACTAGCTGCCCTGCCCCGCCTCGGCTGACAACCTGGTTGTCAGCCGCTCCCCTCCCCTCTCAGCCAATTCCACTCCCTGGCCGCTGGCTTCGATCTTGCTGCACAATAGCCTCATGCGAACCCTCGCTCTGATGATGATCTTCGCGCTGGCGGGCTGCGCCACGCGGTCTGTGGTGGACAGCCCGGACGCCGGGGCCAGCCAATCTGACGGGTCTGATGGACCCCCCACGCCCTTCCCCCTCCCCCCCGGCACGGACGTCGACATCCTGTTCGTGGTTGACAACTCGAACGACATGGCCGAGCAGCAGGTGACGCTGTCCAAGAACTTCCCCAACTTCATCGAGGCGCTGAAGACTCCGAAGCTCGCCGGCCGGATCCCCAACCTGCACATCGGCATCGTCAGCAGCGACCTCGGCGCGGGCACCTACGCGGTGCCCTCGTGCGAGGTCACGGGCGGCGATCGCGGCGAGCTGCAGGCCCAGCCCCGCCTGCCCGGCTGCTATCCGCCCGCGCAGCCCTACATCGCCTACAACGAGGGCGTGACCAACATCCACAGCCCCACCACGGATCCGCTCCAGCAGGTCACCGAGGCGTTTTCGTGCATCGCCGAGCTCGGCACCGGCGGCTGCGGCTTCGAGCACCAGATCGAGGCCGCGCGCCGCGCCCTGGACCCCAAGCTGAACATCAACCCCGGCTTCATGCGCGCAGGCGCCCTGCTCGTGGTGGTGTTCCTCACCGACGAGGACGACTGCTCGGCCGCAAAGCCCCAGCTGTTCGACCCCAACCAGTGGCAGCTCACCGATCCGCTGGGGCCGCTGAGCTCGTTTCGCTGCTTCGAGTTCGGCATCCAGTGCGACATCAACGACCGCTTCAAGGAGGGCCCGCGCAAGAGCTGCAAGCCGGCCTACGACTGGCTGTACAAGATCCAGGACTACGTCACCTTCTTCAAGGGGCTCAAGCCCCCCGGCCAGGTGCTGATGTCCGCCATCGCCGGGCCGGCCGAGCCGGTGGAGGTCAAGATGGCCGGGCAAAACCCCGTGCTCATCTCCTCCTGCACGGGTCACAACGCGTCGCCCGCGATCCGGATCAAGGCCCTGCTCGACAGCTTCGGCGAACGCGGCCTGTTCAACCGCGGCCTCGACGCAACCTCGAGCAAGGAGGTCTCCGTCGACATCGGCAGCCACGACTACAGCCCGGCGCTGCGCAAGCTGGGCCGGGCGATCCTCGAGGCCCTGGGGCAGACATGAGCGCTCGATGGACATTCGCGCTGCTGCTGGCGCTCGCCGGCTGCGCCACGCGGCCGGTGGCGGACCAGCAGCCCGGCTGCCTCGACTGCACACCGGTCGAGTACTCGAGCGCCATCAACAAGGACGTCGACATCCTGTTCGTGATCGACAACTCAAACGGCACGCTCGAGATGCAGGTCAGCCTGTCCAAGAACTTCCCCAATTTCGTCGAGGCGCTGCGCTCGCCGAGGCTCAACAACAAGATCCCAAACGTGCGCATCGGCATCGTGGGCATCGACCTGGGCGCGGGCAGCTACAGCCTGCCGCAGTGCGAGCCCGGTGGCGACGGGGGCAAGCTCCTGTCGCAGCCGCGCATCGCGGGCTGCGTCCCACCGTCCAAGCCCTTCATCTCCTACAACGAGGGCGTGACCAACATCAAGAGCAGCACCAAGGATCCAATCCAGCAGGTCAAGGAGGCGTTTTCGTGCATCGCCGAGATCGGCGGCGGCGGCTGCGGCTTCGAGCACCCGATCGAGTCGGCGCGGCGCGCCCTGCAGGGCTGCGGCACCGACGCCAACAACGACGCGCTCGGCGACTGCACGGTCAACCCGGGCTTCATCCGCAAGGAGGCCCGGCTCGCGGTGGTGTTCGTCACCGACGAGGACGACTGCTCGGCGCACAAGCCCGAGCTTTTCGACCCGGGCCAGACCAGCATGAACGACCCGCTGGGACCGCTCACCTCGTTTCGCTGCTTCGAGTTCGGCATCCAGTGCGACATCAACGACCGCACCAAGCCGGGGCCGCGCAAGGGCTGCAAGCCGGCGTACGACTGGCTGGTCCCGATCCAGGACTACGTCAGCTTCTTCAAGGGCCTCAAGCCTGCGGGCCAGGTGGTGCTGGCCGCCATCGCCGGCCCGGCCGGGCCGGTCGAGGTGGGTTTCGACGCGCTGAACCCGGTGCTGCGCCCCAGCTGCCAGAAGTCGATGGGCCGCGCCGCGCCCGCCATTCGCATCAAGGCCCTGCTCGACAGCTTCGGCACCCGCGGCCTGTTCAACCGCGGCCTGGACAAGAGCCTGACCCACGACGAGCCGGTCGACGCCTGCAGCGCCGACTACAGCCCGGCGCTCCGGAAGCTCGGCCGCACCATCCTGGCCAGCCTCGAGGGCGGCTGCATCCCCAAGCCGCTGCTGACCCGAGGCGGCGGGCTGGCCTGCCACGCTGGCGACCCCATCGGCACGGCTGGCGCAAAGAGCGTGACCTGCCAGCAGTCCTGCCTGGAGCAGGCCGACTGCAGCTTCCAGATCCAGAGCATCTTCCACGGTGAGACCGGCGAGGATCCGCCGATCCATGCCGTACCGCGCTGCGCGCCGGCCAAGTTCGCGGACCCCACGGACACGGACTGCGGCGACGCCTGTCCCTGCTGGCGCATCGTCCCCGCCCCGGACGCGTGCCGGGGCTTCGGCACGCCCTACCGCTTCGACCTGCTGCCCTCCTGGCCGTCCTGGGGAACAGCCGTGACCGTCCGGTGCCGGCAGAGCGACCAGCCCTGGGGCAGCGCCGAGCTCGCGGCCCTGCCGCAGTGCAGCCCATGAACCGGGCAACGACAGCAATCCTGGTCCTGCTACTGGCCGGCTGCGCCACACGGACCGCCGACGCGCCCTGCGGCGTGGACTGCCCGGCCACCGTCTTCACCACCGAAACGCAGCGAGACGTCGACATCCTGTTCGTGATCGACAACACCGAGCCCGAGGAGCAGCAGGCGCTGGTCAACGGCTTCCCCACCCTGCTCGAGGCCCTGCACAGCCCGAGGCTCGGCAGCGCGATCCCGAGCCTGCACATCGGCGTGGTCTCGACCGATCTGGGCGCCGGCAACCACGGCCTGCCCTCCTGCGAGGTGGCGGGCGGCGACAACGCCAAGCTGCAGGCCCTGCCCCGCCTCGCGGGCTGCACCCCGCCCACGCAGCCCTTCATCAGCTACGAGGCCGGTGTGACCAACATTAACAGCCCGACCATTGACCCGATCCAGCAGATGGACGAGGCGTTTTCGTGCATCGCCATGCTCGGCTCCGCCGGCTGCCATTTCAAGCACACGATCGAGTCGGCGCGGCGCGCCCTCGACCCCGCCGTCAACCCCGGCTTCCTGCGCGGCAGCGCCGTGCTCGCCGTGCTGTTCCTCACCGTCCAGGACGACTGCTCGGCGCGCAAGCCCGAGCTGTTCGACCCGAGCCAGACCAGCATGAACGACCCGCTGGGACCGCTGACCTCGTTTCGCTGCTTCGAGTTCGGCATCCAGTGCGACATCAACGACCGCAGCAAGCCGGGGCCGCGCAAGGGCTGCAAGCCGGCGTATGACTGGCTGTACCGCATCGAGAGCTACGTCGGCTTCTTCAAGGGCCTCAGGCCCGAAGGCCAGGTGGTGATGGCCGCCATCGCCGGCCCGGTCGACAAGGTCGAAGTGGGCATGGACGCGCAGAACCCGGTGCTGCGCCCCAGCTGCCAGACGTCAATGGGCCGCGCCAGACCCGCGATCCGGATCAAGGCCCTGCTCGACAGCTTCGGCAACAAGGGCCTGTTCAACGGGGGCACCGACAAGACGCTGACCCAGGATCTGCCGGTCGACGTCTGCCGCCAGAGCTACGCCCCGGCGCTGCGGCGGCTGGGCCGCGCCATCGTCTCGACCCTGGTCGGGCGCTGCCTTCCGAAGCCGCTGCTGACGCTGGGGGGCGGGCTGGCCTGCCACAAAGGCGATGTGATCGGAGCCGGCGCGACCTGCCGGCAGTCCTGCCTGGACCAGGCGGACTGCCACGTCCAGATCCAGACGCCCAGCAAGCCGCCCCAGAGCCCTGCCGTCGACGTCCCGCGCTGCGCCCCGGCCAAGTTCGCCAACCCTGCCGACACGGACTGCGGCGACACCTGCCCCTGCTGGCGCATCGTGCCCAACCCGGCAGAGTGCTCCCCCATCGTGGGCACGACCCCCTACCGCTTCGAGGTGCTCCCCTGGCCCTCACCCTCGCCGGGATCGACCGTCGCGGCCCACTGCAGGCAGAGCGAGCACCCATGGGGCAGCGCCGAGCTCGCCGCGCTGCCGCAGTGTGAGTAGTACCTCTTGCCAGGGATTGTGACGGTCGGAGCGTGCCGTCGTTGTGTCAGGGCAGGTCGCAGGCCTCGCGAGAGCGGTCGCCCGGGAGCGACCGGTCGGCCGAGGTGGCGGGACAGGTGATGCATTCTGAGGAGAGATGAATCATCTCTGCCCAGGATGCATCGCTGGTGATGCATTTCGAGGAGAGATGAGCCATCTCCGCCCAGGATGCATCGCTGGTGATGCATTTCGAGGAGAGATAGATCATCTCCGCCCAGGATGCATCGCTGGTGATGCATTTCGAGGAGAGATGAGCCATCTCCGCCCAGGATGCATCGCTGGTGATGCATTTCGAGGAGAGATAAATCATCTTGGCCCAGGATGCATCGCTGGTGATGCATTTCGAGGAGAGATAGGCTGCCCGGAGAGAAGCCCCCCGCAGCGCCCCACCCTCGCGCTGGCCCCGCCCGGTCTTGTGGACTACGCTCGAGGCCGATGAGCACGAGGATCCGGCTGCTCGTGGCCCTGGGGATCGCCGCGCTGACCGCGGCGGCCATGGCCCCCGGCCTGGGCGGTCAGCTGCTCAACTGGGACGACGACCGCTTCGTCGAGGACAACCCCATCGTCCACGGCCTGTCCCTCTCCAACGTCAAGGCCATCTTCGCCAAGCCGCACCAGGAGGCCTACCACCCGCTGCACCTGCTGTCCTACACCGTCGACCACGCGCTGTACGGCCTGTGGGCGCCGGGCTACAAGATCCACAACCTGCTGCTCTACCTGCTCAGTCTGCTGCTGCTGTACCGGCTGCTGCTGCGCCTCGATCTCGCGCCCGCCGCCGCCCTGGCCGGCGTGCTGGTCTTCGCCGTGCACCCGCTGCACGTGGAGGTCGTCGTCTGGATCAGCGCGCGCAAGGAGCCGCTGTCCCTGTGCTTCATGCTCGGCGCGGCCCTGCTGCACCTGAGCTCGACGAGCTGGCGCGACTGGCGGCGCGGCGCGGCGCTGCTACTGTTCGGCCTGGCACTGCTGACCAAGACCTCGACGGTGGTGCTGCCCCTGCTGCTGCTCGCCCTGGAGCTGCTGCAGCGCCGGCGGCGCCTGTCCAGCAGCCTGCTCGGCGTGGCGCCGATGCTGCTGCTCGCGCTGGGCGTCGGCCTGTACGTCATGGGCCTGTGGCAGGAGAGCGAGATGGTCCGGCCCCGGCCGCAGAGCTTGGGCGGCGGCGTGGCCCTGGTGCTCGAGTCGATCGGCCACCACCTGGGCAAGCTGCTGCTGCCGATCCGGCTCAGCCCGGTCTACCCCATCGACCGCGCCGGCAGCTTCGGGCTGACCGCCGGACTCGGACTGGCGGGCCTGCTCGGCCTGGGGCTGCTGCTGTGGCGCGTCCGCCCTGCGCGCCTGGCCGTCGCCTGGCTGCTGCTGTCCCTGCTGCCGGTGATCAACCTGGTCCCGGTCTACTTCTTCGTCCAGGACCGCTACGCCTTCATCCCGTCGGTGGCCCTGGCCCTGGGGGTGGCGGCGGCGGTCGAGGCAACTGGCAGAGACCGCATGGCCGTCGGCGCAGCGATCGCCGTGGCAGCCTTGCTGGCGGTGCTGAGCGGACTGCAGGCCAGCCACTGGCGCACCAGCCGCGCGCTGTGGGAGCACGCCGTGCGGGTGCAGCCCGGGAGCTACTACGCCCACCTGGCCCAGGGCCACACCCGGCGCCGCGACGGGGAGCCGGCCGCGGCCCTGCAGAGCTACCGGGCGGCGATCGAGCTCCAGCCGGGCTTCCCGGCCGCGCGCATCGCCCTGTGCCTGGCCGACGCCGATCGCATCGCCTCCAGGACGGGAAAGAAGAGCGCCGCGGACCGGATCCAGCAGCAGCTCCAGCACTGGTGGGCCTCGGCCCCGGCCCTGCTGGACCTGTCGGGACAGCTGATCCAGCGCAGCCAGCTCACCTGCGCGGTGCTGGCCGAGTCGCGCGCCTTCGAGCTGCAGACCCCTGACCCCGGCCACCGCATCATCGCCGCCAGCCGCTGGACCCTCGCGGGGCAGCCGCAGCTCGCCCTGCGCCACCTGAGCTCCGTCGACGCCGACGGCCTGCCCGCCGCGCTGCGGGCCGCGCACGCCGAGGTGCAGGCCCAGGCCCTGCTGCTGCTCGGCCGGCGCCCCGAGGCCGACGCCGCCTTCGCCCGGTCGTTGCAGCTGGCACCGCGCAGCGCGCAGTCCCTCGAGAGCGCGGCGCACAAGCTCGAGCACCACGGCCGACACGAGCTGGCGCGGTTCTACCGGGAGCACGCGCGCGACTGAGACCTGGGTGGTGTTCCCGACCTCGATCACCTCACGGAGGCGGTTGTGGCCCGCGCGTCCCGGACGCCGGGGTGCAGTGGGAGGCAGCGCAGTGCTGGTTCCGCGCGGCCCGGACGCCGGGGTGCAGTGTACGCCGTGCGCCGCACGGTTGCGCGTGCTCCCTCACGTTGGTCGCGTGCCCCGATAGTAGCGCGATCCTCGTCGGGCCAACGTGAGGGAGCACGCGCTCGAGATTCGAATCGGCCAATGCGCTGTCAACGAGGTTGATGGTCATCGCCTCGTAGGTTGTCAACGACTCGGGCGATTCTGCAGTCGATCCGCGGCGGGCGTGGTTGGCGTCGATCTTGCTCTCTCGTCGGGGCAAGCAAGGAGAAAGACCATGCGTTGGATCGCCCTGCCCCTGGTGTTGCTCGTCGGCTGTACCACTCGACCGGTGGAGAAGGTGGCGCTGGAGCCCGTGATCGAGGACCGCGATGTCTTCCCGCTCAACCTCGAGAAGGACTTCGACATCCTGTTCGTCATCGACAACTCGAACTCGATGGGGCAGGAGCAGGTGAACCTGTCGCAAAACTTCCCAAAGTTCATCGATGCGCTGCGCAACTTCAAGCTGGGCCCTGACGGCAGCGGCAAGCCCTGCACCCCGTCGAACCAGAGCGGCTGCAAGATCCCCAACGTGCACATCGGCGTGGTCTCCACCGATCTGGGCGCTGGCAACTACGGGCTCCCCTCCTGCGAGGTGTCGAGCGGCGACCGCGGCAAGCTGCAGTCGCAGCCGCGCATCGCCGGCTGCGTCCCGCCCTCGAAGCCCTACATCGACTACAACGAGGGGGTGACCAACATCGCCAGCCCGACCAAGGACCCCGTGACCCAGGTCAAGGAGGCTTTCCAGTGCATCGCCGAGATCGGCACCGGCGGCTGCGGGTTCGAGCACACCCTCGAGGCCGCCCGGCGGGCGCTGGATCCCGCGCTCAACCTCAACCCGGGCTTCATCCGCGACAACGCCTACCTGGCCATCGTGTTCATCACCGACGAGGATGACTGCTCGGCCCAGAAGCCTCAGCTGTTCGACTCCAATCAGACCGACCTGTCCGACCCGCTGGGACCGCTGACCTCCTTCCGCTGCTTCGAGTTCGGCATCGAGTGCGACATCAACGACCGCACCAAGCCGGGCCCGCGCAAGAGCTGCCGGCCGGCCTACGACTGGCTGTACAAGGTGCAGGACTACGTCGACTTCTTCAAGACGCTGAAGAAGCCCGAGCGCATCATCGTCTCGGCCCTCGCCGGCCCGACCGACAAGGTGGAGGTGGGCTTCGACGGACAAAGCCCCAACCTGCGGCCCAGCTGCCAGACGAAGAGCGGCAACGCCGCGCCGGCTCTGCGCATCAAGGGGGTGGTGGATGCCTTCGGCGACCACGGGCAGTTCTCCACCATCTGCACCGACGACTTTGGCCCGGCGCTGAAGGAGCTCGGCGACCTGCTCGTGACCAACCTCAACCACTGTCTGGATCAGCCGCCCCTGACCCCCACCGGCATGATGACCTGCAGCGCGGGGGCCGTGGTCAGCCAGGGCGTGACCTGCCAGCAGGGCTGCCTGGAGCAGGCGGACTGCGTGGTGCGCGAGGTCACCTACGACTCGAACGACCAGGAGCACGCGACGGTCCTGACCCGGTGCGAGTCTGACAAGTTCACCCGGGCCGACGACAAGGACTGCGGAGCGATCTGCCCCTGCTGGCGCATCGTCCCCAGCCCGAGCTGCGACCGCGAGGGACGTACGGGCTACAAGCTGGAGATCCTGCGCAAGGGCGAGCCGCCCCAGGGCGCCTCGGCCGTGCTCGCCTGTCAGGCCAGCGCGCTGCCCTGGGGCTCGCTGGAGTTCTCCCAGCTGCCGCAGTGCAAGTGAGCTACCTCTCCTGGGTGGGGGGCGCGAGGTAGAACCCGCCGGACTGTCCAGCCCGGTGCCCAGCGCCCTGGTTGGGCAGGTCTCCCTCGAGCTGCACCCGATGCGCACGGCGCATCTGCCACACGTGCCCCTGGATGCTGGACTGCGCCGCCCCCTCGCCGCTGGTCCGCCTCAGGATCCCCTCGGTCCCGTTCTCGATGCGCGCACGCAGATCAGCCGGCAGCCGAGTGGTCGCCACCTTGAACAGGTGCCCGACGGCCGGGCTCGGGCGGTCCGCGTCGAGGCAGAAGGTCTGCAGCTTCAGGCGCAGGCTCTCGCCCGGCTTGACGGAGACCGTGGTGACACGCTTGCTGGACTGCCTCCCGACGACCTCGAACGGCCCGGAGGCCACCTCGCGCTGGGGGACTCGCGCGGGGGGCTGCTCGGGCTGCCCTGGCTGCTCGGGCTGGCCGATCGGCACGAAGTAGATCCCCCTGGCCGAGAACTGCTCGGGCAGCGGGCCCATGTTGCGCAGAACTACGATCATCTTGCCGTGGACGCCGCCGGTGTACTTGACCACCCGCATCTGCAGCGCGCTGCTGTCAGTGTCCAGGTACGGCACCGGCGTGAAGGGCTGCTCGGCGCCGCCGACGCTCGTGAGCAGAATCAGGCCCAGCGCAACCACGATCGGGCAACCGAGACGAACCATCGAGACCTCCTGCGTCGAACACCGAATACATGATCATGGTGAGGCGCAGGAGGCGGGCCGGGTAGGCTATTGAGCACCCTCCGGAGTATCCGTACCGCGGGGGAAGGTGCTGCTCAGTCGAACGGTTGTTGCGGATGCCGCAACCGATGCAGGAAGGAAGAGCGGATCCCGAGCCGGGCTCAGTCCTCGACCAGCACCTTCAGGCGGCCGAAGCGACTGCGCAGCTTGGAGAGCGCCTTGGCCTCGATCTGGCGGATCCGCTCACGCGTGACGTGGAAGTCCTGCCCCACCGCCTCCAGCGTGTGCTCGGACCGCTCGCCGATGCCAAAGCGCAGCCGGAGCACCTTCTCCTCGCGTGGGCTCAGCGTGGCCAGCACCTTGCGGGCATGCTCGGCCAGGTCGACGGAGATCAACGCCTGGCTGGGGTCGATGACCGAGGTGTCCTCGATGAAGTTGGACAGGTTCGCGTCCTCGTCGTCCCCCACCGGGGTCTCGAGGGAAATCGGTTCCCTGACCAGCTCGAGCACGGCGCGGACCTTCTCCAGCGGGAGCTCCAGCTCCAGGGCCAGCTCCTCCGGCGTCGGCTCGCGGCCCAGGCGGTTCAGCATGCCGCTGCGGGTCCGGTGCAGCCGGTTCACCGTCTCGATCATGTGTACCGGGATACGGATGGTGCGCGCGCGGTCCGACAGGGATCGCGTGATCGACTGTCGGATCCACCAGGTGGCGTAGGTCGAGAACTTGTACCCCCGGCGATAGTCGAACTTCTCCACGGCCCGGATCAGGCCCAGGTTCCCCTCCTGGACCAGGTCCAGCAGGGGCAGCCCCCGGCCGGTGTACCGCTTGGCGATGCTCACGACCAGCCGCAGGTTGGCCTCGATCAGCTCGGTCCTGGCCCGCTGCGATCGCTGCTGCCCCCTGCGCAGGTGCTGGTGGGCGTTATGCAGCTGGTCCAGCACCAGCCCGGAGTCCGTCTCGATCTCGGCGATCTCGTCCCGACACCGGCCGAGGCGCTCCTCCAGCCCCTGCTCGCGCAGCTCGCTCAGCAGCTGGCGTCGACGGCGCGACGAGGGAGCCAGGCCCAGCACCCTGCGCAGCTCGTTGGACTCGGTCTCCAGCCTGGCGGCGATTTCGCCCAGGTCCCGGTTGACTCGCTCCCCACGCAACGCCAGGTTGGTCACCCGCTGGGTCATGCGCGTCACCATCGCCCCGCTCAGCCGCGTGCCACACAGCAGGTCGAGCAGGCGGTTGCGATTTCGGTCCAGGCTGGCCTGCAGCTTGCGTCGTCGAGCCACGGTGCGGGCCGCGGCCAGCTCCGCGCCGATCTTGTCCGCCGAGACCTCGAGCCGCTTGACCCGGTCCAGCAGCTTCACCGTCCGCTGGACGCGAAGCTCCCTCAGCTCCTCTCCCTCCAGCCGCTCCACATCCCGGTCATCCGGCTCGTCGTCGATATCCTCGGTCTCCACCACCTTGCTCAGGGGGATCTGGCCCCTGCGCAGCCTGACAGCCGCCTGCGCCAGCTCTCGCACCGCCGCGGGGCACCGCAGCAACACGGCCAACACCTGCAGATTGCCCTCCTCGACCCGCTTCGCGATCTCGACCTCTTCCTCCCGCGAGAGCAGCTGCACCTCGGCCAGCTGCTTCATGTAGAGCCGGGTCGGGTCAGCGCTCGCCTCCGGCGCTGCGGGCCGTGCCCTCAGCGCCAGGCGCTGGGCGCGAGCTCCACGGGTGCGTGGGACTGCGGGCTGTCGTTCCTTCTTCTGGGCGGCGCTCATTGTTTTTTCGCCTCGGTGCTGCGCAACAAAACACATGGGCTCTCTCGCCATGAGGAACCCATGCTGACTGCCCACCCTGACGTTTTCTTCATATATGCCCAAGCTCTCGGGTCCTGGCCCTAGACCCCGGTGATGCGAAATGCCAATCAGATCAACGACTCACTGCACGATGCTTGGGCTCCACCTCGCGGGCTGTCTACGTCTGGGGTAGTATCTGACCCATCTATCTGTTCCATTCAAGGGTCAAAATTCAACCACATGGAATCGATACGTTTTTTCCTGAAGTACCCTCGATATCAAACACCAATCTGGTCCCCGATCGGAATTCACAGATACTCCATTTAATACCCAATAGTTACAGAATGCCATCGCGTTCATGTTTGACAGTATTATCTTACAGTATCACTATCGAGTCATGCCCGCCAACTGGACCATCGACGAGCTGGCCGCGAACGTCGTCCTTGCTCTCTCGCGAATGGCGGTGGACCAGCCGAGCGGCCGCGTCCGCCAAGTACCGACACCACGCGCCATCCGGTACTACACCACCTATGGCTTGCTCGACCCCCCCATCGGGTTCCGCGGCCGGACGGCCCTGTACGGAGCACGACACCTCGCGCAGCTGGTGGCCGTCAAGAAGCTCCAGGCGCGCGGCCTGCCTCTTGAGCAGATCCAACAGCGGCTGCTGGGGCTGGACGAGGCATCCCTGTTCCGCTTCGCCGGCCTGGAGGAGAGCTCTGACGCCCGCCGGAGGAGCACAATCTGGAAGGCGTTCGAGCCCGTCGCGGGATCCAGCCCCTCGAGCGCCAGGCCTGACCATCGAACCGCGCCGACGCCGAACAACAGTCAGATCGACGGCGTTCGGCTTGGCCCCAACCTGCTGCTGCTGCTGGAGCAGGCCAGCAGACCGATCGATGACGAGGACCTGCAAGCGATCCGCGTCGCCGCGTCCCCGCTGTTGAAGTTGCTCCGTGCCCGCCGACTGCTGGTCGACAACCAGGAACAATGACGACCAACATCGGACGCGAGCGCCGCCTGCTCCTCATGTTGAGGAATTCCGGACAGTTCTGGGCGAAAGGGTTGGCCATTGGATGGAGGGTTGGGGTATGCTATCGGATAGCTTCCGATTCCAGACCCACCAAACAAGAAAAATGGGAGACGAGGGCAGGACTCGCATAACCAACATCAAGCCAGCGCCGGTTTCCAGCTCCCAGCCGGCCTGTCTGGTGTTGATCTACCCGACCGGGGCCCAGATGGGCCGCCGGTTCACGCTGAACGGCGACGCCCTGATCATCGGCCGTGGCAGCGACTGTGACATCATGATCGATCTCGACTCGGTCTCCCGACGTCACGCGAAGATCGAGCGGCGCTCGGGCAAGATCATGGTCGCTGACCTCAAGAGCACCAACGGAACCTACGTCAACGAGCTTCAGGTCGAGGAGCACGCCCTGTCCGACGGCGACAAGGTCAAGATCGGCAACGCGATCTTCAAGTTCCTCTCCGGCGGCAACGTGGAGGCCGGCTACCACGAGGCGATCTACCGCACCACCATCATCGACGGATTGACGGAGGTCTACAACAAGCGCTACTTCCTCGAGTTCCTGGACCGCGAGCTCGCCCGGTGCGTGCGCTACAACCGGCCGCTGACCCTGGCGATGTTCGACCTCGACCACTTCAAGCAGGTCAACGACACCCACGGCCACCTCGCGGGGGACTATGTGCTGCGCGAGCTGTGCCGGCGCCTCAGGGGACGCATCCGCAAGGAGGAGCTGCTCGCCCGCTATGGCGGCGAGGAGTTCGTCGCCGTGCTCCCCGAGGCGGGGCACGACGGGGCGATGGACTTCGCCGAGCAGATCCGCAAGCTGGTGGAACAAGAGCCCTTCGAGTTCGAGGACGAGGTGATCCCCCTGACGATCAGCGTCGGCGTCGCCACCATCGTGGGCGAGTCGATCGATGCGTCCAAGTTCATCAAGATGGCCGACGAGAACCTCTATCGGGCCAAGCACGGCGGCCGCAACTGCGTGGTGGGTTAGCCCGCTCGGATCCCCGGCCCGCTGCTGGGACGAATTGTAGTCCGGTGGGGCGGGTGGGTGGAGCAGACAATCGATGCCGATCCGCGAGAACAGTGAGGTTGCCGCCATCTTCCACGAGATGGCCGACATGCTGGACATCGCCGGGGAGAACCCGTTTCGTATCCGTGCGTTCCGTCAGGCGGCCCAGTCGATCAAGAACCTGCCGGCCTTTGTCGGGGCGATGCTGGACCGTGCAGCATATCTTCACACCCCCGGCCCACACTGATGGACAGGGAGGCTCACCATGCGACAGCTTCGAACGACCCTGCTCCGCTACGCCCGCAGCCTGCTCGACGGCCATCCCGACGAGGTGGAGGACGTGGTGCAGGAGGCGCTGGCCCAGGTGGTGGCCCGGGGAGCGAGCATCGCCAGCCCGGAGGCCTTCGGCATGGCCGTGGTTCGCAACCAGTGCTACCAGGCCCATCAACGCCGCGGTCGGGAGGTTCAGTGGGAGCTGCAGCCTGTGGCGCCGGCGCCGGACAGGCTGGAGACGGGCGAGCTGCTCGTCCGGGCCGCGGCGTTCTTCCAGCTCGCGGTTCACGACGTGGGCCGGCGCTCGCCCGAGACC
>Ga0180009_10003882_pt1 | contig 16796 bp, 13 predicted proteins | sample OS_PC_MetaG_FD_123537 | JGI IMG/M metagenome (GOLD analysis project Ga0180009, IMG submission 123537) | Groundwater microbial communities from the Aspo Hard Rock Laboratory (HRL) deep subsurface site, Sweden - OS_PC_MetaG | ecosystem: Environmental > Aquatic > Deep subsurface > Groundwater...
ACGAACAGGATGCCGATCAGCCAGCCGCCGAGGTAGGCCGGCTGGGTGGCGTAGATCGGCGCCCCGCCCAGCTGCAGGCCGGGGAAGATCGTGACCGCGAAGGAGCGCACCGTGAGCGCGATGGGGTCCATCAGGCCGACCTGCAGCACGCCGAACAGGGCCAGCACCAGGAAGGCGACCAGGATGTAGTACTTGGTCTGGTACAGTGGGCGCCACTCGTTGCTCAGCATCCGCTTGCGGCGCTTGAGCACCGAGGGCAACGCGCTCATCACATGGTTCAGGATCCCGAGCGGACAGATCCAGGAGCAGAAGACCCGGCCGAAGACCAGCGTGATGCCCACCACCACCAGCGACAGCGCCATGCCGGCGAAGAGCACGTGGCTGGCCAGGGCCGAGCCGAGCGCCAGCAGCGGGTCCGCCTCGAGAAACAGCGAGATCGGGAAGCTCTCGAGGTAGCGGTAGCTGGCCAGACCCAGCAGCACGAAGAACAGCCCGAAGAAGAACACCTGGTAGGTCCGCCGGATGTTGCGCCAGTTCGCCAGTCCAGGCTTGGCGGGGCGGCTCATGATTTGATCTCGATCGGGCCGAGCGAGCGGAAGTCCACCACGCCGAGCTTCTTCTGCTGGCCGAGACGAAGCCAGCTCAGCTGGGCGGGATCCGCCTCGAGCTGCGTCACGCCCCAGGCGTCCGCCGCCACGGGGTCCAGGCTCACCGCCACGGCGTCGCCTGGCTTCACATCGGCCAGGCTGCCGCCTGTGGGGCCGTTTCGCATCAGGATGCGGGTGGCGTCCACGACGGTCAGGGTCGGGCGCATCAGCGCCGCCAGCTCGGCAATGGAGTCGTCGATGCGCTGGTGCAGCTGATTGCGCCGCCCGCCGAGGATGCCGTACCAGTTCTTCATTCCGACGGTGGCGCGGGTCAGCGAGTGGTGCTTGACCAGCGGCACGTTGATGATCTTGGTTGCGGTGATGAAGGGCTCGAACACTGGCCACCGCCCCAGCTTGCTGGGGATCGGGACCATCTGGAACAGCTTGGCATCGGGCAGCGCCACCCTGCCGCCGGCCTGCCGCACTGCCTCCAGGATCCCGCTGCGGGTGAAGCAGCGCTCCGGGTCGTTGACCGGGTGGTCGGTGACCACCACGCGCGACGCGCCGGCCTCGAGGCAGAGCCGGACCAGGGCGGCGACCACGTGGGGATCGGTGTTGGCCGCCTGCGCCGGCAGGCGATCCCAGCCCACGTTGGGCTTGATCAGGACGTCGTCGCCCTTGGCCACGAACAGGCCCATGCCCCCCATCCGCTTGAGCGCGGCCTTGACGTTCGCCGCCGGATCCTTGCCCCGGGCGATCACCATCAGCGGCACCGTCGCCGCCAGCTTGACCCGGTGGTCCGGGATCTGCCGATCCGGTCTCTTGCGGGTCCGGACCGGCTTGTCGCCGCTGTAGAACGCCCACGCCCCCAGCCCGGCCGCGCCGGCGACCATCAGAGTGCTCGCCACACGCCGGCCGATCAGGCGGCCGGGGTCTGCTGGCTGTTTCTTTTCGTCGGGGCTCACGGGTTCGCCGCCTTCTTGATCGCCTTCTCTGCCGGCTTGGCCAGCCCCCGGTCGAGGGTTGGCAGCAGGCGGGTCTTCGCCAGCTCCACCAGCTTCGGCTCGGGCAGGTCGATGCCTCCAGCTACCGCGCTCCCCCTGTGCAGCAGCATGGTGGTGGTGGAGTCGCCCTGCGCCACCAGCAACCGCACGCCGCCCTCGGTGCTCTCGCTGGTCCTGGCGCCGTCCTTGGCGAAGTAGGCCTTGACCTGCTCGTAGCGACGCCTGGCTTCGGCCTCGCCGGAGACGGGCGCCGTGAACAGCCGGAAGCTGGTCTTGTCCTCTGACTCGTAGCTGGCGAAGAACACACCGGCGAGCCCCTCCACGTCGCCCAGCGGCGGCTTGGAGAAGCCATCAGAGTTGGGGAGCCTGCCCTGGTCCGGCAGCCAGGAGAGCGGGGCGAGCGCCGCCCTGTCCGGCCTGGAGATGCCGGGCAGCACCTCGACCAGAGCCCTCCCCAGCTCCGTCAGCGCGCTGTCCATCTCGTCGCCCTCGCCGAACCCGGCGAGCTTGACGTAGAACTGACCGCGCCACAGGTTGAGGCTGCCCGAGGCGAGGTAGCCCTCCTCCCCCACCTTGATGAACTTGTAGCTGCGGTCGCGCTCGGTTGCGTACATGCCCAGGGCCTGGGCCGCGGACCCCATGGCGTAGATGTCCGCGACCACCGAGTCCTTCATCGGAGGCGTACGCAGCTCGGCGCCCAGCGAGTAGACGAACCCCGCGCGGATGTACGCCGGGGCCGCGCCGTCGATCCGGTCGAACAGCGTCTTCTTGTCGTAGCGCTCGACCTTCCCCTGCACCGCCCACCCTGACTCGAGCTTGGCCGGCAACTCCACGGCCCTGGCCCCGCTCCTCTTCGTGAGCCCTCCGCCCTCCAGCACCGGAGGTGGCGGCAGCGGCCGCTTCCCGGCCCAAACCACCAGCGCGATGACCACGGGGATCGGCACAAGCGCCAGCATGCGAAGCAGGATCGATTTCACGGCTGGTAATCGTAATGCATCAGGGCGCCCGCGGCTACCTTTGGCCCCACCCCTTGGGATCGTCAGGCAGCTGCCCGCGGTAGCGCCGCCTGAGCACGACCTCCTCGGATCTGTCCTGGTCGGGCACGAGGCTGATCTTCTCGTTTCGATGGCCGGCCTTCCTTAGTGTGAGCACCAGGGCACGGTCCGAGAAGGCGACCCGATGGGTCAACGGGGTGGTGCCCAGCTCCTTGCCCCCCGCGTCGAATACGGTGGCGCCCGGCGGCTTCGAGCTGATGACCAGCGCCACCTGGCGAGCGGGAGGGGCGAGGTCCGGCTTGATCGCGACCGCCGGCCTCGCGTCCGGGATCACCGCCGGAACCTCGGGTGGACGGTCCCGGTCCCGCCGTCCAACCCAGGCATTGACCCCGACTCCCAGCGCCACCACAGCCGCACCGATGGCGATCCAGATCGGGGTGCGCCGGCCCCTGGGCTGTCGCTGGCCGACCCCGGTCCGGGCGGTGAGCAGCGACGCAGGGGTCCTGTCCGGTGAGTAGGTCACCGCGATGGTAGGGTCCACGGTGGCCAGGACCTCGATCAGCCCGTGCTCCATCTCGGTCATGGTGGAGAACCGATCCTCGGGGCGCTTGGCCATGGCCGTGAGGATGATGTTCTCCAGCAGCGGCGGGATCTCCAGGTCGGGGCGCTGCTTCGACGGAGGCACCGGCGGATCGGAGGCGTGCTGGGCGATGATGCCGAGGTAGTTGACGGCGGTGAACGGCGGCTGACCGGTCACCAGCTCGTACATGATCACACCGACGGAGTAGATGTCGGAGCGGTGGTCGACGTTCTCCTCGCCGCAGGCCTGCTCCGGCGCCATGTACAGCGGCGTGCCGATGATCTGGCCGGTCCGCGTCAGCCGCGCGCCCTCCTCGCCGACCTCCATGAACTTGGAGATGCCGAAATCCAGCAGCGTGACGAAGTCAGCGCGGCTGCCCCTGACCGTGAGGAAGATGTTGGCGGGCTTGAGGTCGCGGTGGATCACTCCCTTCTCGTGGGCCGCGTTGAGGGCCCGGCAAACCTGGATCATGATGCCCAGGATCCTGGCGATCGAGATCGACTCCCCCGAACGGATGACGCGCCCGAGGTCGACCCCATCCAGGTACTCCATGACCATGAAGTAGTAATCGTCCACGGTCCGGTCGAAGTCGGTGATGTCCACGATGTTCTCGTGCCCCACCTTGCTCGCCGCCTCGGCCTCCTTGCGGAAGCGGGCGATGATGGCGGTGTCGGCCACCAGGTCGCGAGTCATCACCTTGACCGCCACCCGCTTGCGGATCTTGGTGTCCTCGGCCTCGAACACGGCGCCGAACCCCCCGGTACCGATCCGCCGTGTGATCTTGTAGCGGTTGGCGAGAACCCGGCCGGCGAAGCGGTCGGTGTCCGGTTCCCTGGGCAGCGGCGTGGTCACAACCCCATCCGAGGTGATCTCGGCCACCTCCGTCGGCTCATCAGCGAGATTGCGCTCCGGCTCCGAGGGCGTGCGGGTATCCTCCGCCAGGTCGGTGGACGCGGCTGACGTGCCATCTGGTGGGTTGGGGGACGACTTGCTCACCGCGTCCTCGGCGGATACTGCTGCCTGTTTGTGGTGTGGAAAACGCCGTGGCCGGGCCACGAGGGCCCGGGTCCAGAGGCCAATATACCAGGTAGGCCATCGCCTTTCAACGCAATCCCCTGATATCGAAGGATTTCGCCCAATCGAATTGCGTGCCAGTCCTCGCGCCCCTGCGGGCGCTCCGGGATGCGGCCACGTCGCGCGGGATGAAGCAGCGCAATTCCATTCGTCGTCATACGCGCCGCGCGCTGCGCCCCTTCCGCCTCCTTCCGCCTTGACTGCCGCACGTGGTTGTCCTCAGACTCCCCACAGATGCGTATCGGCTTAATTCTGGCGACCACGGTGCTGCTTGCCGCCGCCAACGTCACCGCCGTGGCACAGCCGAAGAGGCGTCCCGGCGCCGCCGTCATGGCGGAGGCGCAGCGCAGGTTCGTCCGGGGCAACAACCTCTACCGCCAGGGCAACTACTCGGAGGCCCTGCTGGCCTACCAGGCAGCGCTGGACCTGTACGAGGAACCATCGATCCTGTTCAACATGGCCCAGACCTACGAGAAGCTGAGGGATCCAGGTCGAGCCGCCCTGATGTTCGAGCGCTACCTGGCCTCGCGTCCCAAGGCACGTGACCGCGAGGCCGTGGTCGAGCGCATCGCTCGGCTCAAGGAGGCCGCTCGCATCGAGGTCTCGGTCACCTCCTATCCACCTGGCGCGGCGATCTACGTCGGCAGCCGCCGGGACGGCGTCAAGGGGCGGACCCCCTTCACGTTGAAGCTCCCGCTGGGCAAGCAGCGCATCATCATCGAGCTGGCCGGCTTCATTCCAGAGACCCGAGCGGTCGATGTGGTCCTCGGCGGCCGCAACCTCGTCGACGTACAGCTGCAGCGCAAGTCGAACATCCGCGTCGACGCCGATGTACCAGGGGCCATGACGTACATCGACAGCGACACGAAGCAGCAGGGCCACCGGACACCCCACCTGTACGAGGTCGACCCCGGCCGTCACCTGGTGCATGTCGAGCTCGCCGGCTACCACAAGGTGAAGCGCGAGGTCGAGGTCACCAGCGGCGACCAGATCTCGCTGCTGGTCAACCTCAAACCGCTCCCACGCTACGGCAGATTGCAGGTCGAGGGGAAAGCCGGGGCGACCGTCCTGATCGAGGGTCGGGCCTCCCTGCCGCTGCCGATGAAACCGGCCAAGCTCCCGGCGGGCAACTACCGCGTCACCGTGGAACACGATGGGTACCGCAGCTGGGACAGCAAGATCAACGTCAACCCCGACCGACTGACGGTGGCGAGGGTGGCGCTCTCCCCGCTGCGCGGCGTGGCGACCAAGTCGGTGCTCTATGGCTCGCTCGGCGTGTCGATCGGCACGCTGATCGCTGGCACGGTCTTCGGCGTGCTGGCGCTGCGCACCGAGCGCGAGTACAACGCCCTGCCGGAGCAGAACAAGTTCGACTCCGGCAAGTCCCAGGCGCTCCTGGCCGACGTGTTCTTCGCCGCCGCCGGAGCTTCGGCCCTCGCCGCGATCGCCACCTACCTGGCCACCACCCGCGGGCCGTCGGAGGCGGACATCAGCTTCTCCGCCCTGCCCGGTACAGAGCGGGAGACCGCGCATTGACCTGCCCGGCTCGCACGCTGCCCCTCCTCGCCATCATGCTGACGGGGTGTACTCTGCTGACCACGTTCGACAAGAGCAAGCAGGAGGAGGACACCTTCCAGCGCTGTCGTGACCGGACGGACAACGACGCCGACGGCCTGACCGACTGCGACGACCCGGGCTGCGCCCAGTTCGGCATATGCAGCGAGCTCACGCCCGACAGCTGCGCCGACTCGCAGGACAACGACAACGATGGACTGACCGACTGCGAGGACCCCGGGTGCACATCACTACCGGGCGTCTGTGTCGAGCGGACACTGCAGACCTGCACGGACGGCAAGGACAACGACAACGACGGTCGCATCGATTGCCAGGACAACGACTGCCACGCCCTCGACGTGTGCCAGGAGCTCACCAGCGTCGACTGCACCGACGGCGAGGACAACGACAAGGATGGCCTCGTCGACTGCAACGACTTCGACTGCTATCAGCAGCTGGCCTGCTGCACGATCAAGGTCCCGCCCTTCACCGGCGACACCTTCTCGCACAAGTCCAGCTGCAGCATTCACACCTGCGTCCAGAGCGACCCGACATGCTGCGACTCGGGCTACCAGGTCTGCAATCCATTCGACCCCGACCGGTGGGTGGTCTGGGGGCTGCCGCGCCCGCGACAGGACAACGCCTTCGTCACCAACGAGCCCTGCGGCTGTGAGGCCTCCGGTATCGTGTCGGTGGAGCGCGTGCCGCTCGCGACGGGGGCCGGCATCACCTTCAACCTTTCGCTCGAGCAGACCGACAGCTCGGTCTGCGGCGGCTACACGGTCAGCAACACCTTCACCGACGACCTGTCCCAGTGCTCGGGCGCTCCACAGCCGCGGCTGCTGCTCGGCGTCTGCCTCGCGGCGATGGAGCAGGGTGCGCCTCGTGTCGCGGTGCTGGTCGACGGCCAGGTACAGAAACACGCCAACCTGTCGCGGGAAGGTCCCGTGGGCGTGGCCATCGACTTCCGCGACGACGGTGCAGAGGTGACCGCAGGACCGATCGTCTTCCGCACTCCCTCCCCCGGCACCGGCCTGCCGGACGCCATGGTCCTGGTCTACGGCCAGGGCAACGGTGGACGCCTCAATGGTCTCAAGCTGGCCGGAACGAGCAGCAAGGATCGCTGCCGCTCGCCGGGGACGTGGTACCGCCACATGGGGCGGGGCGAGCCAGTGGTCCGCAGGGACGAGAAGCTGCTGGAGGCCAGTCACCCCACCGTGGTGTACCTGCCCGAGACCAAGACCTACCTCATGCTGCTGTCGGGCACGAACGGCCAGGAGGGTGGCTACGGCGGCATCTACTCCGCCACGAGCACCGACGGGACACAGTGGGCCGTCTCGCAGCAACCGGTCTTTCCGGCGAGCGCCGTCGACAAGTCCTTCGGCGCCAGCCAGTCCTCACCCTCGTTGCTGTTTCGCGAGGGGAAGTTCCATGTCTGGTACACCCGGGAGGACCAGACCGGCAGCTACGTCCAGCGCGGGATCGCCTACGCCACGAGCGCGGACGGCGAGACCTGGAAGGCCGAGGCGGGGCCCGGAGGCCAGCCCTACGTCTTCGAGCCGGGCCCGGCCATGTCGTGGGACTCCCTCGAGGTCTCGGCGCCCTGTGTGATCGGTGTGTCCGATGGCACCCTGCTGATGTGGTACACCGGCATCGCTGCCAACAGCACCTCGCTGCCGGCCATCGGGGTGGCGGCCTCCAAGGACGGCACGACCTGGCAGCGGCTGCAGCTCGTTCCGGTGCTGGTGCCAGACCCGGACGACGCTGACCTCGCGCTGGAGGACCCGGCCGTGCTGTACGATGCCGCAACCGGCCTCTACCGCATGTGGTACACCCACCGGGCCTTCGGCATGGGCCCCGTCATCCGCCACGCGGTGAGCGCCAACGGACTGGCCTGGAATCGGTGGCCCGACCCGGTGCTGGTCCCTGGCAACCTGGGGACGTTCGACGAGCGCGGGGTGGCCGAGCCCACGCTGCTGGTAGACGGCTATCGCCTGAAGCTGTGGTACGCGGGTCTGAACAGCTCGGGTGCGCCGCAGATCGGCTACGCCGAGAACAGGGGGCAACGGTGACCGTCCGGCTCTCGCGCGCGGGTGCGACCGTGACGCTGGCGCTGCTGGCCTCGAGTTGCTCGATCATCACCGACTTCAGCCCCGATCGATTCCTTGAGCAGAGCGAGGAGCTGTGCTCGGACGGGGTTGACAATGACGGCAACGGGTCGATCGATTGCGCCGACGGCTCGTGCAAGACCTTCGACTTCTGTCACGAGGATTCCGAGGCCCGCTGCCAGGACGGGCTGGACAACGACGCCGATGACCACATCGACTGCCGCGACCCGGACTGCTGCAGCCAGCCCAGGTGCTCCATCGAGCCCAGCTGCGGTGAGCAGACAGCCGCCGCCTGCACGGACGGCATCGACAACGACAACAACGGCCTCACCGACTGCGCCGACTTCAGCTGCCAGGTCCCCGAGTGCTGCAACCACCTCGTATCAGTGATCACCGAGACCTTCTCCACAACCAGCTCGAGCTGCGCTCCTCCCGACTGCATCCTGGAGCCCACAGCTTGCTGCGAACAGACGCCGAAACCCTGCAACCACTTCGACAGCCAGCGGTGGATCGCCTGGGGCCTGCCTTCGCCGAGGATTCAGGGCGGGGCTTTCTCTCCCAACCAGCCCTGCCTCCCCTGCCCGGCCAGCGGGCTGGTCTCGGTCGAGGGGACGTCGATGAGACCCGGTCTAGTGCTGGAGTTCGAGGCGCGGGTGGCCTCGCAGCCCGACGCCACGCTCTCCGTCGGGCTGACGGACGATCTGGTCGTGCCCCAGAGCGGGCAGACCTGCGGCGGCGTCCAGTCCCAGTTTCCGATGCTTGCAGGGCTCACCATCTCCGGGCCGATGCTGAAGACTGAGGTCGGCGGCGTGGTCCGGCAGGTCGATGCGGGGACCGCCGGCGTGAACCAGGGCTGGCAGCGCTATCGCATCACGGTCGACCAAGATGGATCGATCCTCTTCTTTCACGACGACCGCCGCCTGGACACGACCACCATCCGCGTGACGCCACCCTTCACGCGGGTCCGGGTGCTGCTCCAGGGCCGCTCGACCAGCGTCGGTGTCGACAACCTGCTGTTGGCCCGACGGACCGGGTGCCGCGATCCCCAGGCATGGGTCGCCGGCGCCAGTGGTCCCGGGCCGGTCTTCGCGCCCACGGCGAAGAGCTTCGACACCTCGGCGGTCAGCAGCCCGGCCGTGCTGCTCGTCGGATCGACCCACGTGCTCTACTACACGGGCAGGTCCACCGGCACGGCCGGGACCCGGATCGGATACACCACCTCGGGAGACGGGCAGGCGTGGCAGCCGGGAAAGCTGATCACGATCCACGGCGAGGGGTCCACACACCTCTCCGACCCGGTGGTGATCACCGACACGGGCGGCTACCTCATGCTGTACCGCGCTGGCGCCCCGTCCGACACGGCCAGGATCTCCCTGGCGCAGTCCAGCGACGGCACCTCCTGGACCCATCTGCACCCGGTGCTGACCCAGGGCAAGCCGGGGGAATGGGACGGCGCCGACGTCTTCGGACCGGCCGTGGTCCGATTCCGGCACCGCCTGTACCTGTGGTACTCCGGGCATGGCAGCGACTCGACCACCGCCTCCGTGGGGCTGGCCGTGGCCGACAAGGACTTCGACTTCGTCAAGTCCAAGGCCAACCCGGTGCTCAGGCCCAGCCGTTCGGGGCTCAACGACCGCGGGATCACCGACCCATGGGTCATGCTCGACGGCGAGGTGCTCCACATGTGGCACGTGGGGCACACCTGGGGCAACAAGACATCGATCAGCTACGCGGTGTCCGAGGACGGGAGCAACTGGGTCCAGTTCCCCACCAACCCGGTGATGACCGCCGGCGACTCGGGCCTCTTCGGTAGCACCGAGATCGGAGCGCCGACGGTCTTCGAGCGCTGGGGTACGCTGTGGATGTGGTACTCCGGCGTCGATCTTGGCGGTCTGCCCTCCATCGGCCACGCGCTGAACGCCACTACCCCGCTGCAGTAGGGCCACGGCACGACCGACGGACCAGCCAGCACTCGATTGAGTTGACAGGAAGCGCCGCGGGCGCTTTATTCGCCCGGTGGTTGGCGCGCTGATCAAATCCCTCAGGCCCCACCAGTGGGTGAAGAACCTGTTCGTGGTGGCCCCGTTGCTCTTCTCCAAGCACCTGCTGGACCCGAGCTACGGGCTGATATCAGGGCTGGCCTTCCTGATGTTCGGGCTGCTCTCGGGCTCGGTCTACCTGCTCAACGACATCTTCGACATCGACAAGGACCGCGCTCACCCCAAGAAGCGTAACCGTCCGATCCCATCGGGCAGATTGCCGCTCCCGGTGGCGCGCACCGCGGCGGCTGTGCTGACCCTGGCCTCCCTCGCCATCTCCATCAAGCTGGGCCTGCCCTTCTTCGCCTGCGCGGCGGCGTACCTCGTGCTCAACCTGTCCTACTCCCTGTCGCTCAAGCATGTCCCCTTCGTCGACGTGCTCAGCATCGCCGGGGGATTCCTCCTGCGGGTCGAGGCGGGCGCCCTGGCGATCAACGTCGTGGCCTCGCCCTGGTTGCTGACCTGCACCTTCGCGCTCGCCTGCTTCCTCGGTTTCGGCAAACGAACCCACGAGCTCGCCAGCGCGGGCGAGCGTGCCGTCGAGCAACGGGCCGTGCTCTCGCGCTACAAGCTGGCGCACCTCAAGGTGATACTGTGGGTCCTGGCGGTGGGGACCTGCGTGGCCTATGTGCTCTACACGCTGTCGCCTCAGACCCAGCTCTACTTCGGCACCAACCGGCTGCTCTACACCACACCCTTCGCCGCGTTCGGGGTGCTCCGCTTCCTGGTCCTGGTCAGCCGCAAGGCCTCGGCCGAAAGCCCAACCGACGAGATGCTGCGGGATCTGCCCTTCATGGCCAACCTGGTGCTGTGGGCCGCGGCGACCGTGGCAATCATCTACTTCCTCCGAGGGTGATCGATGGACAGACTGGTGAAGGTGATCCCTGCAGCCCTCGCAGTCGCAGCCCTGGCCCTGGTGCTGTACCAGCGCGGCGAGATCCGTCGTCTCGAGGCGCGTCTGGACGATGGCGCCCCGGCGGCGGAGCAGGCGACGAAGTCCCCCCGGCAACCGGCTGCGGTGCACCACGACTCGGCCGATCTGGCGCGCCGCGTGGCGTCGCTGGAGCAGACGATGGCGCGGCTGTTCCGCGTGGTGCTCGGCGCCAGGAGCGGACAGGCAGCAGCGGCCGCCCCGCCTCAGAAGGTCACGGATCTACGCGAGGACGTCGATGCGCTGCTGACCGGCGCGGCTCTCGACTCCGAGCAGGGGCGCAAGCGACTGCACCAGATCGTGCGGAAGGTGCAGGAAGACGTGCAGCAGGAGCACCGGCAACGGTGGCACAACATGCGCGACCAGATGCGCGCGGAGCGGCTGAAGCAGCTGGCCAAGGACGCCGGCCTGAACGAGAACCAGGTCACGCGGCTCTCGACCATGCTGTCTGGCGAGCGCGACCAGCGCCATGCGATCATGCGAGCCGCGAGGGCGGGCGAGAAGCCGTTTCCGCAGGCGATCGTCGAGGTGCGCGCGCTGCGACAGGCCACCGACCAGAAGGCCAAGGAGCTCCTCGACGACAAGCAGTACGCCGAGTACCAGAAGATGCGCGAGCGGCGCGGGCGGGGGTTTCACTAGATATTCGTAGCCCTCGATCACTTCACGGAGGCGGTTGTGGCCCGCGCGGAGCTTGAAAAAGAAACCCGGGAGAGCTGAGCGCTGGGGCGGCATGCCGCGCGGCTCGCGGCGCCAGGGTGGGCTGTGGGCCCGGGGCCGCTTGGCAGCTCCGCACGGGACCACAACCGCAGCTGCCCGCCTCCGTTGTCTCGCATGATGTGTAGTCGGGTTCGGATCAGCTGTTTGGTTTAGGCGGCGGAGGCATGCCAGTCCTCACAGACGAGCTCCTGGAAGTTGGCAAAGTCGTCGACGTTGCGGGTCGCCAGTCTCAGCCCATGCGTCAGAGCGATGGCCGCGATCTGGCCATCGACAAAGGCTGGCGTCAACCCGACGAGGGCGAGCCGCGCCCGTTCCGACGCGTGCTGCTCGGCGGCGTCGCGATCGTATGGCAGCACGGTCAGGTTCTGTCCGAGCGTGCGATGCAGGTAGTCCTCGAGTGTCCGTCGCCGCCGCGAAGGAGGCAATCGATAGCACCCGTACAGCAGCTCGTTCCAGACGGGGGCCCCCGTGCAGACCTCGCCTCTGTGTTCCATCATGCGTTGCATCACGTGGGGGTTCGGATCGGGTCTCAGGGGCTCGGAAAGCACGTTGGTGTCGAGCAGGTAGAGCTGGCTCAAAGCGCCACCTCCCTGCCGGGCGACCGATCGCGGAGGCCGGTGAAGATCTCGTCGACAGCGAGCTCCGTCAGGTCGTGACTCTGGCGAAAGGCACCGATGGCCGACCAGAGATCGGTCCGAGCGGCGCTCAGGCGCTGGTAGTCATCCGCCGACAACATGACGGCCACCGTGCGGCCGCGCCGGGTGAGCAGAGCCGGCTTGCCCCGCTCCGCGTCGCGCACGAGCTGGGCGAGCTTCTGCCGCGCCTTGGATATCGAGTAGCTCCGTGACATGTACATTCAATAGCATGCAGTGGCTGAAAGCGCAAGGTTCACAGGTAATTATGTGCATGTGCATGTGCATGTACACATAAGCCTGCGCGTATGGAACACTACTCCCGATCGTCCCCCTCCCCCTTCTCCGTCCGCCGCTCTCTCATCCGGGCCGCGATCTGTGCCTCGTGGCCCGACTCCGACGGGGTGTAGTACCGTCTATCGCGCAGCTGCTCGGGGAGGTACTCCTCAACGACGTAGTGGCCGTCGAAGTTGTGCGGGTAGCGGTAGCCCTTGCTGTAGCCCATCTGCTCCATCATCCGGGTCGGTGCGTTGCGCAGCTTCATCGGCACGGCCAGCGGGCCCAGCTCCACCACGTCCTTGCGCGCGCGGCTGTAGGCGGTGAGCGCGCTGTTCGACTTGTGGGCGCTGGCGAGGTAGGTCACCGCCTGGGTCATCGGCAGCACACCCTCCGGCAGCCCGACGAAGCGGAACGCCTCCAGCGCCGCCACCGCGGTCTGCAACGCGACGGGGTCCGCGTTGCCCACATCCTCGGCGGCGAAGATCACCATGCGCCGCAGGATGAACAGCGGGTCCTCCCCCGCCTCCAGCATCCGTACCATCCAGTAGACCGCCGCGTCGGGGTCGGAGCCCCGCATGCTCTTGATGAAGCCGCTGACCACGTTGTAGTGCTCCTCGCCCTCCTTGTCGTAGAGCAAGGTCTTGCGCTGCAGCGCCTGCTCGACCACCTCCGGCGTCACCGGCGCCCCCTCCCCCGCCAGGTGCACGGCGACCTCGAGCGATGTCAGCGCGCGGCGTGCATCGCCCGAGGCGGCGCGGGCCATCAGCTCCAGCGGCTCCCGTTCGATCACCGGCCCGAACCGGCGCAGCTCCGCATCGAGCTGCAGCGCACGCTCCAGGATGGCGACCAGCTCCTCCTCGCCCAGCGGCTCGAGCCGCAACACCCGGCAGCGAGACAGCAGCGCCGAGATCACCTCGAAGGAGGGGTTCTCCGTCGTGGCCCCGATCAGCACCACGGTCCCGCGCTCGGCGTGGGGCAACAGGGCGTCCTGCTGGGCCTTGTTGAAGCGGTGGATCTCGTCGATGAACAGAATGCTGCGCTTGCCGTACAGGTCCCGTTGCTCGGCCGCCCTGGCCATCACCTCGCGCAGATCCTTCACGCCGCTGCCGACGGCGGTGAGGGTGAAGAACAGCGCGCCGGTGCTGTTCGCGATCACGTGCGCCAGGGTCGTCTTTCCGCTTCCGGGTGGTCCCCACAGGATCATCGACGGGATCCGATCGCTGGCGATCGCGCGGCCCAGCATCTTGCCCGGACCCACGAGGTGCCGCTGGCCGAAGAAGTCCTCGAGGCTGACCGGTCGCATACGGTCCGCCAGCGGCTGGCCCAGCCCCCGGCGCTCCGCCTGGTGGCGAAACAGATCCATGTTGCCGTCGCGACCGCCCATTCAGCGCTCCAGGAAGGTCACCATGGCGGCGGCCATCTCGTCCGCCACCTCGCGCGCCTGCCGCACCCTGCCCTCCGGCAGATCGTTGAGCAAGATGGCGAAGACCAGCGGCCCGCGGTTGACCGCCGCCCCGGCGTATCCCGCCAGGGTCACGACTCGCGCGAGGGTGCCGGTCTTGGCCCGCACGTAGCGCTCAGCGCCGCTGCCGACATAGCGATGCTGCAGCGTCCCGTCGACGCCGGCCTGGGCCAGGGATGCGACGTAGTCCGCGCCGGTGCGGAAGGCGAGGTATGAGCCGCGCAGGATCTGCACCAGCTGCGCCGGCGAGAAGGCGGAGGCGTCGTACAGCCCGGAGCCGTTCTTCATGGTGTAGCTGCCCGACGTGATCGACAGGGATTTGAGGTGGCGTCCGACGACCTTCAGGCCCTTGCCCCACGTGGCCGGGGGCCCGATCACCTCTGCGCCGAGGGTCTTGGCCACCTGCTCCGCGATGAAGTTGTTGCTGTGTTTGTTCATCAGGCGCGCCACCACGGCCAGGGGCTCGGAGTAGTGCCAGGCCAGGGCCTGCGCCTTGTCGGGCACCTTGCCCCTCAGGACCCGGCGCTGGCCGACGGCGACCGCGCGCCGCGCCAGGATGTCGAGCAGGGCATGGCCCGCCAGCAGGCCCGGATCGTCGATGCGGCGTCGAAACGGGCGGCGCCGCTTGTACCCCAGACGCACCCTCCCTGTGACCTCGACCTCCGCGCGGCCGCCCCGCGCCCTGGTGCGCACCTGAACCCAGCTCCGTCGGCCGCGCGAGACGGTGGCGACCTTGTTGACCAGCTTGAGGTAGCTCGATCGCGGGCGCAGGACGATGCGAGCCGGCTGACCGGGCGCATCGCCGGCGAACACGTGCACCGACACCACGTTGTAGGCGATCGACAGCGCCCCGTTGGGAGGGCGGTACCAGGCGTCGGTGTTCCTGGTCTCGTAGAGCGGAGCGAGCCGCTGGCCGTCGAAGTAGGACTCGTCGATTACCAGCGCGCCACCGATCGCACGGATGCCCCGATCCTTGAGATCGTCCACCAGTTGCCACAGATCCCGTTCGTCGAGCACGGGGCTGCCAAAGCCCTTGAGGTACAGGTTTCCCTCAAGCGTCCCCGCCGGCCTGTTCTTCTTGCGCTTGCTCGTGCGCTCGTCGCGCTGGGGGTCGGCGTAGAGCAGGGTCTTGAAGCGATACTCGGGACCCAGCGCCCACAGGGCAGCCGCCGTCGTGACAAGCTTGGCGCAGGAGGCGACGTTGAACTGCTCCGTCTCGCGCAGCTTGACCAGCGTGCGGCCCGACGCCACGTCCTGCACCAGGACTCCCACACGTGCCGGGGCGATGCGCGCATCGGCCGAGAGCTTGGTGATGCGCTCCTCGAGCCAGCGGCGCGGGTCTGCGGCGCGCGCCTCGACGCGCGCGAGGAGGACGCACAGGAGCATCCCGATTGCCAGCCCTCGTGCCATCGCCCCCACTATACTCCATTCCCGCCGCCGAGAGCCTGCTCCAGCCGCCTGAGGGCGAGCTCCGTCTTCGCGTCCTGGATCTCGCCCCGCGAGCACTGGTCCAGCGCGTGCTCAAGCTGCAGCACAACGGCCTCGCTCCCCGCTTCCAGCTGGCTGCCGTCCCCCACCGGCGGGGCTCTTTGCAGGTCGAGCCGGGCAGGGACCGCACAGAAGTAGATGCGCTCGGACATCAACCCGGGCGAGAGACAGACCGACGGGCCGAGCGGCCGGATCTGGCCGCGATCCACGCGCAGGCCCGCCTCCTCCCACAGCTCCAGCTCCGCCCGTCTGTGCAGCCCCTGCTGTCCGATGTCGTCCCGTTCGAGGATCCCCGCCACCAGCTCCAGGTGGTGGATCGCCGCCACACACCCCTCGCGCGTCGGCTGACCGGCCCGCGCCAGCCGCAGGGCCGGCCGAAGCCCGCGGCGCAGCAGCACGCGCACCGGCGGCCCCGCGTCGTAGGCCACGACCGCCACCGCGTCGGCCCGGCCCGGCCGCTCCACCAGGTCGAGCGTGTACCAGTCGGAGCAACTGCCGTCCTGGCGCAGATTGCGGACCTGACAGCGCCGCAGGTGGGAGAACCCGCCCTGTCCCAGCACCTGACACTGGCCGACCTCGATATCGATGACCTTCACCCGCCCTCCACGGCTTTGGGTGCAATGATGACCGCCGGCGCCATTCGTGCTATACGCGGCCGAAGGCCCTCCGTCGTTCCATGGCACTCGCGCCGCAATGGACTAGGGACACATGAGCACCGAGCAACAGAACCATATGGTCTGGGACCAGCGAAAGGCCGGTCACTACGAGGTCTGGTATACCACATTCAACCATCTGCCGTCGGGCACCGGGTTCTGGATCCGCTACACGCTCGAGTCTCCACTGCCCAGCCATGGCGACAGCTACTGTCAGCTGTGGTTCGCCCTGTTCGACTCGCACCATCCGGAGCGCAACTTCGGCATCAACCGGCGGTTCCCGCTCAGCGAGCTGCAGGTGGGGAGCGACCCGTTCCGCATCCGAATCGGGCCGGCCGAGCTGCTCCATGGCGCGCTGAAGGGGGCGCTGGCAGGCGACTCCCACGAGGTGAGCTGGGACATCGGCTTCAAGCCGTCCACCTTCGTCCACCGCCACCTGCCTGACCTGGTCTACCGCTCGAGCTTCGCCGATACCACCGTGCTCTCCCCCAACCTGATGGTATACCTGAACGGTCAGGTGGTGGTGGACGGCGAAACCTTCGCGCTCGACGGCGCGCCGGGTTGCCAGACGCACCTGTGGGGCCGCAAGCACGCCCACGCCTGGGCCTGGGGCCACTGCAGCGCATTCCGCGAGGATCCCACGGCGTGCCTGGAAACCCTCTCGGTCCGGCTCAGGCGGCTCGGCCTGGTGAC
>Ga0180009_10003883_pt1 | contig 16792 bp, 14 predicted proteins | sample OS_PC_MetaG_FD_123537 | JGI IMG/M metagenome (GOLD analysis project Ga0180009, IMG submission 123537) | Groundwater microbial communities from the Aspo Hard Rock Laboratory (HRL) deep subsurface site, Sweden - OS_PC_MetaG | ecosystem: Environmental > Aquatic > Deep subsurface > Groundwater...
ACCAGACCAGGGCGCACCGTCTCGGGGAGGCCGATGAAGAAGACCTTCCCGGGCTTGAGTCGCTTGAGTTCGGCCTTGACGGCGGGGGTGAGACCACCCGAGGGGGTGAGGATGACGGGACCGTCGAAGGCGTAGGCCAAGGGCGCGGCGGCGAGGGCGTCGGGGAAGTCGTCACCCTTCACCACGCAGACCGCCGGGGCTCCGGAGGGGTAGGCCTGCCGGGAGACCAGGATGGCGGTCTCGTAGCGGTCGGTGCCGGTGAGGGTGGCGTAGGTCATTGGAGGTCTGTTGTTTATCCGTACGGTCACCTTGGCGGTGCGACTGTTGCCGGCCGCGTCGTACGCCTTCGCCTCGATCGTGACGAGCGAATCGTGCGTATCACCGTTGGTGTCGTAGATGAACTTGATCGGCGACTTCATCGAGTTCACCATCCAAGGGCCCCACTTCGAGGCGTCCCAGGTATTCGGGTTGGGGGCCCGCGGAACGAACGCGCCCAACGGCTTCCCGTTGGAGCGGATCTCCAGCCGGACCACACCGACGGCGTCGAAGGCTTCCATGGAGACCAGGACGTCGCCGCCCACCGTGACGACGGGCGCAGGCGACAGGAAGGACACATCTGGAAGCGTGGTATCGGCGGCGGAGACGAGGGCGGAACCGGCGTCGACAAGCCCATCACCGAAGCCCTTGTCCCAACCTACCGGTCCGAGGTCCTTGGCCGTAGACGACAGGAGATCGGCCATGCGCTTCGCACTCATGCTCGGGGCCACCGACCTGATCAGGCCGGCAACACCGCTCACGATCGGCGCTGAGAACGACGTGCCCTCCACCGATTGCAGATAGAACGACCCGCCGAGCGAGGTGAGGGTTAGGATCCTCTCTCCGGGGGCGACGAGGTCAAGCTCCGGCCCGCCGTTCGAGAAGCCGCTCCGCGCCCTCCCTTCACCGATCGATCCCACCGCGACAACCCCGGGGAGAGCGGCCGGATGCTGTACAAGATCGCTCCTGCTACCGTTGCCGGAGGCAGCCACCACCAGCACGTCGTGGCTTTCCGCATATGCGACGCTCGCCGCGACTGTCTCACTGCGTGTGTCGCTCCCCGCGGATATGTTGATAACATCGGCGCCATTATCCACCGCGTAGTCGATCGCGAGGGCCAGGTCGGAGGCATACGCGGAGCCATCGTCGCTGATGTGGATCGGCATGATCCCCACGCCCCACGCCGTCCCGCTGATGAGCGATCCGTTGTTGCCCTGGGCCGCGACGACCGCGGCCACCGCGGTGCCGTGACCGAAGTTGTCCTTCCACATGCGCTGTTCCGACGAATCCCAGATGACGCTGTAGGGCGCCACCACCCGTCCGAAGAACTCGCTGTGATACGCGAGCCCAGTATCCAGGATTGCGACGACCGCCGTCGGCGAGCCGGTGGACACCTCCCATGCAGCGGGCAGACCGACTGCGGGTAGGTACCACTGGAGCGCGTAGTCGGGGTCGTCGGGCACCTTGTCGAAGTAGAACAAGGTGTCAGGCTCCGCCCAGGCCACGCCGGGCTCGCGCGCCAGCGCCTCCAGATCTGGTCGTGCGGTGAGTTGACCGCTCAGACCGAACTCGCCGCCGCGGCTCCCAGCACTCTCTCCCCGGCCGGTGCCGTTCGCGGCGGTGGGAATCGCGACCAGCGCGCCGATGGAATCGAGGGTCTCTTCCACCTCGAGCGAGTACCGTTCGAGTAGCGCATTCCGCCCCGCTTCATCGAGCGTGCGGTCGAACTTCAGCAACACCCTCTCGCCACGGTGGCCCGCCTTCGGCACACCGTCGGGCTGGTTCGCCGTCGTGGCGCCCGCGTCCCACGAAGGGACCACGGCGAAGAATAGGAACAGAGTCGCGGCGAAGCACCCGAATACTGCCATCCGCGTCGTCCGCGAGCGTCCCATGTCGACCTCCTCCCATGATGTTGCGTCGATCCCGCACGCCGAGGCCGCGGCGCTTGACGCTTCACACCACCTATTGTGGCAGAAGTGCCACCCGAGCGTCAGATAGTGCGGCCGACGGTTTCCGGCAAGCCGGCGCACGACCGACCGCGCGCCGCTCGCCCACTACGACCGGGTGAGTGCCACCCGCAACCGCCACGTTGCCAGCACGAACACCACTGCGGCAAACGCCCCTAGGATGCCGAGTTCCAACACGATGTCGGCCACCGTGCCGTCACGGATGATGATCTCTTCGAACGCCTCGATACCCCACGCGTGAGGGGTGACATGCGCGACCCGCCAAAGGCCGGGTGAGAAGAGCTTCATGATGGAGAGGGGCATCATAGCGCCTCCCAGAGCCGCCAGCCCGAGCCCGATCACCACGCCGAGCCCGCCTGCCTGCTGGTCGTTCTTGAAAACGGCGCCCATCAACATTCCTGTCGCCGCCGCCCCCGCTGAGAATACGATCACGATCGCGGCGGCCGCCACAGGGTCACCCCAATCCACTCCGAATACGATCGCCGACCCGAAGATGATGAACAGCCCCTGAACCAAGGCCACGGCCAACCGCCCCAACGATTCCCCGGCGAGGATGGTGCCTACCGACGTGGGCGTGGCGAGCATGCGCCGAGAGACGCCGAGTCGCCGCGACTGGATGAGTGCCGACGACCCCGTCATCGAGGTGAGGAAGATGAACAGGAGCAACTGTGAGTATGCGCCCATGTCGAAGGCGCCGAGACGCTGGAAGATGAACGGCTCGCCTACCGCCTCCTGCGCCACAAGCACTTGAGGACTCGTCTCGGCTATGAGCCCGGCCAACTCGAGGGCGTCCGAGAAGCCCAACACCCCTTGGGAGTCGGCGAAGGCGGCGGCACGCAGCAACGTGCCCTGCCGCACAGCGGCCGAGTCCACCGTGTTCCGGAGCGCCTGGGACGTCGGATCGGTGCGGGCTACGAACTCGAGGTTGACGGACCCGCCGGCGCGGAGAGTGTCGTCGTATCCGGTGGGGACGATCAGGCCCGCCTCGAGCTGACCTCTCTCCACCGCCAGAATGAGCGCGTCCCTGTCGGAGTAATCACGCACCTCGACGCCTTCGGTCAGACGCACGGACTCGGCGAGCTCGGCGCCGAGTTGCCCCGAACCCTCGGTGACGATGCCCATTCGCGGATCATATGAGCCCCCGAAGGCCGCCCCGAGCACGAGTATGAGCAGCATGGGCAGCATGAACACGAAGAACACGTTGGCTCGGTCGCGCAAAAGACGCCGCACGCTGTTCGCGCCGATGACTAGAGCCTTCATCGGGCCACCGCCTTCATCGGGCCACCGCCTTCATCGGGCCACCGCCTTCATCGGGCCACCGCCTTCATCGGGCCACCGCCTTCATCGGGTCACCGCCTTCTTCAGGAAGACCCAGGCGCCCGCCGAAGTCACCACTCCGAAGGTCAGCAGCGCGCCAACCGAGGGCCAGATGGCTGCCACCTCGCCGCCGGCGAGATCACCAAGCCCGCGCAAGAACCAGGCGTGTGGAGCGATGAGACTGACCTTCGAAAGCACCCCACCCACCTGGTCGACGGGGAAGAACGTGCCGCCCAACAAGCCGAAGACCAGCGAGACGATGGACGCGAACATGCCGGCCTGCTCCTGCGTACGCGCCACTGACGCCACGATCGCGAGCACGCCCATGGCCGCGACGACGACCGCTACCACGAGAACAGCCACACCAAGCGGATCGCCCCACTCGGCCCCGAGCAGGATCGTCGAGGCGACCACCAGCACTGCCAGGCTCGCCACGCCAAGTGCGAAGGAAGTGATGGCCTTGCCGAGGATTATCGACTCACGCCGGATGGGGGCGGCGAGGAGGCGGGTCATGGTGCCGTAGTGCCGCTCCTCGAGCAGACCACTCACGCCGAAGGCCACCGTGAAGAACACGAAGAACACCGCCATGCCGGCGGTCATCTGGGTGGTCCCGTCCAGCTGCTTCGTGCCGGCGCTGATGTCTTGCACCGCGATGGGGCTCGGCACCGCCATGGCCGCCGGGATCAGCGCGCCCACCTGCTCCGGCGTAGGCTCTACGCCGGGCGGGAACGTGGTCTTCACCGCCACGTCAACCGCGTGCAGTTCGGCGACGAAGCCCTCAGCGAGCGCTCGGGCCACGTAGGCCCCGAGTTCGGAGCCTCTGGCTCCCACCACCGTCAGCTCTCCCCCTCGGCCGGTCAACACCCCCTCACTGAAGCCCGATGGGATGAGGAAGGCGGCGTCCGCACGTGCAAGATCGTCGTCGGCGAAGGCGTCGGAGCCGATCTCGACCTGACGGCGGGCCTCTTCGGCACTCTCCACCGCGCGCACCGTGACGATGCCGCCCTCTTCCATGTTCGCGAGCGCCGCTTCGAACCCATCGGCGACGGGGCCGCCGTCTTCGTTCACCACGACGTATTCCGCGTGGAACTCGCTCTCCGAGACGGGGTTGAACACGAAGCTGAAGATCAGGGCAAGACCGAACGGTGCGATGAGACCCCAGATGAACACCGAGCGGTCGCGGATCCGCTGACTGATGTCCTTCCGGGCTATGAGGAGCGCACTCCGCAGGAGAGCCATGTCAGTCTCGGAGCGCTTTGCCCGTCAAGTGCAGGAACACCGCCTCGAGGTTGGGCTCGTCCACGCGGACACTGCTGACCGTCACGCCGGATCCGCCGACCTTGGTGAGGATCTCTATCAGACGGTCTCCGGCCCGGTCGGCCAGGAAGTCGATGCCGCCGTCGATAACGTCGGCACCCTTCACACCATCGATCGCACACGCCGCCTCGGCTGCGGCCTTGAGGTCGCCGGTAGCAGTGAGACGCACGCGGTCGTGCTGACCCACGAGTTCCACCAGTTCTCGGCGCGTGCCCTCGGCGACGATCTTGCCGGAATCGATGATGGCGACGCGGTCACAGAGGCGTTCGGCTTCCTCCATGTAGTGCGTGGTGTAGAGGACGGCCATGCCCTCGACACTCAGGCGCTCGACACTCTCGAGGATAGCGTTGCGACTCTGGGGGTCGACTCCCACGGTGGGCTCGTCGAGGATCAAGAGTAGGGGTCGGTGGAGTAGACCTATCCCGATATTGAGACGACGCTTCATGCCGCCGGAGAACTCCTCCGCCCGGTCGTCCGCCCGATCTGTGAGGCCGACGATCTCGAGCACTTCAGCCGCGCGCTCCTTGAGTTCGACCTTGGCCATTCCGTAGAGACGGCCGAAGAACAAGAGGTTCTCGCGGGCGGTGAGGTCGGGGTAGATGGCGATGTCCTGGGGCACGAGCCCCACGACGCGCTTCGCGTCGGTGCTCCGCGTGGTGAGAGGCTTGCCCGCCACCGTCACTTCGCCCGCGTCGCGCTCGAGCAGGCCGGCGATCATTGAGATCGACGTTGTCTTCCCGGCGCCGTTCGGCCCCAAAAGGCCGTAGGTCTCGCCCGGCGCGATGTGGAACCCCACACCGTCCACAGCGACCAGATCGCCGTAGGTCTTGCGCAGCCCTTCGCAGCGCAGCACCACGTCGGTCGCGATGTCTACCATCGGATGCCATTCCTTCCCGTTCTCACCGTGCGGTGGCCCGTCCCGAGGGACTCAGCGCCGCAGCGACGAGGGCCCGACCGCCGCGGCCGAGCCCTTCTTGTCGCGTCCCCACGTTGAGTCGACACTGTCGTGAGATCACCTGTTTCGAGCTACTTCGCCGGGCGCACTTCCACCTGCATGAAGTTGCCCTTCGCGCTCACGCTCCTCACGCGCACCTGGGTACCCGTGTTCGGGTTGATGACGCCGCCCAGGGGGTTCGCCGGGCGATAGTACTGTGTGCGGTCGTCGAAAACCGGGACGGCCTTTTGGCTCGGATGGAACGACGACACACCCTTCCAGTGCAGGGTGATGGCATCCGTGCGCTCCAGGCCGAACGTGGAGTCGAAGGACTGCACCCGGTTCCGCCATATGCCGCCGTCACCGCGCTTCATGACGGTCGGGTGGGCGTCGATGGGAAGCAAGAGGCCCATGCCCGGGTGATCGCCCACGTCGTTGTCGGCCATCGAGGTGTCCCAATAGCTCATGAGTAGCCCATCCTGATACGGGAACCGCTCGACGAAATCGGACAAGATGGCATCGGTCGCCCACCCGAAGTTGTACGCGTTGCGCAGAGTGGCGTCGTAGCCTCGGTATTGACGGTACTCGCCCACGTAGTAATGGCTGAACATGGCACTCTCCGTACCGGTGGAGACCCGGAACCCGCCCGTCGGCGCGAACGTCCAGCCGGCGTCGGTCTCGGCTCCATCGGAGGGATACCCGGTCACCATGATCTCATCGACCATGAAGCCGGGCTCGACCACGGCTCCGTCCGTCCAGTATTTGAAGCCGAGGAGTACATCGCCCGTGAAAGGTGTCAGGTCTACCGTGAGATCCACCCACGCATCGCCGGAGTCCCCCGTGATCCCGTTGCCGAAGTTCTGACCGTTGGGGTCGGTAGCCGTGGAGAGGTTGGTGGGGAGATGCATCCAGGTAGTGCCGCCGTCTTGGGAAAGCACCACGTACGCGTAGTCCCAATCGACCTCGATGCTGTACTTGACCTTGGCACTCAAGCTCGAACCCGAGGCCAGGGTGAACGCCCGGTACGCTCGGTTGTCGAGGTCGTTGCCGGCGCCGCTGTAGTAGAAGTAGTCGCCGACGAAGGGGTCGCTGATCTTGCTCACGACCTGCTTCTTCGGCAGGATCACGAAGAGGCCTTGGGCCTGCTTGGTGTTTGTCTCAGCTGGGCCCAGCTTGTGCACGGACAGGGTGCCGGCCCGAGCTACCTCGTAGTTCAGCCAGCCCAGCTGGAACTTCTCCCACACGCCCATGTGGTTCGGCATAGAGCCGATGTCCTCCGTGCCGTCGCTGAGCCACGAACCCGAAGACATGAGGGTCCAGAAGCCGGTGGAGTTCTCGCCGTTGTAAGAGTAGAGGTCGGGAAGACCCAGGTCGTGTGCGTACTCGTGTGCGAACACGCCCACTCCGCCGTTCTCGGGCTGGATGGTGTACTTGTTGACCCAGTACGAACTCCCACCGATCTGCACGCCGCCCACGAGGAAATCAGGCGAAGGACCGGCCACGCCGACCAAGCTGAAATAGGCGAACCAACTGTGACTCCAAATCGCGTCGTCACCAAGGGCGCCGCCACCGGCTTCGTTGCCCTCACCGGCGTGTACCGACTGGAAGTGGTCGATGTATCCGTCCGGCTCGGCAAAGATCCCGTCACCGTCCCAGTCGTAGCGGTCCCACACGTCGAAGCGGCTCAAGTACTCGTCGATCTCGGCCGGGGTCTTGCCGGCGGCGATCTGCGCGCCGTACCAGCCGTTCAGGGAGTCGACTAGGAACTGCCAGACCGCCGGGCCACCCAGGTCGTCGTCGTACGTCGCCGCCGCACCCGGCACCGTGACCCAGTCGGTCACGTCTCCCTTGACAGTGTAACGGTTGGACGATTGCTCAATGTAGTAGGCCCGCATGGAGTTGGCGCCAGGACCCTCGGCGAAGAGGATGTCGAGGTAGTAGTCCCGGCTGAAATCGGGCTCCCAGATCGTGGAGTTGTTGAAGGCGCGATTGGGCTGCACGATGCTGTTGTGTGCGAAGTCCGAGAACTCCCCCAGGACAGTCCACACCGGGTCCTCACCCTCGCGAGCGAGTTCTACGAACTGGCCGCGGGCGACCTCGCCTATCTTGCCGTACGCCTTCCCATTGAGCTTCGCGTCGAGCGCGGCCTGCCGCAAACTGTCCTGCTTCTGCGTCAGTGGGTCGACTCTGCGGTCGCTCCTGGGGCTGAGTTCCTTGCCTGCCGCTCCCGCGCCTTCCGCCGTCAAGGCCCAGGCCGCCGGTGCCGGGATCAGCGCCAGAACGACGACGAGCATGAGCGCGAAGCTCACTCTCCTGTGCATGTCTCCTCCTTCTCGTTGTTCCTCGGATCGGGCGAAGGGCCCAAACGGCGCGTGTGGCCGTCACCGACACCCCCGTCACAGGCCTCGTCACGTTCGACCCGCCCGACCTGACCGCTATCTCCCAAGACCACGCGCACGCACATCCCTGCGTGTGCTGCGGCCCCGGGTACTCCCGCCTGAGCATGACAGCCGCTCAAGACCGATGCAACCCCTAGTACGGAACCGTAAGGGGATCGGCCGCCCACCCCGCTAACACGTCGAGAGCGCCCTCGACGAACACCCGTTCCACGGGAAGAGAGCGTTCGGTGGCAGGAAGAGCGAACTGCTGGTACAGGAACGCGTCGTCGAAGCCTACGGCCGCCGCTTCGGCCGCGGTATTCGCATGGTACACCCGCTCCAACCTCGCCCAGTAGATGGCCGCCAGGCACATGGGGCACGGTTCACTGCTCGAGTAGATCACCGCCCCTTCGAGCGAGAACGACCCGATGGCGCGACACGCGTCGCGGATCGCGACCATCTCCGCGTGGGCGGTGGGATCGTTGGTGCCCGTCACCCGGTTCCACCCACGCCCCACGACCACGCCATCCTTCACCACGAGCGCGGCGAAGGGTCCTCCTTCATATGCCTTCCACTTCTCCCAGCTCAGCTCGACCACCTGCTGCAAGAAGCCCTTGTGGTCCATCGCACGTCTCCTCTCAGGCACATGACTCGCGCACGTGCAGATACCCCGCCGGCATCACAGGGAACCGCGCGAAGCGCGCCGGCCGATCGCCGTGGCGGCTCCCCCGGGCGAGATCAGCCGAATACTCGGGGCGGCTCAGCCTGAGGCCTCGGTGGCTGTGGGGCCGGCGGTAGCGGCGCCGATCGCGGAGCCCAACTCCACGAACCCGAAGCCGGCCGCGCGGAGCCCGGGGATGATCTCCGAGAGCGCGGCGGCGGTGTTCTTGCCGCCCACGTGCATCAGCACGATGGCGCCCGGGGCCGCTTTCGAGAGCACGGTGTCGCTGATCTGCGCGGCCGTGCGCTCGGCTTTCCAGTCCAGAGTGTCGATGGTCCAGTAGACACTCACGTAGCCCTCTTCGCCCACAAGAGCCAGAGTTGCGCGATCGCGGGCGCCGTAGGGGAAGCGGAAGAGCGGCCGCGGGTCACCGGCACGGGTGGCACGCAGCAGGGCGGCGGTCCTCTCGAGTTGATCGCGTAGCTCGGCGTCTGAGATCTTGGTGAAGTCGGGATGCGAGTACGCATGACTCCCTATCGGGTGACCCGCCTCGGCGATCGCGGCCACCTCGGCCGGGAAGTCCTCGATGAACTCGCCGGTGAGGAAGAACGTGGCCGGGACGCCCTCGACGTCAAGTACCCGGAGTATCTCGCCGAGCGGAGCGGGGTCGTAGGCGGCGTCGAACGTGAGCGCCACGACCTTCGCGTCGCCCGGCACCCGGACGAACTCCAAGCCTCCCTCGGGGATCGGTGACGCCGGGCGGCGGCGGGTGGTCGTGGTGCGTGCCGCCGGGCGCGTGGTGGTCGTGGTGGATGACTCACCAACTCCCGCAACGGTGGTCGTGGTCGTTGATGCCCACACCACACCCGTGGTGGTGGTCTCAGGCCGCTCGCGTGCGGACCATGGGCATGCGGAGCCGATGACGCCGGCCATAAGGAGCAGCCCGATCAGAAGTGTTCGGAGCGCCGCGCTGCTCCGGCGGCGAGCAGCAGGAGGCATACCGGTCACCCAGCCAGACGTTCGGGGTTCAGGGCCTGCAACTCGGGAAGTACGAAGCGGCCGTCCTTGCGCACGAGCACACCGTCAAACCACACCTCCCCTCCTCCCCACTCCGGAGTCTGTATGAGCACGAGATCCCAGTGGATAGCCGAACGATTGCCGTTGTCGGCCATATCGTAGGCGAGTCCCACCGCCAGATGGAGACTGCCACGTATCTTCTCGTCGTAGAGCACGTCCTTCATCGGACGTTCGATGTGCGGGTTCATGGCCAGCGCGAACTCGCCCAGGAAGCGGGCGCCCTTGTCGGTGTCGAACACTGCGTCGATCTTCGCCTGTGGCGAGCCGGTGGCCTTCACCACCCTACCCGCCTCGAAGGTGAGGGTCACGTCGTCGCAAGAGACGCCGTCGAATACGGCGGGAGCGCTGAAGGCGATCACGCCCTCGGCCGAATCGAGCGTGGGCGCCGTGAACACCTCACCGTCGGGCACGTTGAACCTGCCGGCGCACTTCACCACCGGCAACCCCTCCAGGCGCAGCGTGAGGTCGGTGCCCGGTCCGGTGATGCGCACCACCTTGGTTGCCGCCATCAGAGCGACCAAAGGGTCCATGGCGCGGTCCATGGCCGCGTAGTCGAGGCTCGACACACGGTAGCAGTAGTCCTCGAACCCGTCGGTGGACATGCCCGCGGCCTGCGCGCCGGCCGCATTCGGAAAGCGCAACACCACCCACTTCTTCTTGAGGCCCTCCTCCAGAACCGGCCTGGACGCTTGGTGCCCCTCAACCATGATCTCCGGGGGCACGTCCGCCAACTCCGAGAGGTTGGCTCCGGCCAAGATATGGAGCCTGGCATCGACATCGTGCACGCGGGCGAGACGCCACGCCATCTCGATATCCAACAGCTCGCGGGAGGCGCCGAGGAGCTGCGCCCGACGCAAGCGAGGGTCGACGAGTTCGAAGAAGGGTAGCGCCCCGCGCGCGTGGGCTTCGGCGATCAACCCCCGCACGAGTTCCTCGCAGCCGGTCTCACCCTCGATGAGGAGCTTCTCGCCGGGCTGCAGGTTGAGCGAGTGGTCGAGCAACTGGCGGGCGAGTGATGCGACGCGGGCATCCACGAGACGGGTCTCCTTCGCGGCATGGGTCGGTTGACGACGCTGCGGCAGGCGCGGGCGGCCTCATAGGCTACCAGATGCAGATGCCGACGCGCTCGAACTACCGGGGGACCTGCCGCCTAGGCCACCCGGCCGCCGGGACGGTCTCGAAGATCAGCCGGCGCGCGTCCACCCGGCGGTGCAAAATCGCCGCACTGTGCGGGCCGAGGGTGATCGTGCGCACCGCCGCGCCGTGGGAGTCCCGATACCCTCTCACCTCGAGCGTCAACTCACCGGTCGACCTCGGATTGACCGCGACCATCCCCTTGCTGAACGCCCTCGTGTAGACGCCTTCGGGCGTCACCCTATACGGCCCGAGGGCGGCGCCAAGGTCACGTCCCCATACGCCATACCAGGTGGGGTCGTCCATCGATCCGTCGTGGACGTGAGAGTAGTACGAGGCGCCGTCCGCCGCAAGCATGTACGTGGCGTACGTGAAGAGCATGGTCTCGGAGTCCCCCGCCGCCCCGTGACTCACGAACACGGCGGCCTTCCCCATCCGCTCCGCCGTCTCCACCTGTGCAAGCTGCTGCTCCCACTTGTCGCCGAGCGACTTGAAACCGGACTCGCTGTGCGCGCCCGTGTGGACGAACTGCTCGTCCATCAGACCGTCGGAGATCGTAAGCCAGTCCTCGAACAGGTCTGGGGCCTCGAGGTGGTCCACCACGTTGCCTACGACCAGGAGATCGGGGTCCCGCGCCTTCACGCGGGCATGCACGGTGGCCAGGAACCCCCGGACGGCGGACTGCAGTTGCAGATCGTCGACATACCGGTCGAGCGGCCCGCTGATGGTGCCCCAACTCCTCGTGTAGAGGTCATCGAGGAAGAGTCCGTCGAACCCCAGGGCAGTCGCCCGCCGCACGGCTCGGTCCGCCCAGTACTCGCGCCACTCGGGGTGGCCCCAGTCCATGGCATAGAAGTCGACTTCCTCGTAGTACTGGAACACGATCCTCTGGCCGGACCCGTCCTTGAGGAACCAGTCGGGGTGTCGAGTATCGATACTCTCCCCCGCCCCGAACCCCCCGACCGTCGAAGCATTGTCGTCGCCGCGAAGGAAGAAGGTGTTCTTGTACAGGAGCACCCGGACCGAAGGGTCGGCCGCTTTCAGGAGGGGGATCCACTCGTGGTTCCACTCGTTCAGTATCACGAGGCCGTACCGGCGGCCCGCCTGCGACGCGTTGCCCGGCTGGAACAACGCCGCGAGTCGCTGGCCGCTCTCGGGAGCGATCCCGGCCGTCGACGCAGACGGCCACGCGGTGAGGTCGGCCAGGAGCATCGCGGTGACCAGGAACAGCACCGCGCTGAACGTGCGAACGAAGTGCCTCATGCTCCTTGGCGACTCCACGATCCCTCCTTGATCCCCCGGACCACCCTCAACCTACGGCCTCCCAGCCCCCCGGGCGCACCTCAACCTACGGGGGCGGGGAGCGAACGTCAAGGTGTGGGGGCGCCTTGACGCCCACGCCGGCGTGACTACGCGTCCCCCCGTGCTCGGCGTGTGTGCGCGTTTGAAATGCGCTTCCTCCGGCGAGATTCGACCCATTAGTAGATCAGAATGTCTGCCCTGGTAGCGGGAACGACGCGGCGGAGGTCGCCTTGCGCAGGTCCATCTGCATCATACTCATGGCAGCATTGCTCGTCGTGGTGGCGGTATCGCCGGTGCTGGCCGCCAAGCCCTCCATGCCCTTCCCCCCGGGGAAGTGGAAAGGCAAGGGCATCTGGACCGGTTCGATCAGCGGCAACCAGGTGGGCGCCACGGTCGTGGGAGCCGCGGTCTACGACTTCGAGCTGAACGTCGACCCAGAAGGCAACATCGACGGCCTGTGGACGCTCGGCCCGACCAAGGTCAACGTAGCCATGCCCGCGGGTGAGTCGGCTTCGGGGATCATCAGCGGCATGGGCGGCCTGGCCGGCAACGGTTCCGCCACCGTCAACGGCACCTACACGATCTCGATCACGATACCGAGCGTCGGCGTCAGCGGGTACGAGGTCGACCTTCCCGCCGAGGGCAGTTTCTGGCCCACGACCGGCTCCTGCACCTTCGTCCAAGGAGACATGGCCAACCAGGCTCGTGACAACCAGCAGGCGGTGGCCTTCGCCACCAGTGTCGTCGGTCCGTTCACGGCGAAGCGCATAGCCGCTCCGGGCGACGATGGCACCCAATCGTGGGACGAGTCGTACGTGGAGCTGGTGGAGAAGATGAGCGAGCTGTTGGGCGCGCCGAACCCCAGCACCAGTGAGGTGCTCGCCCTGGTCATCGGGGTGGATGAGTTCAACGCCAACCTGGTCAAGGCTTCGGAGTGCAACGAAGCGCCGTCGAACCTCGAGAAGGGCAAGCAACCGTACACCTGGTTCATCGAGAGGTTCACCGAGTTGATGAACAAGATCCTCGACAACCCGGCCGCATACTCCGGCGCGGACATCGCGGAGATGCTGATCGCTTCGGTGAACATCGGGGCGGTCGGCTCGGCCGCGCCCGACCAAGCGGCGGCGGCGCAGCTCAAGGCCAAGTTCGAGCAGGTGTTGAACCAGAAACTCGACGACGATATCGCCAAGGGTGACAAGGTCGACGCCGTGCTGATCTACTTGGCGGCCGCCCAGGCGGGCCTCAAGGAGCTTGCGGCCAAGGCCCACGGGTTCGCGTTCTGATGATGAGCGTCTCAAGAAACCGTCTGACGCGGTCAACCGCCGCCATCGCGGCGTCGCTCTTGGTGCTGCTGCTCGCCGGCTGTGGTTCTTCCACCGAGAGCGGCAGCGAAGGCGTTACCACGACCACGGCCGGCGGCGCCGGTGCGGGTACAGCGACCACCAACGAGGTCGTCGAGGAAACCCCGGGAACTCCGATCGACGCCGGCCTCGCGCCCATCGAGTTGACGGGCCCCGCTACATCGGGCGCCGGCGAGGTGCCGACGTTCGAGTGGGAGGCAGTGGACGGCGCCGCGCGCTACCGCCTGGTGGTACTCGACGGCGACGGCGAGCCGCTCTGGGCCTGGAACGGCGCCGAGACCAGTGTCAACCTCGGCGGACTACCCGAGGAGCGCCCGGCGGATATCTCCGGGCCGATCATCACCCCGGGCAGCTCGTGGAGCGTGGCGGCGTTCGCTGCCGACGGCAGTCCGCTGGCGGTGAGTGTACTGCGGCCGGTGGGGCCCTGACCGGGGTGGGTGAGCCGCCGCTGCGGAGGCACTGGAACGGGCGGAGCCGCCACATGCGACACGTCTGATATCACCGCCCGGGATGCGCAAAGACGCGAAAGCCGGCGAAGGGAATCGAACCCCCAACCTGCTGACTACAGATCAGATAAGTGCACCTGCATAGGTGAGTCTTCCAAGACATCGGTAAGCGCGGGCTAGGCAAGGAGAACCACGCCGGCTGAGTCAGTCCAGCCGGCGAAGCGAACCGTTCTTGTGTACGCTGAATATGAAGGGGCCCGGGACGGTCTCGATCACGTTCTCTATCCGGCGACGGGCTCTCAGAATCACCTGAGCAGTCTCTTCCGCGCTGAGGTTGCCGCTACTCACAACAAACACTCGCAACGAAGCGCCTAGGTATTCCTCGCGCTCTGGGGCCCGATAGCGAGTCTTTCCATCTTGAGTGAGAAAGACCCAGCCTTCCTCTCCGATGGAGCGCAGCAATTCTGGGTCCTTCGTATCCTGCAAGAAATGGTCATCGTGGGTCAATACTTCCCACCCCTCGTCGCGCAGTCGACGCGGGACCGATCGACCAAGATTCCTGTCGCAGAAGAACTGGGCTATGCAGCCTGCTCCAACGCAAGTTCAAACCGAAGGGCTTCTTCAACATCTTGTAGTGTCAGGCCGAAATCCTCTGCAATGAACTCCACCGACTCACTCGCGAGGAAGCGGCTCCGGAGTATTTCGGTCCTGATGCCTCGAACACTGGGCTGCCCAAAACTGATCCCCGGGTTCAAGCTCACCCCTGCCCGGGGGTACCACTCTACGGGCCATCCACCTTCCCATGTTATCTGTTCCAAGTACTCGTGGAGGACTGGTTCCAGAGCGCGCTGACCGCCCTTGGTGAGATTGGTGAGATGCTCAGCCTCATGGGCCACATACTCGGAGGCTCGCATGAATATTTCCCGTCCACCCACGAACACAGGTTGTCGCGCGAAGGGAAACTCACCGAATTCATCTTGAGCAATACGATGGGCCTTGCGAATCGTAGGCAGGGGAATGCTCTTCCGCTTCAGTCCCGCCACGAAGGCGACCTCGATCAGGTTCTCAAGGGACAAGGCCAGTTTGCCCCTGGGCCGCCCCGTCGGCGGTTCAAGAAAGGGTGGGTACGCCTGCCCCTTGACGGTGTAGCCCTCAAGCCACCGCCGGACATCATTCGGCTTGGCGTGGCCATACCTCGCGGCATCCGCCACAATGTACAGCGGCTTGGCGCTTGGTCTGCTTGGCAATTGACTCTCCTTGGCCCTATTCATCACTGTCTCCTTTCAGAGACTTCTCCCCTCTGTCATCTTATCCTTGATGCCCTACAGAATACACGGGGTATCGGACATCGCCTCGGTCGGTGCTGAGGATGCCGAAGACCAGGGGGTGGTGCCGCCAGCGGGCCCAAGAGTAAGGCGGCGCTTCGGGAGCGAGCCGCTCCACGGTACGACGGGTTCCCCTATCGACCGCACTTCCGGCACTTCACCCCGAGCTTCACCCCGAGCAGGAGTTGAGAGGGGATGTCACCCCGGTGAGGGGTCTCGTGAGGTGTTCAGCTTCGCGAAGACCACCACCAGGGAAAAGCCGGCGAAGGGAATCGAACCCCCAACCTGCTGATTACAAATCAGCTGCTCTACCTTTGAGCCACGCCGGCGGGTGTTGCCCGTAGATTGTACGGGTCGAAGCGTCGCGTGACAAAGGCCCGACGTCACGTGAGTGGTCCGCCGTGCGCGGTCCCGGCGTGACCTCCTCGGGCCTCGCGAGCCCGCACGGCCCCCGTACTGGTCGCGCCTCGTCAGCCGTGCCCTCGCGGTCGCGACTCAGTCTTCTGCGTCACCGATGAGTTCGACGCGTTCCGCAAACTCAAGAAGCTCGACCAGAAGAAGCGCGTGCATGGAGTCGAGATCATCCACGAGCGATCCGATCTGGCGAGGATCCAGGCGGTAGGAATAGACGTTCCGCACCACGTGACGGAACCCACGGTATCGGTCCAGTTGGTCGAGCAGGGCCGCATCGATCACCGGAGGCCGCACACCAGGAACCTCTGCCGCCATCTGTCGCAACAGCTCGACGTGCCACGCGTCTCCTGTCGGTAACGAGCGGTCGAGTCGCACCGCGATCGAAGAGAAGACCCGTTCGAGGCCGGCGTAGTAGCCATGGAGGTTGAGTGCGGCCGCATCGACCAGGAAGTCATCCGGTGAGAGGGTGCTCACAGCCCATATCCGACCGACGCGCTCAACGACCCGGGCCAGTTCATCGAGCTCCAGGCGGATCCTGCCCGCAAGCGCTCGATACCCTCCGTTCATAGCTCAAACCCCCCGGCGAGTATGCCCTCACGCAGACCAGGTGTGCACCGATCGAGATCGACCAGGTCCGCCTCGAACTCCCCAAGAAGCCCCTGTAGAGCTGCAACGGCGACGAAATAGTCTTCCTCCCGTACGCCTGTCGCCGCGAAGTCGATATCCGAGGACGCGCCGAACCACTCTTCCTCCGCAAGGGACCCGAAGACCATAACGGACGACGCGCCGAAACGCTCCCGGAGAATGCGGGCCCCTTCTCGGGCGGCCTCACGCGCACGATCGAGGCGGTCAACGGCTCGTTGACTCTCCTCCGCCCGCGTTCTTCGAGCGGTCGCCCTGTAGGCTTCGAGCTGCTCCTCTGTCATCGGAACCGGCATGGCCTCCCCTTCGGCGCAGCACAGAATGGACCTGCACCAGCCACTGTCACAACCAATCCGATTATACGACCATCCTACTCGCTCAGGAAGCAGTCAACTGAGCGTACGTAACCGGCTCGGTGTAGCGCACGCAGCGGTTCAGGATACGGCGGAAGAGATCGGTTCGCTGCCAGCGCCGGTTAAGC
>Ga0180009_10003884_pt1 | contig 16790 bp, 11 predicted proteins | sample OS_PC_MetaG_FD_123537 | JGI IMG/M metagenome (GOLD analysis project Ga0180009, IMG submission 123537) | Groundwater microbial communities from the Aspo Hard Rock Laboratory (HRL) deep subsurface site, Sweden - OS_PC_MetaG | ecosystem: Environmental > Aquatic > Deep subsurface > Groundwater...
CATCTCCTGCTGGCGGCCGCTGCCGGCAGGACTGAAGAGGTATCCCGTCATATCCGGCAGAAAAAACAGAGCCGCCAACTGCTGACGGATCTGTATTATGTTGCCCTTGATTTCAACAAACCTGTCATTGCCCTGGAGGCCTCCCGGAAACTCCATCAACAGCACCCGGATCAGCAGACGTTAGCCATGCAGACCAGGGCCTTCGTGCTGAATAACAGGTACCGGGAGGCGCTACCCGGACTGGCTGAATTGCACCGGCAGGAACCCGCGGAGTGGGAGTTTGCATACTTTGACGCACTCGAAAAACTGGGGGAAAAGAAAAAGCTGCTGGAATTCTGGCGAAAGGAGGCCGATCAGCCCAATACATCTCCAGCTAAAAAAAGGGAAGTCGCTTTTTTGCTGCTGGAAAAAGGGTTTTACAGGGAAGCCGAAAACCTGTTTCTCAGACTGGCAGCTCACTCGGCACCGGACAGTCAGGCGGTTGAGGAACTCTTGTATTTATGGGGGAAGAGACCCCGCCCCAATGCCCTGGCATGGCTGGAAAACCGCCTGCAAACCGCGCCGTTGAATGATAAAGCCAGCTGGCTGAGGATTCTGGCCGGGGTCGGACAGGAGACGCTGGTGCTTCGGTATATTGAAACCCATCAGGAGCAGGCAACCCCTGATATGATCGACATGCAACTGGAAATACTGGTATCCCGCAGGGAGATAGCACGATTTAAAACCGTCGCTGACCGGGAAATCAAAAGAGAGAACCAGGCTCCGCGATTGAAAAGAATTGCCGCCATGGGCGCCCAACTGGGTCTGGAGGAGATCCTGATCCAGGCTTATGAAAAAGGGTATCGGCTCGCTCCGGATGATCGGGAAATTCTCAATGAGTACGGCAAAATGATGTTCTACCAGGGGCAATACACAAAAGCAGAGGAACTGCTGGGACAGTTTATCAAATCCGGGGGACTGGATTATGTCAGCACATACATCTATGCCGAACTGCTCTGGCGGAGAAGATACACGGATGAAGCCAGGATCTATTATCAGAAAGCGGAGGAACTGATCTCCTTTCTGATCAAAAAAAATCTGTCAGACCAAACCCTGGACGCAAAAATAAAAGTCCGCCTGGGGAAGAAAAAGGAGGCCCTGGCCCTGTATCGGGACCTGAGAAAGCAGCATCCCGACGATACCGCTCTCAAAGCAGAATATGTTGAACTGTTGATTGATATGGGATATACCGAAGAGGCAGAAAAGCTGTTGACAGATATTTAGCCCCGGATGGAAAGGACTAACACCGTTCCGGTTTGTGTCTTTTAAGCAACAACCGGTCATTTTTCGGTTGTTGCTTAAAAGTTACTCCGTTTTTATTAAGGGCCCCTTGATTAACCGGAACTCAATCAGCAGCAAAGGGTTGGTGCGGTTAAGTTCGCTGGATTTAATTCATCAAGGTGCCCTTCACATTTTCATGACATGGTATAATGATAATGACACAGTCGCGGCTCATCGCGCCCTTCCTCTTTCTCTTCACCCTCCTCTGGATCGGGTGCCCGGCAGCCCATGGGGTGGAAATAAACGGCACGTTCAGGGAGGCGGACAGCCAGACCAGCCTGACACTGGCGTGGTCGGATGCAAGCCTGTCGGTTACAACGGAAAGAAAGCCAGGCGAACTGCTGTTTATCTTCAGTCAACCGATTCAACTGGTCAACACCCCTGCCATACTCACAGACAGTGCCCAATGGTTTGAGGATCTGGTTGTCAGCTATACCACTATTTTCATCAAGCTGAAGGAGCAGGTGGAATACGAAACGGGTGATACCGGATCCAACAGGATTCAGCTGCGTTTCAAGAAAAAGTTAGCGACGGTGCAGCCGCTGCCGGACCCGGGGAAAACCCGGTTGAGGACGCTCAAGGCCCGTCTGCTGTTCAAACAGGGCAAAACGGATGAAGCACTGGCCTTGATCGACCAGCTGATCGACGAACAGCCAGATGAGATATCTCTCCTGCTGATCAAGGCCGATTTTGTCTATGAACTGGGGCGTCGCGAAGAGGCCCTGGCCATCGTTCTCCTGGCTGAAGAGAAAGAGCCCGGCAGTGTGGGCGTGCGGGAGACCAAGCAGCGGTTTCAGTTTTCAGTTCGACCCTTTTTCGTTGCCGAGGCGGCACACAAGGATACCTGTTATGATCTGGGAGAACGGTTTTATCGGATTCAGTTTGAAACAAGACCGCTGCAGCGGCTGGCAATTGGGATCAAGCATACCATATATGGAATTGCGTATAACCGGACCGGCCTGGTTCCCCCCCTGATAAAGGAGAACAGGCAGACGGAGATCTATTCCACCTTTGAGCGAGACAGTGGCTCACTGATCAAACTGTCGCTCTTTATCCATGTTGAACGGGACGCCGGCCTGGCCCTGGAGCACACCTGGTTTGATTCTGACAACTCACTGACCGTGGGTCTTGATTACCAGCGGCCCAACTGGGAATATTTTGTCAGCCAGGTTGAAACCGATCACAAACACCGTCTCCGACTGAGATATGACAAGACCATCAACCACCGGTTTTCCTATATGCTGTTTCCGGCTTTAAACCAGTATGTCCTCTGGGATCTGGACCCGACGCCGACCTCGTTTTCCTTTCAGGGCGCGTTTATCTACAATTTTCATGATTCCTTTGTTGTCAACCGCTGGCTGGGTGAGCACAGCTTCCTGACGGCGGAAATGGACATCGATTACGAAATGCCGCTCTCTGTGGATGAGACGGACGGGATCACCCGATCCCGTTTTACCAAATGGGTCCGCAGCCCCCGGTTGAATGTCGGGAAGCAATACCGGTGCTGGGACTTTTACGGTTACATGGGCTATGCATTTCGTGTATACAACAGCAGCGGCCGCTTCTGGGGGGGCAAGATCCTTTGTGAGGCCCGGGAAGATCTGGATTTTTATTTCAAATTTGATCGATACATCGACGAGAACAGCTGTATGGTGACACTGTTAACGCTCGGCATGAAGTGGATGATATAAGACAGGGAATCTGAAATGGAAGCAGACAGTAACGACAAACCGGGGTTTCTGGCCGCACTGCTGAACCGGATTCCGGAAAGAACTATTGGCATGCGTACCACTGCCGTTTTTGAAACCGTTCTGTTTTTAGGTGTTCTGACGGCGTTAAACTATCTGTTCAGCGATGGCAGCCGGTTTATTGACTTCGCACCCCATCCCTACTGGATCATTATCCTCCTCATTGCAACACAGTATGGCACCAATGAAGCGCTGACAGCCGCCATCCTCGCTTCGGTGCTTCTCCTGGCATGGAACCTGCCGGAACAGGCGATGGACGAGAGTACCTTTGACTATATTTTCAAAATCAGCTTCAGACCCCTGTTATGGATTGTCGCTGCCGTGGTCATCGGTGAACTCCGGGTCCACCACATCCAGCAGATGCAAGGACTCCAGCGGGATTTCGCTGAAACGGAGAAACGGGAAAAATCGATCACCCGTGCCTATGAACAGCTCCGAAATGTGAAGGAAGGGCTTGAAGCCAGAATCGCCGGTCATCTGCAGGGGACCGTCGCGCTGCACCAGTCCCTGAAATCGATCGAGGGGCTGAGCCCGGTACAGATTCTGATGGGTGTCGGGGAGATGGTTGCCAATGTGATCAATCCGGAAAAATTTTCCGTCTACAGCTTCGGACCCAACGGGTTTGAGGTGATCAGCTCCCTGGGGTGGACCGAAGAGGACGGTTTTTCAAGAAGAATCACTTCGGATTCAAAACTCTATCAGGAAGTGATGAAGCGTCGTCGTGTTATCTGCAGCATTAACCAGCAGGATGCCGACATTCTGGAAGATGAGGGTATTCTTGTCGGACCGCTGATTGACCCCCAGGGTGGCGAGATATTTGGTATGTTGAAAATCGAAACCCTCGATTTTATCGATTTGACACTTACCAATGTGGAGACATTCAAAATTCTCTGTGAATGGGCAGGCTCAGCATACGCCCAGGCCAGACAGTTCCAGGAGACCCTGGCCGATACCATGCACAATCCGGATACCGGTGCGATGTCCCAGCAATTCGGGCAGTTTGCCCGGCAGATACTGGAAACGATGAAAACGGAACATGGCGTTAAAACAACGACCATCGATATTGCTCTTTCTCCAGCCCGGCGCCAGAATGCCCGGGATCGGATTGCCACAGCACGACGATTTTTTAAACTGGTCCAGGACCCGCTGCCTGCAAACGCCATGATTTGTGACGGTCGCCGGCGCAACATGGAGTTCGTCATCTTCATCCCGGGCGCCGGTCCCCGAAAGGGGAAATCGATCCTGTCAACCCTGGACCAGTGGCGGAACAGCAACCGGGATGACCTGCTTCAGACGGTAGAAATGACGTTTGAGCTCAAGTCGATCTGATGAAAAGGGAAAAAAGATTATGACGCTCCCGAAAACACCATCAACCTTAAACACAGCGCACGCTGTCGTGATCGCTCTTCTGACGCTGCTGACTGCTGCGGCAGAATGGGGCAGCGTGGCGGGTTATCTGGCAGAACGTCTGTCACTGGCAGCCTGTTTTCTGGTCCATCTCGCGGCTGTGGCCCTGCTGACAGTCTGGATGCTGCGGCTCAGGCGGGCGGGTGGAGATATAAAGCTCACCGCCCTTGTCCTGTTGCTGACAGCTGTTGTCGGGCCGTTCGGATCATTGATCTCGGTCCTGATGCTGACTTTCTATTTTTTGTATTCAAAAAGTGAGATCTCTTTTCTTCAGTGGTTGTCGGCTCTTATTCCCAGTGAGCAGGAATCAACGGGCGTCGAACTGTACCAGAGGATATCATCCGGCTGGGATGATTTCAGTGACAAACGGAGAAATATGAGTTTTCAGGATGCCATTAGCCTGGGTACGATCCAGCAGAAAAGGGAGGCCCTGGCCAAGATATCCCGCTATTATCGCAGGGAATTCGCACCGGCCCTGATGAGTGCCATCCATGATTCGAGCAATGCCATCCGGGTCCAGGCAGCTACCGTGATCGCGAAATTCGAGCAGGAGTACATATCCCGCTATATGGGCCTTTCCAGGCAACATCAGGCGGAACCGGAGAACGCCCCCATCCTCTTGAAACTGGCCCAGCAGGCCGATGCCTATGCATACAGCGGCATCCTGGATGCAGAGCGGGAACGCAGTTTTCGGAAAATTGCGATTGAAAAATATGAGGCTTATCTTGAGATGGAACCGGGCGACACAGCGATCTTTTTTGCCCTGGGCAGACTCTATCTTCACCTGGGAAACACCGATCAGGCCTACCAGACGCTGAGCCGTTTTTTGGACAATGACCGGAAACTGCCCCTGAACCTGGTGATGTGGCTGGTTGAGAGCCTGTATTATTTGAAAAAGTTTACCGAAATCCGCCGGTTGATCGCCATTTATGATGATGACCTGGGCCCTGAATCTGATTATCCCCTGATTATCAAAGATACGCTTCAATTCTGGAAAAACGGTATTTCTGAAGAAAAACTGGTGATTCAATATGACGATGAAGCCTGACCTTCAAAAAATCAATGTCTGTCTCTATCTTGAGGGCACCTATCCCTATGTGGCAGGGGGTGTTTCCGGCTGGGTGCATGAACTGATACAGGAGCAGTCTCACCTGACTTTTCATATCACTGCCATTCTGCCCCCGGACGCCAGCCTGGAATATCGCTATGAAATCCCTCCCAACGTCCTGGGGATTCAAAACATTGTTCTGCACCGCCTCAGGAAAGGCCAGCGGTTGTCCACCAGGGAACAAAAAAAACTGTTCCAGCGTCTGGAAACCCCGTTGCTCAATCTTCAGTCCAGGGCCAGGACCCGGGATCTTCAGAAGGTCATGAACCTGCTGTCTGAAACCCGGCAACCGCTGGGTCGCGACCTGCTGATGAACTCCAGAGAGGCCTGGGTGATGATGCTTCGCATGTACAACACGACCATGGGAAACAACAGTTTTCTGGACTACTTCTGGTCGTGGCGGGCTTTGCTGGGAGGCCTCTATTCGATGCTGATGGCCGAAATCCCGGAAGCCGACTGTTATCATGCCCTTTGTACCGGCTTTGCGGGACTCCTGCTGGCCAAGACCCGACTGGAAACGCTGAAACCGTGCCTGCTCACTGAACATGGGATCTATACCAACGAACGGCGAATCGAAATCGGCGCAGCAGACTGGCTCCAGGATCCCCGTTCGCTGAATCTGAGCGTGGACCGCAACCGGTTTGAAAAAAACCTCCGGGATCTCTGGATTGAGACATTTGCCGGCTATTCGAAGCTGTGTTACGAGGCTTGCGAGCAGATCTTCACCCTGTATGAGGGGAACAAGGTTCTGCAGCTCGAGGATGGGGCGGCGCCCGAAAAACTGTTTATCATTCCAAACGGTATCGATTTCGAGCGCTATTCCCAGGTCATCCGGGACACCGATCATCCGCCGACGGTCGCCCTCATCGGTCGGGTCGTGCCCATCAAGGATATTAAGACCTACATCCGTGCCGTGGGCATCCTGCATCGATCCGTCAAGAATCTCAGGGCCTGGATCATGGGACCGATGGAGGAGGATCCGGATTATTACCAGGAGTGCCTGGAGATGGTCGAATATGACAAACTCCAGGATGTGGTCCAGTTCACCGGCAAAGTGAAAATTGATGCGTACCTGGGTCGGATTGATGTGATTGTATTGACCAGTCTCAGTGAAGCACAGCCACTGGTTCTGCTGGAAGCCGGCGCTGCAGGGATTCCTTCAGTGGCCACGGAGGTGGGTTCCTGCCGGGAAATCATCGAGGGCCGGAGTGACGAGGCACCAGCCCTGGGTGCAGGCGGGGTTGTCTGTTCCCTCTCTTCACCCGCCGAAATCGCCCAGGCACTGGAAAGGCTTCTTATCGATCACACCTTTTATCAAGCCTGCAGCCTGGCTATGAAGGAGCGGGTCAGAAAATACTACAACAAGACAGACCAACACCAGGCATACAGGGATGTGTATGCCCAATATGTGAGTTAAATATGGCGGGTATCGGTTTTGTATTGCGCAAACTCAGTCGGCAGGACAATCTGATCGGAACGGTCCAGGCCTATGTGATCTCGGCCCTGATTTCAACCGGCCCGTGGCTGTTCACCATCCTGGCCCTGGGATCTATCAGCGCTATCTCGGGTAAATTTGTCGCACCGGCAGTCCTGGTTGATTTCAGAACGATCATCATCTATAATTTTGGCTTCTCCCTGGTTCTGTCTGCACCGATCTATATGGTGGTCACCCGTTACCTGGCCGACAACATCTACCAGCAGGATGTCAGCGATACCCCGGGTCTGCTGGTGGGGTCCCTGCTGCTGCTGTTCGGGATAGAGCTGCCCTTGATCTGCCTGTTCTATCTGGTTTATGCGGTTTTGCCACTGAGTCTGGCCCTGGCGGCGATTTTCAATTTTCTCCTGATTTCCGGTATCTGGCTGATCAGTATCTTTCTGACAGCCCTGAAAAACTACCGCAGTGTGACACGGGCATTCGGGCTGGGAATGCTGGCCACGGTTTTCGGTTCGGTTCCCCTTTCGACTTTATTCGGCGCCGCCGGGATTATCAACAGTTTCAGCCTGGGTCTCTCCCTAATTCTGGCCCTGCTCTTTGCCAGGATTCTCAGTGAATATCCCTACCCCTTTAAAAAACCCTTTGCCTTTTTGCATTACTTCATCAAGTACTGGGACATCGGGTTAAGTGGTTTTGTCTATAATGTGGCTATCTGGGTTGACAAGTGGATCATGTGGTTTGCCCCGGAAGCGGATCGTCCCCACAGCCGGCTGGTCACCTTTTCAAACTATGACAGTGCCATGTTTCTGGCATACCTGACCGTGGTGCCTTCCATGGCCATGTTCATTCTGAGTGTCGAGACCAGTTTTTATGAACACTATGTCAAGTTCTACCGGGATATTCAGAAGATGGCCACGTACCGGCAAATCCAGGAGAACTGGCGGCAGATCCTTTCCAGTCTGATGGGTAGTGCCCGCGGGTTTGTGGTGCTGCAGGGAAGCATTTGTGTGATTGTGATCCTGAGCTCTGCCAAAATATTTGATTTTCTGAAGATCAATTTCCTGCAGTTGGGTATCTTCAGGTTCGGGGTGCTGGGAACCATGTTCCAGGTTTTTTCACTATTCACTTTGATCGTTTTATCCTATTTTGATCATCGCAAAGCGGTCCTGGCGATCCAGACGGTGTTTCTGGTCACCAATGCGGGATTTACATTGATCTGTTTAAAACTGGGTTTCCGGTTTTACGGGTACGGCTATTTCCTGGCCTCCCTGGTCACCTTTGTCTGTGCCGCCTTTATTACCATGCGGTATATCAACGAGTTGGTCTACCATACATTTATTACCCGCAATGAATCGGTGGTTGAGTGAAGATCCGGATCTTCAGCAGAAAGGTTGATGCTGTCGGTCCTTACCTGTTCCAGAAGAAATCGGGAGTACACCAAATATGTGTGGGTACCTGTAAGCGGAAAGAGGTTGTTTGTTCAGAAAACCTTGGAAGCCAGGGATGGATTCCAGGAGCTTCAAGGATGGATGCATGCGGTTTTCTGAATAAATAACCACTTGAAGCGGTTATGATCACATACCCACATGTTTTTGGTGCACCCGAAATCGGATAGCGGTTGACGCTCAATGGGGAAACCGTTACCTTATAACGCAGCCCCTTAGAAAACCAGCGGTAAAGGGACACTCCTGAAAAAGGTTTCAAGATAAAGGATAAAACGCCAGTGGATAAGAAAACACACGACCATATTCTCCAGTACCTGAAAAAGAGCCGGGCACTGGGCCAACTGCCGGATGATCTCCTGTTGAAATTGATACCCCTGTGCAGCCAACTCGATTTTTCCGCCGGAAAAACGATCCTGGAGGAGAACTCGGAAAACAACCAGGTGTTCATCCTGATCAACGGCATTGTCTCAGTCTATTCCAGTGGCGAATTTATTGTGAAACTGCAACGAAGCGGCGATATTTTCGGGGAAATGAGCGTCATTACCGGGGAAGTCAGTTCGGCATCGGTGATTGCAGAAACGGAGGTTGAACTGATCGGGGTCAGGGCCCGGGATATCGGTCAATACAACCTGGCTGATGCAGAGACGCTGGAGAACATTTTTTTCCGGCTCTTTTCCAGGGTTCTGGCAGAAAAACTGGCCCTGACCACAAAAAAGGCACGGCAATTTGAAATCGCCAACCGGCAGCTGCTGGAAACCCAGAAAGAACTGGAGAAGGCAAACAGGGAAGCCATCCGGGCGGTCCAGGCAAAAAGCGCTTTCCTGACCATGATGAGCCATGAGATCCGCACCCCCCTGAACTCCATTATCGGAAACACCGAACTGTTATTCTATACGGATCTGGCGTCGGATCAGGAAAAATATCTGAATACCGTGCACAAATCCGGGGAATTGCTGTTATCCATTATCAATAACATTCTCGATTATTCAACCCTTGAAGCCGGTGAGCTGAAAATCGATCACATTCCCTTTGATTTTAAGTCCCTGCTCGAAGACCTGGGGGAGATGTTCGCCAATGCAGCCTCCCGGAAAGACATCAGCCTGGAAATAGAGGTTGACGGAACGACCGCTGCCCGCTATATCGGGGACCCGATCCGCATTCGCCAGGTGCTCACCAACCTGTTCGACAATGCCATCAAGTTCACGGCAGCCGGTCGGGTTCGACTGAGCCTGGCCAAACTGGGGGCCGACGAGGTGGGTGACCACCTGCAGATAACGGTAGAGGACACCGGCATCGGTATCCCGGCCGATAAGCATGTCGAGATATTTGACGAATTCTCCCAGGTTGATCTTTCCACGACCCGTAAATTTGGCGGTACCGGACTGGGTCTCGCTATCTGCAAAAGCCTGGTACGTGCCATGGGCGGTGAAATCGGGGTGGACAGCGGGGAAGACAAAGGATCAACATTCTGGATTCGGCTGAGGCTGCCGCCTGCAGCGGAGAATATGCCGGTGTAAATTACAGACAGGGGCACCAAATATGTGTGGGTACCTGTAAGCGGAAAGCGGTTATGATCACATACCCACATGTTTTTGGTGCTCCCTTACAGACAAGTGTCTTTACAATCCTGTATCTGAAAGCTATGATGGGGAAGAAACAGCGGAGATATGACAACCCGCTGGACCCACACACAACCATTGAAACCGAAATCGTGAAACCGGTCTATGATTAAAAAAGTAACCGCTAAATTTAACGCGAGAATCCTGGTGGTGGATGACTACATCGATAATCAGGAGCTGGCCAGAACCCTGCTCGAGAAAATGGAATGTGAGGTCGATGTGGCAGAGGATGGCCTTGAAGCTGTGGAGATGGTTCGCGATGCTGATTATGACGCTGTTTTTATGGACATTCAGCTTCCGGAACTGGATGGTTACGGCGCAACCCGACAGATACGGGAAGCTGAAGGGAGTAAAAAGCACACCCCGATTATTGCCCTGACAGCCAACGCGCTGGAAGGGGACAAGGAAAAATGCCTCAAGGCCGGTATGGACGACTATCTGGCCAAACCGTTCCGGGGTGAGGATATTGAAAGGGTGTTATCCCGCTTCCTGAAGCCGGAATAGACGCCGGAATGGCTGACCGGCTGCAACCGATTTATTTCCGTCATTCACCTGCTCAATTGTAAGACCAGCCAAAATCACTCATCACCAGTTGAATCTCATTTCGCAACTGCATCGCCAGCTGCACCGAGGCCTGTACCTCTTTGGGATTTCTCATGACAACCTTCAGCAGCTGCAGAGTTCGTCTCAGGCGGGATTCGAGTTCCGTTTTATCCAACAGGTTTTTTGATTCCTTTGCTATCCAGGCAGCCTTCAGGAAAGGGTCCACTTCATGGGGATCTGAGAGCGTGTTGCCCCGGATATGAGTACTGATGGCATTGATGCTTCTTTTGTAGATCTGGTTGGCCGTCGCCTGGGAAACCTCTTTTTCGCCTGCCGCAACCGACAACTGGTACCGGGTGACCAGAACCATGGTGCCAATCATGGTTTTCTGCAGGACCAGATCCCTCGAAATATCCGGCATCATCTTCAGCGTTTTGTTCACCAGACCTTCCATGAGTGGTATTCTGGACAGGAGCAGGCAGGCGGTAATGACAATCAGCAGGACATATCCCGCAATTTTATGGGTCCCCACGGTCATACTCAGATCTTTCTGGGACGCCAGACAGGCATATTCGATCTCTTTCTTGCTGAGACAATCCGTTACATACTCGGACCCTTTGAATTTCTTGTTCAGCATGGATAACCCACCGAGTTTGTCCCGTACGGCGATCAGCGTTTCCAGTTTGAACTGGTCATACTGCAGCTGTTTAACCGCTTTTTGAATCTTCCAGTGCGTCTCATTTTGAGCTGATGTCAGTTCGTGAACGATGCGGCTCCGCAACAGATCCAGGTAGTGGACATACACCTTGACCAGCCAGGTGATGTTGAACAGGCTGAAACTGCCATTATGCAGCGCTTTCCCAATTTCTTTCAGGGCCTCGCCCATGACATCAAGCTTCTTTTCGACCAGACCGCTTTGAGCGACATCACTGTATATCTGTATCCCGTTCAGAACCCTCAGATCCGGACAGTTGGGATATTTATTCAGCAACTCCTGTATTTTCTGCCGGGTGGCACCGATATCGGTGGCGCTCTGCTTTTTAATGACGCTTTCCCTCACCTTACTCAGGTTATAGGGTCGTTTCAGCCTGCCAAAAAGCCGTTTTTTGACCTGGGGATAGGCGAGCTCTTTCCCTAAAAACGATGGGGTATCCGGAAGTTTGATATCCAGGTCATAGAGCCGTGACGTGACCGCCTGGATCTGCTTTTCCATCACTTCCCGCCGCTCGGCAACAAGCCTTTGTTCCTCTTTGCTGATTAAAGTGGGTGCCATGATCCGTTGATTTTACAGTGCCAATTTTGCATGCCGGGGTTGATTCCCGCTTTTTACAGGGTTAACTGTCCTCTGAATTCTGCATTTTCCGGGGGATTATGGTCAAGCAAAAATAGCTGCCGGTCCACAGTGCTTCGTCTCTTCCTCCCTGCAATCAGGCTTCGGGGATAATATCCGGGTGTCTGCCTGGCACGCAGGCCGCCCCCACCTTTCGATTGATTACAGCCTGCGGCCCTTTATGCCGATCACCGTATCACGGGGCTGAAGCTTCTGTGTAAGAGAATGGGGCCGAGACCCGCATTTTTGTTCTATTTTATAGATCGAGATTATCAGATCATTATTCTTTTTTCTTATTGAAACTTGCTGGACAATAGACCTTTATCGACTGGTAGATTTGTCAATCTGAACGGAGCATGATGATGTCAGCAAAAATATATGTTATTTTTTACAGCATGTACGGCCATATTTATAAAATGGCAGAAGCCATGGCCGAAGGGGCAAAGGAGGTCAAAGGTGTGGAGGTGGTATTGCGGCGGGTTCCCGAAACCCTCCCCAAAGAGGTTTTGGAGGCGATGGGGGCCGTTGAAGCGCAGAAAGGGATGGCAAATATCCCCGTCTGCACCGTGGACGAGCTGAAGACCGCAGACGCACTGATCTTTGGGACACCGACACGGTTCGGCAATATGTGTGGGCAGATGCGGCAGTTTCTGGATGCCACCGGCCAACTGTGGGCTGCCGGCGATCTGGTTGGAAAAGTCGGCAGTGTCTTCGCCAGCTCTGCCACACAACATGGTGGCCAGGAAACGACCATTACCAGTTTCCACACAACACTGCTGCACCTGGGGATGGTTATCGTAGGTCTGCCTTATTCATTCCAGGGCCAGATGGGAATTGAAGAGGTCAAGGGCGGTTCACCCTATGGGGCGACAACCATTGCCGGGGGAAAGGGGGAACGCATGCCCAGCGAAACTGACCTGGCCGGCGCCCGGTATCAGGGGAAACATGTCGCTGAAATAGCAGCCAAACTGGCTCAATCCAAATAAACAGGGCGGACAGGGCCGTTCACGCTGTATACCTGAACGGCTCAGAGTAAAGTATCTCCTGACCTGCCCGGGGCAGGATGGAAAAGCGGTAGTCATCGTTCCCCGGAACGGGATTGTGCCAGCGAACCTCATAATGACCCATCTTTCCATCAGAGGAGGCCTGCCGGTAGATGACAGCCAAATCAGGCCCTTCATCGTCAACAGGGACGGATTCATGTTCGAGGGGCACCCAGTTGCCGGCATCCCGGCTGAATTCGAGTCTGACCAGCGGTTTGTGAAACTCAATCCGGGAAGGCGGAACATCAATCCACGTGAAGCGCCAGAACGACTCCTCCAATTCCCCCCTGGCGTGAAATTCGGGTTTTGATTCCGCCTTTCTGGTGCCGGAAGGGGTGCAGTCACGGGGGTAATAGCTCCTGACCGGAAGTGAGAATTCCCATTGCAGCGGCAGTTCGCTGCCGGACCCCTTTTCAGCCAGATCTCCGGCCACCCGCCCCACCTGAGCAGCGACATACGGGCCCGAATGGGGTCCATAAAGATTGCTGCCGCCCTCGTAGTATTGAAGGGCGTATTCTTCCGGGGTCGTCAGATACCCGATATAGCCATTGGCAGTGTCCACGACCACCGCCCTGGTGATCCCGTGCAGCCCTGCGTCTTCGGCAGTTGTTTTCACGGTGTCGGCGATGCGGCGTCCCATTTCCTGGGTGACCTCCCAGGGAAGCGGTATCAGCAACACATCAGCCAACTGGATAATCTGGGCCAGAAAACGGTGCCCGATATCCCGCTTCGGCATCAGCAGGCGCTGCAGCGGACCTCCGAGAATCCGCTTGTGACCCTGGCTGCCCCTGGTAAAATGGTTTCTCGGTCGGCCGGGGCGGAACCACCTGAATCTGTAAAAGGGGGTAATCCTTCCCCGACCCAGTGCCCCGGCCAGGACAGACATTCCCGCATATCCCCGGCTGCTGATGCGGATACCGTCAATGGAGGGGGTTTCCAGCAGATTAATCTCCCGGGTCCTGAACCTGACGTCAACATCCACCTGCATCTGCTGATCCAGTGTGTAGAAAAGCGCCAGGGTTTTTTCAGCGATCAACTGCGCCAGTTTCTTGTGGTCCTGGTAGTTCTCCACACGATCCTGGGCATGATTGGGGTTGCAGTCCCCATGGGTTCCGTTGGCTGTCGCAAGAACAGGATTCCAGGGGGTCCCATAGTGATTCTTCACCCCTGCTTCAACCAGTCTGGCGACAAAACCGGTAATATCGCCACTGTAGAGGCATCCCAGCTCTGCAGGATTGGTGTTGGGATGCATGGAAAAGGATGTGAAAGCACCCAGGGGTTTGTAGTTTTCTTCCTGATCAAGAACATCCACCCGTATCAGGATCAGATTGGGATTGATGGCCCGCAGGGCGTCGGGTGGATCCAGCCGGTTTTTGATATTTTCATTGGAAAGATAGGGGGGCAGCGCCCGGTTGATGGTCGTGCCGTAGACTTCGGTGATCCCTGTGGCAATCCTGGCCGGTTTCCGCTCACGGCAGGCCTTGATAATCCCCCCGGCAATCTGTTTCGAACAGAATGCGACATATTGATCATCCAGACCGGGTTTGTTGGATGCGTTATCGTTATACATCTTATTTTCAAAGAAGTTTCCCGGACCGGAATGGGTATGGGTGCCCATGATGGCAATGGCACCTGCTTCGATATCGGTTTCCTGCGCCACAAGCTCGGCGATGCGGTGGTGAAGGAGCAGCGATCCTGAGAGAAGGTCGCACTGTACCAGAGCAACAGGGCCACCGGTTTTTGGCTTGATATAGAAAATTCTGGCTTTCAACCGGGTTCTCACCCCGACAGCCGAACATGAATACATGGCAAACCCGGCCATGGGCATGCCCGGTGGCGGGGTAATGTCAACGCTTGCCGCTCCGGCCATCAGTGTCGGGCTCTCGCTGGATTCCAGCGGAGAAATGTTGTCGATTCGTATTTTCTGTCTCATGGTGCCTGATATGGAATTTGGAATTTGAAGATGGACCCCCCGATCGGATTTTTCTCAGCCCAAATCTTTCCACGATGGCCTTCAATAATCTCTCTGGAAATGGCAAGTCCAAGACCCGTGCCCTTTATCTCGGAATTTTTTGTTTTACCCTGTTCAAACTTGTTGAAGACCAGTTCCAGTTCATCTTCCGGAATACCGGAGCCATTGTCGGTAATGGAAAAAAGAAGCTGGCCGTCCAGTGCTTCAATGTTCAGCTGAATCCGGCCCTCTGGCTGGGAAAACTTGATCGCATTTGAAAGAAGATTGCCAATGACCTGACATATTTTCTGATGATCCACCACGACCTCATCCAGAAACCCCGGTGGCACCAAAACCGTTTCTAACTGATTGTCCTGAATCATGGCAGAGTAATCATTGATAACAATTCCGGCCAGATAGGAGAGTCTCGCTTTACCGAACTGAAACTCCATTTTTCCAGACTCAAGCTTTGATATATCCAGCAGGTCACTTACCAGACCCATCAAGCGGGTTCCACTGGAATAAATTTGATCAAAATAGCTACTCAGTTTTTCCCTTGATAAAGTGTGGCTTTTTTCCGCCCCGAATTTAGCAAAGCCCAGAATGCCGTGCATCGGTGTTCTGAGCTCGTGACTGATATTGGCCAGAAATGATGTTTTCGCCTGGTTTGCCTGCTCAGCGACCTGCCGTTCCTGCTCCGCTTTTTCTCTCTGTCTTCGATCGGTGATATCCAGAATCATTCCTTCGGCAAAGATGGCTTGATTCAATCGGGCATCAATCCGTTTCAAGGACAATGTTGCCCAAAATCTGCTCTGATCTTTGCATATCAACTCTGTTTCAAAATCAACCAGACTCTCTTTTTCAATCAGTTCCTGATATATATAAGCAAACTCCGGTTTATTTTCGATCAGGGATTCGATACTTTCAACCGACTGAATCATCTCCTCGGGTGTGTGATAACCAAAAATCCGTGCCATGGAAGGATTGACAAAAATAAGGGTTTTGTCATGGGCAACCTGAAAGATGCCTTCGATGGCATTGTTCAGTATCTGCTGTATTCTGCTTTCCGCCTTCTCAAAAAAATCGATTGCCATCTGCTTGTTGGCAAGTGCTTCCTCCTGGGCATGGATGGAGACCTGCTGCGCAAGCTGTTTTTCCCTGTTGGCGGTGTTGATGCGGTCAGCGAGCCCCAGGGATAAAAATACAATCTCAAGAGCGGACCCGATATGGGACCCATAGGCGGTCATAAAAGAGTCCGCAATGATACCCGAGTTCTTCAACAGGGTTGAGATACCCCCCGTCAGCAAAGCAAACATGGCCACCATGTAAAAGTATGATGGTCGATACCGGTTTTTAATGCAGAATCCGCAGATCGTCAGCAAAATTAGGGTTCCCGCTGCCTGGAGATAAAATCCGATCTTAAAACTCAGCCCCATCCAGCCAACCTGGGAAAGAATGGCATTTCCGAAAGACAGCCCGATCAGAATCAAGAGGACCTGATCCAATCCTGGCGTATTTTGTCTGGTCTTGAGGAAAGATCGAGAAAATAGAATATAGCTGACGATCAGCAGATTCCAGGCAACAATCACGAATTTCTGCGACATCCAGTTGTTGTCGGACCAGATATATTGATATCCGATGCCGTCTGCGTTTAACTGGTACAAAATCGTCATCACCAGGAAAAAACAATAAAACAGGTAGCTGTTATCCCTGAGTGAAAAATAGATAAACAGGTTGTAAGCCAGCATCACCAGCATGATCCCGTAAAACAGCCCTAAAAAGATCTGATCATTTCCCAGTTTTGATCGATAGGCCTCGGGGGTCCAGATAACCAGTGGGAG
>Ga0180009_10003885_pt1 | contig 16784 bp, 18 predicted proteins | sample OS_PC_MetaG_FD_123537 | JGI IMG/M metagenome (GOLD analysis project Ga0180009, IMG submission 123537) | Groundwater microbial communities from the Aspo Hard Rock Laboratory (HRL) deep subsurface site, Sweden - OS_PC_MetaG | ecosystem: Environmental > Aquatic > Deep subsurface > Groundwater...
AAAGAAAGTACGGAAGTAGCGTAAGCTCCCATTCTGTGCGGACAATCCGCACAGAAGTCTATGGCAGGCTAGCCTGCCACAATCTCTTCTTTTGGCTTTTTAAGACTCTCGGGACAGAGCCCCACCCTCCAAAGCCCCCACCACCCACCCAAGCGCCGCCAATGCCAGCCTGCGACGGTTCGCAGCTTGCTGTGAACCCAACGCCTACGGGGAAAGTGCGCTACAGGAAAATAAGCAGAATACCAACTACTTGGAATAAGAAGCACTAGAATATTCACCCAGGAGCGCTGCTTTGACTCAAGCTCTGCTTGAGGATTTACACCAGCTTAGCTGGTGAAAAGGCGGCGCGGTAGACAAACCTTTATAAACTACTCTTTACCCCCTCATATCATGCCTAGGAAGAAGAAGACCGAGGCGCCTGCAGAGACCGCAACTGCGGCTGCAAAGGCTGAGGGTGACAAGCCCAATAAGTCTAAGCCTGTTGTTTCTGCTATCTTGGCGCGCGAGCGTGTAATAACTGAGTCTAGTGATGATGCTAGAGAGTTCTATAACCAGAGCCGTTATGGCAACGTGATTGAGGACGGCAAGGTGCAGCTCTCACTGCTCGAGGCTCTGTACCTCGTGGAGAAGGGCCGTCTCAGTGTTACTGATGCTAAGAGCAAGGCCATAGCTTTTGACTCTTTCGTGAAGAAGGCGAGCAAGGTCGAGCCTAATTTCTGGATCCGCTATTGTGTCTTCAAGGACATGCGCAACCGCGGCTACATAATAAAGACCGCTCTTAAGTTCGGCGCTGACTTCCGTGTCTATGACAGGGGCGTCAAGCCTGGTGAGGATCACGCGAAGTGGATAGTGTATCCTGTGCACGAGGGCGAGCAGATAACATGGTATGATTTCAGCGCAAAGAACCGCGTCGCACACAGCACCAAGAAGCGTCTCCTTATAGGTGTTGTCGACGATGAAGGCGATGTCACTTATTATGAGATACGTTGGGTCAGGCCGTAGATTTGTAGCTTTTTCTTCAGGTTTTTAAACAGGACAAAGTTTATATACGAAAAAGGATAATTTTTCCTGTCATGGACCACCGCGAGAAACTTCTCAGTATCGTCAAGGAGAACGGCCCTCTGCTGCCTGCTCAGATTAACAAGGAGCTGCGCACAAATGTCCTTTTTGCCTCTGCGATGCTTGCTGAGATGGTCGACCAGAAGAAGCTTAGGCTGACCTCGATGAAGGTCGGAGGTTCCCCATTATATTACTGTGAGGGGCAGGAGCATTTGATTGAGAAGTTTGCTGACCGGCTTAACCAGCAGGACTTTGCTGCTTTCGATCTCCTTAAGGGTTCTAAGATCCTGAGGGACAGGGACCAGGACCCCCAGATGCGTGTCGCTTTGCGGGAGATAAAGGATTTTGCAGTGCCTTTGGAGGTGACTGCCAATGGCTATTCTGATCTTTTCTGGAAGTATTACCTTGTCTCTGACGCTGATGCGCAGTCTTTGATCAAGGATCACATCAACAGGCGGGAAGAGGTGAGAGAGGATAAGGCCAAAGAGGCTGAAGAGACAAAGGAAGAGCGGCCGAAGGAGGTGCAGGCAACTATAGGTGCTGCTGCTCTGAGTGTTGAGCCTAAGGCGCGTACTGAGGAGGTCAGTGCGCATCCAAATAAGCCTGTGACTTCTGTCACCATGACTACATTGGAGCAGTCAGAGGTCCCTGAGTTCTCATACCAGCCGTCTGTTTCCTTCTCTACCATGATAGACACTGACGAGAAGGTGAAGATAGGGAAGAAGAGGCCTGATACCATTCCACAACCTGAGTCTAAGGTGCTGGTCTTCCCAGAGGATGATGAGTTCTTCACGAAGATCAGGGAGTTTTTCGATGGCGCGGGCATAGATATAATCGATTTTGATATTATCAGGAAAGGGACAGAATACGATCTTGTGGTCAAGCTTCCGAGCAATGTGGGTGTTCTTGAGTATTACTGCAAGGCTAAGTCCAAGTCCAAGATAAATGACGGTGACCTGGCGAGCGCTTTTGTGCAGGGCCAGATAAAGAAGCTTCCTATACTTTTTGTCACTGTCGGTGACTTGACGAAGCGTGCAGAGGAGCTTCTCTCCAAGGAATTCAAGAGCATGTTTGTGAAGAAGATATAGCTTTTTTGAAAAGAGGTGTTTGTTTAGCTTATTTTTGCAGCGCCGCCGCTTTGGCGTCGGATAGTAAAGATGTGCAGAAACCGGCTGAAGCCGCATGAATATTCACGATTGCGCAAGCGATAAAGCCAAGAACTCTGCCCGATTGCCGGAAAAGCACGTTAGCAGCGCGGCGCTGCGACAGTAGAAGCTAAACAAATACGAAAAGAGGTGTTTCATGGGTGTTAATCTTAAGGATATTGTTGTGAAGAAGGAGATATCCCTTACAGACCTTAAGAACCGGAAGCTTGTTGTTGACGGCAACAATATTCTTTACCAGTTTCTTTCTACGATAAGGCAGCCTGACGGCACGCCTCTGATGGACAGCAAGGACAATGTGACTTCTCACCTCAATGGCTTGTTCCACCGCACCACCAAGCTCATGCATTACGGGATAAGGCTTGTCTTTGTTTTCGATGGCAAGGCTCCTGATCTCAAGCACGCTGAGAGGGAGCGCAGGGCAGGCATCAAGAAGGAGGCAGAGCGGCTCTATGAAGAGGCCAAGAAGGAGGGTGACGCTGAGGGTATGAAGAAGTATTCCATGCGGACATCGCGTCTCTCTTCAGAGATGATAGATGAGGCTGTCGAGCTGATCGGCGCGCTTGGCTTGCCTGTGGTCAGGGCCCCTTCTGAGGGCGAGGCCCAGGCCGCTCTGATGGTCAAGAGAGGGGATGTCTTCGCAGAGATAAGCCAGGACTATGACTGTCTGCTGTTCGGCGTGCCGAGGATGATCCAGAACCTTACGATTTCAGAGCGCAAGAAGAAGAGGGACAAGCTCTCTTATGAGACTGTCAAGCCGCAGCTCATCGAGCTGGAGCCTAACCTGAAGCATCTCGGCCTCACTCATGACCAGCTCATCGTGCTCGGCATGCTTGTAGGTACTGACTATAACATTGGAGGTATAAAGGGCATCGGCCCTAAGAAGGCGGTGGACCTGGTGAAGAAGCAGGGGGACGACTTTGACGCTTTATTCAGTGAGATGAAGTGGGATGATCATTTCGGTTACAGCTGGAAAGAGGTGTTCAGGCTCTTCAAGGAGATGCCTGTCAAGGAGGATTATGTGCTTGAGTGGAAGGCTCTTGATAGGGATAAGGTAGTGCAGGTATTGTGTGAGAAGCATGACTTCAGCAGGGAGAGGGTGGAGGACACTCTCGATAAGCTTGAGGCAGAGCAGTCCAAGATTTCACAGAAGGGTTTAGGAGAGTTTTTCTAGGATGGACTGGCTGATATTGATTTTGCTGTCGGCGCTTTTCTTCGGCGCCAGGCAGGTTGTATCGAAGAAGGTGCTCATGTTCGAGCATGCGACAGAGTATCTGACAGCGACGTGCCTGATGGCGTTCCTTTTCTCGCTCTTCTTCCTTCCTAAGATGGGCATGGACTACCCTGCCATGATGTGGTTTCTTATGTACCTGAAGGCTTTGTCCCTCACTGTGGGCTGGCTGCTGGCCTCAAGGGCTCTGAGGCACTTGGAGATATCATATGTCACCCCTCTCACTAACCTCACTCCTGTCTTCCTCCTCGTGTGGGGCTATTTCCTGCTCCATGAGGTGCCGTCCGCAACCCAGTACATCGGTGTCGCCCTCCTGATATTCGGGGCTTATTGGCTGCAGGCAGACCACCACTTCACCAGCCTGCTGAAGCCTTGGAGCATATTCAGGAACAAGTTCTCGTTGTTCATGATAATAGCGATATTTTTCTATTCCATCTGCGCAGCGCTCGACAAGGTCATCCTCCAGGTGGTCGACCCTTACACCTTGCTCGCTTTCACTTATTTCGTACTTTCGGTGCATTACCTGGTGGTCCAGTTCTTCAAGTATGACGGCCTCAAGGATATCAAGCACGCTTTTGTGAAGGGTAAGTACCTTATGTTCATCATCGCGCTCCTGATGATATTCTCAGATATTTTCTATTATATGGGTGTGGCCATGCCTGGTGCCATGATATCTCTTATAATTCCTGTCAAGAGGACAAGTACGCTTGTCGCAGCGATTGTCGGGGGTAGGCTCTTCCATGACCACAACCTTGTCTACAGGATAGCGGCATGCGTGGTGATGGTGGTCGGTGTGATACTTGTGGTGATATGATGATGTTTTGTAATTATGTTGTTTGAAGGTGGTGTGGATATGGTCATTTGTGTCAAGGTCCCTCTGAAAAGGGCGCAGGAAGTGAAGTGTTTCTTGGTGGAGCAGGGCATCTTCCACCCTGATTATGCTGTCAAGAAGACCAAGACGCACATATATTTCCCGATATCCAGGAAGTCGGGGATAAATAAGCAGTTTGGCTTTGCAGAGCTTGCTGATGTAAAATTATTGCCGAAGGCAAGAAAGAAGACAGATATGAGGTCCCTTGTGACAAATAAGCTGACGAAGAAGGAGCTCGCGCACCTGAGGCGCGCATATGACATCACAGGGTCCATAGCCATATTGGAGATACCTCCTGAGCTGGAGAAGAAAGAGAAGCTCGTTGCTGAGACCATACTGCAGCTTCAGAAGAATGTCAAGACTGTTGTGAAGAAGGCAGGGATACACTCTTCTGATTACAGGATCCAGCCGATGCAGTATCTTGCCGGCGTCGATACCAAGGAGACAGTGCATAAGGAGCACGGCGTTCTGCTGAAGCTTGATGTCGAGAATGTTTATTTCTCTCCGCGGCTCTCCACAGAGAGGAAGCGTGTCGCTGACCAGGTCAGGCCTGGCGAGTCAGTGCTGGTCATGTTCTCTGGCTGCGCTCCTTACCCTTGCGTGATCGCTAAGAACACAAAAGCCAAGGAGATATATGGCATCGAGCTGAACCCTTTCGGCCACAAGTACGGCACAGAGAACATCAAGCTGAACAAGATAAGGAATGTCGCGCTTTTCGAGGGGGATGTGCGCGAATTGGTCCCTGCATTGAAGAAGAAGTTCGATAGGATAATCATGCCCCTCCCCAAATCAGCAGGCGATTTCCTGGACATAGCGTTCATGGCAGCAAAGAAAGGAACTGTCTTCAACTTCTATGCATTCGAGGAGGAAGGTAAGTTCGACAATGCGAGGCAGCGCATAAGAAAAGCCTGCAATAAGAACAATCTTAAGTGCAGGATACTCCGGACAGTCAAGTGCGGCCAGCACGCCCCGCGGGTCTTCAGGATATGCGTGGATTTTAATATAGTCTGATGGTTTAGGGACTGCTCTCACGCCCTGGCCGGGTTCTTCTTTTCCGCGAGCTTCAGTCTCGCGTCTTTGCTCAGTACCAGGCGCTGGAATATCACTGGCACGCCTTTTCTTCTCGGCAGGAACTTCAGCTCATCCAGCGCGTCCAGGATATCTTCGTCTCGCATTCTTTCAACATCATTTGCGAAGATGTGCAGGTATGCTGACAGTCCTTCTGGCGTCGGTCCGGGCCCTCTGTGGAGATAGTTGTCCTTGATGTCTCTTACGAACTCTGCTGCAGAGCGGTATCTTTCGTCAGGGTCTGTTGCCAATAGCTTCAACACCATCCTTGAGAGCTTTTTATCTATTCCCTCGACTACAAGGTGTGGCGGAACTACGGGTCTTTCATACAGCTTCATAAGCCCATTGATGTTGTTCCACATCCTCTGCTGGTGGCTCGTGACTTTCTCAGGCTCTGTGAAGATGTCATTTGGTCCCAGTCCTGTGAGCATCTTGTAGGCGACGACCCCTAAAGAGTACAGGTCAGACCTCTGGTCTGATTCGTGGGGTCTTTTCAGTCCTTCTGGAGATATGTATTGCAGCTTCCCTGCCACCATTATGTTCTTCTCTCCCTTCTCGAGCGCCACGCCGAAGTCAGCGAGGTAGACTGCTCCTGTGCTGGGCTCGACAAGGATGTTGTTCGCAGATATGTCCCTGTGCACTATGCCTGCCTTCCGGTGCAGGTGGGCCAGTGTCCTTGCGACCATGTAGATGAAGTATGCCACGAACTTGTCAGGGATGGCTTTTATGCATTCTTTGCTGGATATGTGCGGTTCGCTGTAATGGAGCAGGTATTTGTTCTCGTCCCAGAACTCAGGAGGTGTTTCATTTGTCTGGGAGATCCTGTGCGCTTCCATTATCTTTTCAAGGTCAGAACTCACGAAAGGCATCACAAGGGTGTATCCGCCGTTGTGGTGTCCGAAGTATAGTGGCGTCAGGACCTGCTGGTGGAAGATGCCGAGATTTATCTTCGCCTCCTTTACTATGGCCTCTTCAAGAGCGTCGTCAAGGCAGAAGGCCCTTTTCACTGCTACGATGCCAGGTATGTCATCAGCATTGGTCTCTTCCTTTCCTGTGAACACCCTGTCTGCTTTCCAGACAACGGCCATGCCTCCTTCGCCGACGATTTCGCGGAGTATGTAGTGTACCTGGCCCACCTTTACAAGCTGGTCTTTTTCGTCAGGGAAGCTTCCTTTCCGCTCTATTATCTCTACAGGGTTCTCCAGTCCGGGGTAGCCTGTTATTGTCTTTTCGTATCTTATTCCCTGATGTTCGCGCTCGGATTTGCCTTTCATCTTGCCACACGTGTCAAGTAGTATTTAAGTGGTTTTTGTCGTCACATCATTTTGACGAATATTTCTTGGGTGACTTGCGGGTGCCTCGTGAGTATCACTCAGGTCACTTTATGGTCTTGAAAGAATAAGTTGGTTCGCTCAGCACCTGGCTGACTATCTTGTTTCTCTTGTCTCTGAGTGTGGCGACATCCCCTTTGTCGTTCCACACAGCTCTCGGTTTCCCCCAGTAGAGTCTTGTGTTCGTGTTCCTGCCATTTCCTGTGAATATCTTGACTGGACCGTATATAGTGAATCTGTCCGGGAAATTGAATGTGTGCTTCCTACCCTTATCGTGTAGCTTGAATCCTGTCATGTCTACGCCATATCCTGTTGCCTCTACCCATTCTGAGTTGAGGTCTTTCTTCCCATTCCCTTTAGCCTTGAACTGGACGCTTGTGATCCTGATCTGCCCTTCAGGGATATCGTAGATTGAGGGGGAGTCCTTTGCTCTCTTTTTCGCGTCTTCCCCTACTATCTTCCTTATCTCGGTGAGTGCAGAATCCCTCGTCTTGAAGACTGGTGATACAGGGGGTATTTGCATAGGTGCCTGTTCTGGCCTTTTCTCGAGCTCGCTTATGCGCTCATTGGTCTGGTTTATGCTGTTCTGCAGCTCAGAAATAATCCTTGTCTGGGCTTCAAAAGCCGTTTTTATGCTTTCTGTTGAAAAAGAAGCGAAATTAGTCTTTAGATTCTCTATCTTGCCGTTTATATCCCTGACATCGTACTTTATGTTGTTAAATGACGTGCAGAGCAGGTCATTCAGCTTCTTGAACTCGTATTCAGGGTTGGCTGCCATAACCCTGTTTGATACCACGCCATATTTAAACCTTCCGATTTGACACCACTAACAAGGGGTAAAACTGTTTTTTGAGAATTTGTGTGTGCTCTTCAGTTACTCCATTAATCATCTCCCGAAGGATCATCTGGTGTTCACTAAATCATCGCACACTGCACTTCTCAGAGGCTTTGTACGCATTAAGTCCTCTAAAACCTCTTGTTTTTCTGAGGCATACGAGAACTCGAAGCGCTTATAAAACTTATGCAGGTTTTCCCTGCCTTTGATGTAGAATCTTCCACAGAATTGCCTTCCTGGCTGCTTTCTGAGCTGTATATGCGATGTTGATATGCCAAAATGATTGAGCATAGACCTTATTTGGTTGAGGAAATCTACAAGATTCGCAACATGTTCTTCTGACTTTGAAAGCACGAACTGTATCCTCCATTTTCGGTTCGATGGGGCAGAACCTTCATTTCCGATCACTGTTGAAAGGAATGCTTTCTTTATTTCATCTGGCCCACGATATATCCAGTCAGGAATTAAGAAAGATCGGGTTGTTTTGTTTCCGGCTGGCGCACCCAGATTATTAAGTAGTTTAGATATTTCAGCGCTTTTGCAAATTGTCACAACAAACGATTCTCCTACTGTGCTATGGCGCAACAGACCGGATTCTTTGTTGAATACGCGCTTGAAGTCGTTTATGAATTTTTCTGCATCATTTTTTCTGCGAAAGAAGAAGCGGGTTTTAGTCAAATTTTGCGTTATGTTACCGTCACACATTGCAAATCCGACAAGTGATGCAAGGTATTGCCAGGTTTTCAGCGACTCAAACAAGTCCTTAGAGTATTTCTTTACGAAGGGTTGGTCTTTGATAAGGTCAAGCTCTAAAGAAATATTGGTGCCGAGGGTTTCGAATTCTTTCTTTTGAATATTCTCAATCAGGTATCTCTTATTGTCAAATTGATAAGGCAACAGGTGACGCTCATATAGGATATTCAATGCTTCTTTGTTATTCGATGAATAATGATGGCCCTCTGCAAGCTGCGTCGGCGTCCTGAGAATTAATTTTTTTCTATGGAGTCGCGCTAGAATGGTAGTGATTATTCTTTTGTGCGTCTCCATACCATGTTTCTCTCTGCAAATCATTTGCAGCTCTCTCGTCGTAAATATTTTGTCAGGATTGGCCGTAAATATTCCATATACTGTTCGATGGATTGACTTCTTCATAATGCTAAAGAACGCAGCATACTTTATATTCCTTATCCGCGCATGTCCAGTGGTCATGTGCTCAACTAATATGTCTGTATAAACCCTTGAAGAATAAAGTATTTGTTTGTGAAATGATAACCATTACTCTAATTTTTGGCGATATTCCATAATTCATTGAAATATGTTAAGAATCCTTGAGATGTTTCTTTGTCCTTTACCAATATTACGATAGGCTCCTCCTTTAGCATCACAATTGCCGTAATCCCTTTTGTAAATGCGACTTCGGTGGGTGCCGTCTTAAAAAGAAATCTCTTGTCAAACTTAACTTTTGATTGTTGTTCGACAGAGCGCGCATAATTTCTTGAATTTTCGTCATAGATGATCTTTATATGAATTCCTTTTTCCACAACCTTTAACCCATACTTGGAAAAAAATCTGGTGGTTTTCTCTGGATTGCTTCCTTTGTTAGCCCCAAGAACATAGATGGTTTGTCCCTTCTCCGTTTTTCCGATTATTGTATCATACGCGGTTTGCATTCCTTTCCATCCAAAAAATATCTCTGCAGTGGTGGGCTCTTTGAGCGAAGAAGATAACGACTCTAATTTAGGTAATAACTTGTTGGCTGTTTCTTCCTCTTTAGCCAATTCTGACTTTTTCAAGGCAATGTAATCTTTGATTCTTGAAGGGGGCGATGCCTTAAACTGTTTCACATTGTTTTTGACAATCGTGCTTACTAAACCCTTATCAATGAGCTTTTGAAGAACGAAATACACTTTAGATGGAGCAGTTCTCGTTTCTTTGAGAATTGCCCCTTTTGAGACAAACCCGCCTATTTTGAGCAAAGCAAGGTAAACTTTTGACTCTGATTCCGTAAAACCAAGAGATTTGAGTAATGTTATTTCGTCCATTGGCACCACCATAGGGGGGGCTAATATTTAAATATTTCGTCAATCTCATCTTTTGATGGTGGTAAAATGACTGATAAAGACCCCGAAGAGCAGAAAAGACTAGAAGAAGAATTCAGAAACTTAGAGGGCATAGCATTCATACGGATAGATGAAGATACTATAATGACCAACATAGGACCGATGAGGTTGAAGCAACGACGAAAAAGCGGTTTGCAGGGATTGGCTAGGATCGTTGCGGGTGCAGGGCTATTGCTGGCTTTTGGGATAGGTGCTGAATGTATTTACAGAACTACTGACCACTACAAAGAATGGGTAAACGCGGTTGACCAACGATATGAAGAACTGAAGCACGACGCAACATTATCCGATTATGAAAGAACACAAAGGATAATAGCGGAATTCTATGGCTTAAGGTAAATCACTCCAACGTCAAGAACTGTCCGTTCTGCATGATGTGCACGTTCTCTCCCACGCGGTAGCCCATCTCCATCGCCAGTTCAGAGAGTGACGATGCCATGTTGATGTCGCCGTGCGCAGGTATGATATGCTGCGGCTTGACCATGTTTATCAGGTCCCTAAGGTCCTCTTTCGCTGCGTGGCCTGACACGTGGATGTCCTTGAATATCCTCACGCCGAATCTCTTGAGCTTACCTTCGAGAATCTCCCTGTTTGCGTGGTTGAGCGCTGTCGGTATGATTGCGCAGCTGAATATGACATGGTCTTCCTTGCCGAAATGGAACTCGAACTCCCCGTTTGCTATTCGTGAGAGCACTGACTTCGGCTCGCCCTGGTGGCCTGTGCAGACTATGAGGTATTTCGACGGGTTCTTTGATATCTGCTTGAGCTTCTTTTTCACGTGTTTCCTGAACGTCGCCATTTCCACCTCCTTTGTGAACTTCACGAGGCCTATGTTCTCTGCAGCTGTGACATATTTGCCGAGGCTTCTTCCCATCAGCACCACTTTCCTGTTCATCTTGTGGCCGAACTCTATTATGCTCTGCAGCCTTGCGAGGTGCGATGAGAATGTGGTGATTATGACCGCCTTCCCTGTTGAGTCGCAGCCCATCATCACGTCCCTTAGCATCTCTTTCGCGACCTGTTCTGACGGCGTCTTCTGCGCCTCTCCGCTCCTGGTGCCGTCGACGATGAGGCACCTTACATTCTCTTTTGCGAGCTCTTTCAACCGCTCATAGTTCGGCTTCTTTCCTATGACTGGGTGGTCGTCGAACTTGAAGTCGTTGCAGTAGAGGACTTTTCCGTATGGTGTGTGCACCGCTACCATGACCGTCTGCGGCGTCGAGTGGGTTACGTTCAGGAACTCTATCTTTATCTTCTTTGTTACGTTCATTGATGAGTTGGGGTTGAGCACCCTTATATCGTTCTCGAGCTTTATCTTCTCGTCCCTGCATATTGCCTTTATCACTTCTGCCGTGAATGGTGTGCATACGATGTCCGCGTCGAACTTGTTTGACAGGTAAGGTATCGCTCCCACGTGGTCGAGGTGTGCATGCGTCGGCACGACCGCAACAACCTGTTTTCTCCAGTGCTTTATTGGTCCGAGGTCAGGTATCGCGCCTATCTTTGTCAGCGTGTTCGCGGTTATCTCCTTTACAAGGTCCTCATCCTCTGTGTATTTTATGTAAGGGTCGAGGTGGAGCCCCATGTCTATTATGACTACTTCGTCATCGACCTTGATGGCTGTCATGTTCTTCCCTACTTCATTGTAGCCGCCTACTGGGCATATCTCGATTGCCATGTTCAGAACAATAATCCGTGATTATTTAAATGTTTTTAAATCGGTTCGGGTATTGCCTTACGTTTCTCGAACCGGTATATCTCTTTCACGCCCAGGCTTTTGAGAAATTCTATCGCCCCATCAAGCTGCTGTCCTATCTCTTCAAGCTCGTGCGCGTCGCTGCCTACAGTTATCTTCTTGACCCCCCTCTCGACCAGGAGCTTTATTATCTCTTTTGAGGGATATGTGCTCCATGGCTTTATTACGCCGGCGTTAGCATATGGTTTGGATTTACTTGTGTTTATCTCGAATCCTACATTGTTCTCGACCATCAGTCTTGCGACCTCTTCCCAGTCTTTTTTCGTTTCCTCAAAGGGGGTCTCATCCATTATCCTCTGGTATATGTCTAGGTGCGACATGACATCGAAAAGCCGGGTCTTTATCGCTCTCTTGAGCAGCCTGAAGTATTCTTCCCTTACCTTCGCATGATCCATCCCTTTCATCTTTTCTCTGTTTTTCGAGTCTGAGACTATCAACCCGTTGGTGTAGTGTATCGACCCCAGCACGAAATCGAAGCCGTTGTGTGCCAGATATTCCCTGATGTAGTCTTCCTCTTCCTCTGTGTATGACATCTCGACGCCGAAGTATATCTTGAGTCTGCCGTCTTTTCCCAGCTCTGCTATCTGTCTATTTGTGTTCTCGAGCTCTTCATCTGTCATGGACTGTTTGTAGTCCCCGTTCTTTGTCTCAGAAGGTTCGTGGTGGTTTGTTATGCAGATATGCTTGATTCCTTTTGCAGCCGCAGCTTCGTAGATGTCACTGATCTTCATCTTGTTGTCAGAAGAAGTGTCTGAGTGTATGTGGAAATCAATCATTTTCAACTCATTAAAAAATCAATTGCAGCAGATTAAATCCTCTTTATTATAAAGCTTTTGTTATTGTGGATTTTGAAGAAGAGCCATTCTTTCATTTATGTTTGTTTTTGGCGGTAGATATCCTATCTTTTTCCAGACAGCATATCTCGTTTGATGTCGTGGATTGTTTGTTCCAATCACTTCAAACCATTTTTCTATCTGGTCTTTTCTTCTTATGTTGAGAGCGAATGAGTCGTGGATGTTTCTCTCGTTTTTGAACCCTTCTCTGTTCTTTTGCATTATTGAAAATGGCGCAAGACCTCTTCTTTCAAGATGAGGATGTAGCGCCTAATGAAGCGTTCTGCGCCATTTTCAATTCCGCAGACTCGCCTGTCAAAAGCGAGTCCCGTAATACTGCGCCCTTTAGGGCGCAGATAGGGACGAGCGGCGAGTCTGCGTTATCTCTGAACTTATTTCAAATGCATTAAGCAACTCTCTGATTTGTTCTAAAAGTTTTCTCGAGCAAGAACTAATCCTTAACTCAGGATGGTGGTTATGTGTCCGTTTCCACGTGGTAGATGTTTTGCTCCTTGACTTTTCACACCAGAAAGACCCATCAGTATCGAATATCCCTCTTAAGACTGCTTTTTTGGGTTTTGGGGTTGAGAGCATTATTTCTTCAGGGATTTCGGCTTTTAAGGCCTTGTAACCGGGTTTAAAGCCGAATCGCAATGCCTTTAGGATAGCTTCTTTTTTGTAGGTTACAATTCCATACACACCCCAATACTGAAAGTTTCTAGGTTTGACTGGGATAAAATTCCTTGAAAAAAGTGGCGCTAGGTGTCTATCATAATACAGCTTATCTTCGATAGGGCTGCCAGTTATGTAAAGCGCGTCTTTATCGCTTTCAATCCACCCATCACCTATAAATGCTCCCAAAATTTCTGCTATTTCGGGGTTGAATTTTTTGTTATTCTGTTTCATTCTATTTGTTGATTGTTGTTAATATGTCGTCGAGAAAAAGAAGTTTTCCTGGTTTAAATATCTTATCCGGATATGTCCAGTGGGAAAAATGAGGGGGTAGGGACTTTCAACGCCCTGGCGTTGTAAGCTGCGAACGCCAGTGAGCATGTTTGAACCCTAGTAGGCACTAAGCCAACAGATGGCCCATAGGAGTTCTTCATTGGTTTTTAGGCCTCAGCACTCAACTAACTTGAGTTTGGACTTTTAGTGCCGTGCGACACCAAAAACTGTCCCGTTTGGCCACTCCGGCACCCCCTCATCAGAATCAAAAATCAAGAATTAGTATATAAAATTATGCGATTTCAGGCAAGCCGCCCTATCTTTTCCTCTATCATATGCAGCTCTGACTCGAGTTTCGCAAGCTCGTTTCCTTTCAGCTCAGCCTTTCCCTTCCTTGTCATCTTCTCCTCTTTGCCTATCCTCACCCGCATCTCTGCCGCAGGGAACTCTTTCTTCAGCTTCGCGACCAGGAGGTTGATCTCCTTGTTCAGCCCTCTGAGCTGGGATATCTTCTCGAGCTTCTTGACCCTCAGTGCCTTTATCCTCTCGTATCTCTGCAGTATCTGGATTATCTGCTTCGAGCTGCCGAGGATGCTCCGCCTGACATCTGCAGGGTCTCTTATCTGGACAAAGTACTGGCTATCTTCCATTTTACAGGTTCTCCGGCTCGAGCAGTGTCTGGTCTATGAAGTCGACCTTCCTCTCTATGTCCGCTATCTCGCCGGACCATATCGCGAGCTCTGAGTCTTCCTGGTTCTTCAGTGTGTTTATCTCCTGGACCGTTGACTTCGCTTCCCGTATCTTGTTCTTCACGAGGTCTAGTACGTCCAGCACATCCTTATACTCGTCGACTTTCACGAATACCGGTGCTTGTCTTTCCATTTTTTTTCACCTATTTTGCTTCGAATAATGATCTGTCTATGAAAAGGAGCTTCCTTTGTATGTCTTCAAGCGACTGCCTGAATTCCTCAAACTTCTGGTCCTGCGCGTTCTTGATATCTGTGATCCTGAAGAAGGTGTCGTCCTCTTCCTTGAACTTTGCTCTGACCTGTTCTATGTCGTCGATTATTGCCCTGAACCGGTCTGTCCTTATGAACAATGGTCCTCTTACTTCCCTTCTCTTTGGCATCGGCTCTTCAGGTGCGAAATATGTTGTTGCTGGAAGCGCTTCCGGTTCGATGCGCTTCGGAGGAGCATATCTTTGTGCTGGTCTTGGAGGTACCGCTTCTGTTCTGGATGTGAATTCTGGTGGCTCTGGCAGACCCTCTAATGGAGGTATCCTGTCAGGCACTAACTCTTCAGATGGAGCTTCAGGGATATCTGGGAACTCAGGTCTTGCTGGCTCTTCAGCCCCTCCTTCCGGTGTGTACTCTTCTGCCTCTGGCATCTCAGGAGGTTCAGGTATCATTATTTCCATCCCTGGAACAGGTGGCAGGGCTGTCTCTGTCCCTATTTTTCTCGGTGCCCTTGGTGGCTGTGCTGAGCCGATTGGTGGCAGTGTAGGCAGTTCCATCTTTGGGGATTCGAGTTTTCTCTCAACTGGTTTTGGAGGGACTGCTCCTGGCACTTCTGTAGGCAATGGCGGCAAAGAATTCTCAGGCAGGGAAGGGACATCCTCTTTAGGGAATTCAGGGAACTCGTCCAACTCACCCATCCCTTCAATCCTGGGGATCGGCGGAAGTTCCATGCCTGCTTCTGGAGTATCTGATTTAGATTTCTTCAAAAAGTCGAAAACACCCATTGTAACCCCCCTAAGTAATCCACTGTGGAATAGCTAACTTATTTATTATTTAAACTTATATTAGTATTCCGGAATAGTGACAAAAACTCTTTGCGCAGCAGAAAGTCGCTGCAAGAATTCCGTGCTTTTCGGATTGATTCCAGGATGTTTAAATCACTGCCGGAATATCTCTCAGCGTTTCCAGATATTATGTTTTTCCTGCCGCGGTTCTGCCGGGTTATGCCTGGCAACAGATATAATAGGTGAAAGAGTATTATGTCGCATGAGGATATTGATCATCACAGGCATTGCAGCTTTCTTCCTGTTGGCGGGACTGGTCAAGGCAGCTTCAGTGGATGCATCAAGGAAGAGCATCGAAGTGAGCGTGGCGCTCCCATCAGAGATAGCAGGCAGGAACCAGTCATACATAATCCTGGAGCCTGCAGAATCATATTCTGCCCGCGCAGGAGAGAGCATCTCTATACCGCTCTTTGTCTATCGTGGCTCTACATTGAAGCGGACAATTTATGTCTGGATCGAGGACAAGGATGGGGTCAGGGTCTCTTCGAAGTCAAAGCATTCCCTCCTGGACAGGTTCAGGTCTTACAACATTTCTGCAGTGCTGAACCTCTCGAAGTGCATTCCGACAGGCACATATATGATTGTGGCCGATGGATTGGATACCAATGCCACGAAGGAGGCGCTCATCGATTCCGTCGGCTGCGATCCATCCGACCCCTCAGGCTGGTCCAACCAATCATCCGCCTTCATTGAAGGTGAGATTTCATTCTCTGTCGTCAGTTCTGTTGAGAGTGCTGCGTCAGGGATTCCATTCAAGACCAGGCTGCTTGTCTCGAACCCGACGCCGCGGGACCTTGAGGTGCAGGCCTGGAGCTATGTGTACAGGTCATCGAAGTGCTACTCCGGCGAGAGGGAGCAGAACATGAAGACGATAAACATCCCTGAGTTCTCGAACGTGACGTTTGACCTTGAGAACAAGGCAATAGCTCCACCAGGGGATTACAGCCTGAAGATAAAGCTCTTGCGCTCAGACAGGAAGACGCCGAAGGAGCTGACGCTCCCAATCAGGGTCGAAGGCAACGGCTCATCCAACCCTCCTGGCATTTCCGAAGGCGGAAAGAGAGTCTTATCGATTGGAAGTGATGGAGGACCGGACTCCGGCAGCACAGAAAACTCTTCTGCTGCGAAGCGAAGGCTGTTTTCCTCCATTAATCCAGATAAGAACGCATCATCCGTTGTCTACGAGTCGAGTTCTGCGAAGGCAAGGAAGCTTACAGTGTACTTCCTTATCGGCGCCCTCTCGCTCATCCTGGTGGCGTTGGTGCTCAAGAGGCTCTGATTCTGAATTTTTAAACAGCGCAAGAAAGCACAGGGGTTGGTGCGAAAATAAGCAGCGCCGCCGCTTTGGCGTGTCCTAAGAAAAAAGAAGCAGAAACCGGCCACATCACCAGCTATACGCGGAAGGCGCCAGCCTCCTGCGCTGAACTAATCAACTTCTTGCCGGCAAAGCACCAATAGCAGCGCGGCGCTGGTTCAAGCTTTGTTTCGAGCTTGCTCGAAACCCAGTGCCTACGGGGAAAACGTGGCTTGATATCCAGCAAACCTCCGAATGTAGTGAGCGAGGTGCCAAAGCGCTTGTCGCTTTGAGCACCGCAGGTTTGCGCTGCGTTTGGGTTTTGGCAGGTATTTCGCATCAACCCCGAACGCACAGGGTGCTGTCAAGTTAAGTGTCATGCCGCCTAGTGAGCTGAGTGCAAAATAGGCGCTAAATGTCGCAGTTCAGCAGAAATAGGCAGCGAGAGAATCGCAGCGAGCGCGGCATGACACACTT
>Ga0180009_10003886_pt1 | contig 16784 bp, 8 predicted proteins | sample OS_PC_MetaG_FD_123537 | JGI IMG/M metagenome (GOLD analysis project Ga0180009, IMG submission 123537) | Groundwater microbial communities from the Aspo Hard Rock Laboratory (HRL) deep subsurface site, Sweden - OS_PC_MetaG | ecosystem: Environmental > Aquatic > Deep subsurface > Groundwater...
CATCCGGCCGACCCCTTTCACAATGCCCTTGTGCGGCATTTTTCTTAAATCCTGGCGGGGTTCTTTATCCACAAGCAGGGCGGCAGACCTGAAATTATTTTTTCCAAACCCTACGGCACCATAGGAAAACAATGGCAAAACATCTTTTATGGTGTCATCATCATAAGCACAAAAATGACGGTTCACATATCCCGGGGAGTTAAACACGGCAACAGGAAATATTTTTTCATCCGGCTGAAACGGATTGCGCTCAATGATTATAAATTGATCTGTTGCAATATCATAGACAATGGGCCGTCTTTTGGGCAGCATCATCAGCTCACTGCCATGGGGCATGGGAATTGTGTGCTCTTTTTTTAATACAACCTGTTTGTTTCCCGACATTCCGACCGCGCCATAGCCTTCCAGCTCAAAAATTTCTCCGTTTTCTGCGGCCACGACAGCTGTCAGAATATGTTTATTGATGTATCCGATACCAGAGCTCCTGTTAAAATAGGTGGTTAAAAAAAATTAAAGTCAAAGGGATTCCATGGGTTTTTTTGTTTCACAACCAATAATAAAAACCAGCAGAGACGGGATCACAAAGAGCGTAAATACCGTTGACATGGCAAGCCCCCCCAGGAGAATCGATCCTAAGCCCCGATACAGCTCGCTGCCTGAACCGGTTGACAATACCATGGGCAGCATTGCCAGGAGGCTGGTGATGGCGCTCATGAAAATAGGCCTGATTCTGGTCTTGACGGCATCTGTCACAGCGTCTTTCCCAGAAAGGCCGTTATAGCGGACATTATTTAAGGATTGATGGACAATGAGAATGGCATTGTTGACAACCGTACCGATTAAAATGATAAACCCCAGCATGCTTAAGACATCAAAACCCTGGGGAGCAATAAAGGTATTGACGGCAAACAGCCCGACAAGACCCCCTGCCGCAGCCAGGGGGATGGTGAAAAGAATGATAAAGGGATATAAAAAATTTTCAAATAAAGCGGCCATTAAAAGATAGGTAATGACCAGGGCCAGAACAAGGTTCCACTGGAGGGCCTGACGGGTCTCCACCAGTTTGTCTGCATTGCCGCCCACAGCTACCGTGACGTTTTTAAGCGTACCCGTTGTTTCCAAAGAAGGGATAATCTGATTTTGGATCATCTCCATGGCGCTCTGCAGTGCCAGATCTTCAGGCGGTGTCACCTGCAGGGTAATGGTGCGGTGCCGTTCCAGGTGATTGATCTGGGGCATGCCCTCACCATATGAGATGTCTGCCACGTCTTTGACCCGGATCAGGTCTCCAAAGTTGTTGACAATGGTGGAGTTCAAAATATCTTCCGGAGACCTGCCAGATGCATCCCGGCCTTTGAGGATCAGATCCACCTGCTTGATACCCTCAGGACGGTATTCCTCGATTTTGCGGCCATCCATCAGGATATCGACATACACCCCCAGGTCTTCTGCCGTAAGACCGTTGGCGGCAAGTTTTTCCTTGTTGGGAATGATTTTAACTTCAGGATAACTGGCTTCAAGGGATGGTACAGGCCTGACCTGGGTACGTTCCATTTTTGCCTTGATGGTCCCGAACAGGGCATATGCTGCCTGGATAATATCATCGATATTTTCTCCTGAAATATTGACATCCACGGTTCTGCCTTTTCCAATACCAGACTCGAAAATACCCGCCTGAATGCTGACACCAAAAACCCCCGGACGGGTTCCCATTACCCGGTTGAAAAGGGGAATCAGCTCACGGGCGCGGGTTTCATGGGTGCTGGTGCCGCCAAAAAGTGTGATACGGTCCGCCCCTACAAAAAACATATGGTGAATCATGGGAAATCCGTCTTTGCCGTCTTCCTCGAAATAGGGTTTGGTTTCCTTGTATATATAGCGGCCCATGCTTTTGAGTTTGGAGACAGAATAGCCCGGTGGCGGGATGAGAATATTCAGAATAAGGTTTCTGTTTCCCTGGGGCAGATATTCCGCACTCGGCAAAAGCCAGAAGGTTAAACCAATGGACAGACTTGTAAACAAAATCACTGTTGACAGCCGGGTAACGGTATTTTTCATGCAAAGGGTGCTCAGTTTTAATATGCCGGTCGATAGAAGCGGGCCGACAACACTTTTTTGCAATCTTCCGGGTTTGCTGGTGTTGTTTTTCCTGTAAAAAAGGTGAAACAGGGTTGGGATCACGGAAATGGAAACCATGAGGCTTAGGAAAATGGAAGACGTAATGGCAATGGCAATGTCACGGAACAATTGCCCTGCTTCCTCCTGGATAAAGATAACCGGCAAAAACACGGCCACAGTGGTTGCAGTGGAAGCAAGGACCGCGCCCCACACTTCTTTTGTTCCCTGGTAAGCTGCGTCAAAAGCGCTTTTACCAAGCTTGCGGTGCCGGTCAATATTCTCAAGAATCACAATGGAGTTATCCACCAGCATGCCCACGGCAAATGAAATCCCGGCCATACTTACAACATTCAGGTTTCTTCCCAAAAGCCAGAGAAAGACAAAACAGCCAATGGCTGAAATAGGAATGGCAATGCCGGTGATCACTGTCGCCCTTACACTTCTTAGAAACAGCAGAAGCACACCGATTGCTAAAAAACTGCCGATGATGATATTGCGCTTGACCAGCCCGGTTGCCGTGTTGATATAAGGGCGTTGATCATACACCATTTCAAGCGCCAACCGGTTGTCTCCAAGAATGGTTTTATTCAGTTGAATAACCGCTTTTTCAACAGCATCCGTCATGTCCAGGACATTGGCCCCTTTTTCTTTTCTGACGGCAACCACTATCACCTGCTCCCCATTGTGCAGGACTGAAGCGGTCTCCTTATTAAATCCTTTTTCGACCCGGGCTACATCCTTAAGATAGACCCGTTTTATTCCATCATCAAAGATCACCACGTCAAGGGCATCCCCAGGTGTTTGAAACTGGCTGATGGTCCTGATCCGGTAATTTTTCTTGGCCATGCCCAGAATGCCGGCGGAAATATTCTGGTTTGCATGGCGGACCGAGGCGATGATCTGGTTGATGGATACATTATACCGGGCCATTTTCTGGGCATCAATGATAATATCCAGGGTGGTGTCGGTGCCGCCAAACACCAGCAGGGAACCCACACCGTTAATCCGCTCCAGATACTGCCGGACATTATCCTCAAAAAACGTTTTAAATTGATTGATTTGACCTTTGTTACCGGGTGTTGTGGTCAGGACCATCCAGATGATCGGCGAGCTGTTGGCTCCGGAAGACTCTATGGTTGGTTTGTTTACGTTTTCCGGATAATTGCCGACCTCGGACATCTTATTGGACACCCTTAAAAGAGCATCATCAAGGTTGATTCCGATTTTAAAGGACAGGGTAATCGTCCCCAGCCCGTTGTAAGAGGAACTCTCCATTTTAGTGAGTCCCTGAAGGCCTTTTAAAACTTTTTCCTGCTTTTCAATAATTTCTTTTTCAATTTCATAGGGGGTCGCGCCCTGCCAGGTTGTGTTGACGGTAATCAAAGGGGTTTCAACGTCGGGCGTCAGCTGGACCGGAAGCTTTTGAAGCCCGATCAGACCGAACATAACCGTCAGGATGACGCCCACGGCAACGGTTACCGGTTTGTGGATAAAAAAACGGATAATATCCATCTAGTGTTCTCCAACAATAACAACGGCCTGATCCTGCCGCAATCGTTCATTTCCATCAACAACAACCGGCATGCCTTCGGTAAAATGTTCATTATCCGCACCGATACTGTCCCCCAGATAGGTCACGATATTGACCGGCAGCAGGATTGCTTTCTCCTGTTTTATCGTATACACAGCATCCTTGCCCTGGAATTTGAGGAGCGCATCCCTTGGGATGATGGCAAGTTTTCCTTTGGTACCCGTGGAAATAAACACTGTGGCCGACATGTTCTGCGCCACCTTGGTTAACATGGGGATCCGTATTTTCAAAAAAACATTTTTAGTTTTTTCATCTGCAATGGGAGACAGCGTGTCAATGGTTCCGGTCAGTTCTTTGTCATAGGCATTGATGGATACGGGTACGCTTTGTCCCAATGAAATGAATTTCAGCAAGGTTTCCGCCACAGGTACACTTATATACAGATCATTGACAGATCCGATACTGATCAGTGGTTTTCCCTGCTGGACCCAGTCACCTGAATCCACGTTTTTATCAAGAATAATTCCGTCAAAAGGCGCATGAATAATGCTTTTTCTCTTTTGGATCAACAATTTTTCAAGGCGTGTCTCTGCGGCCAGTTTTTTTAAAAGAGCCTCTTGATAAACAAAGTTTGCATCATCATAATCTTTTTCCCTGATCCCGCCTTTTTTAAACAACGATTCCATTCGTTCATAATTTTTTTTTGAATGGCTGATAAGAAGATCAGCCTGTTCAATCTGGTTTTGGTGGATTAAAATTTCTTTTTCAAGTATTTCAGTATTCAAGTGTACCAGTGGTGTGCCGTTGGTAATTCGATCCCCGGTCCTGACATTGATGCGGGTTACCAGTCCCGGGACTTCTGAAGAAACATGGCTGATCCGGTCATAATAAAGCGTACCGATAAAAGACCGGTTCTGGGCGACCTCTTGAAAGGCAATCTTTGAGATCACCACCCTTGCAGGGGGTGGCTCCTGGGCAAAAACCATTGAGCTTGTGATGGCGGCCAGAATCAACAGGGCTTGAAGAACACGCATACATCCTCTCATTGTGCAGTTAAGGGGGTTCACTTCTCATGGTTTTTATATTTGTTAAATCGGCTTTTGCCAGGGATGATACTTTTTTATCATCGCCTGGAAACAAGAAAAGCAAATTATGTAGAAATTATTTTTTGCAGAAATAAAAGTCAAGGTTAAAAAGAAATTAAAAAAATCTAACCGGACAAGATCGGCAAAGTGTAGATTTGCATTGTCTTTTTAATACCGGATTGCTATGGATCTGTTATCACCTGAAATTAATGAATACACATCACTACCGGCACCTAAAACAACAGAGTAATTTTAATGGCGGCAAAAAAGAAAAATGTAAAGGCAGATGAGTTAAAATATGCGAATCAGATAACGCAAACTCTTTTTGATATCGCAAATGCCGTCAACACAACATCAAGACTGGAAGAGCTCTATCTTATGATCCATGACGCATTGGGTCGGGTAATGGATGTTACAAATTTTTTTATTGCCATGGTGGATACAAAAAAAGACACATTGTATTTTCCCTATTTTGTAGATGCTCAAGATAATGATTTCGAACCGATCGAAGACTTTGAGGCCAAGAATTCTCTAACAGGGCTGGTGGTTCAGAAGGGATACCCCTTGCTGCTCAAAAAGGACGTCTTATTGCAAAGAGCATCACAAAACGGCGTATGGGGACCTGTGCCGGTCATCTGGATGGGGGTTCCATTAATCGTCAGAGAAGAAATAATCGGTGTGATTGCCATACAAAGCTATACAGATCCCGAGTGTTATACAAAAAAAGAGTTGGATCTCCTGGTTTCTGTTTCAGACCATATTGCCGTTGCCATTGATCGAAAACAGACAGAAGAACAGTTGAGAAAAACCCAGAACAAATTTGCAAAACTATTCCAGGCCACCCCCTGCTGGAGCATGTTGACCATGGTTGAAGCGGGCATCATCATTGAGGCCAATGATACTTTTTTTAAAAGTTCCGGGTATGACAGGTCCGAAGTCATCGGCCATACCGGATTTGAGTTCGGCCTGTTTGTTAATCCGGGCGACAGGAAAAAAGTGTTAAAAGAATTTGAAAAAAAAGGCAGACTCCATGAATTCCCCATCCAGTTCAGAATGAAAAATAGAAAGATTCGTGATTTTTTATGGTCTGCAGAAGTAATAGATGTCGACGATAAATTATGCTGGGTAAGCGCTGTTTTGGATATTACAAAGCGCAAACAGGCTGAAAGAGAAAAAAACAGGGCAAACCGTCTTGCGGCAGAACAGGAAAAGCATGCCCTGGTGGGAAGGGTTGCCGGTAAAATGGCCCATGATTTTAATAATATTCTGGGCGTTATCATGGGCAATACGGAACTGGCTCTTTTAGACTGCAAGGATGAGGAAATTAAAAAAACACTGGAGTTGATATGCGGGCAAACCATCAGGGGCAGAAGTTTAACAAAAAACCTGACGGCCTTTGCAAAAGCCCAGGAGCCAAAGCATGAATTTTTCAGGATCAATGATGTCATGGATCTTGTCCTGGAACTTTTAAAAAAAGACCTGGAAGACATTGAGCTGATCAAGGATTTTAAAACAGGACTTCCGGATCTGATGGCTGATCCGGGAATGATTGAAAATACCCTGGTAAATCTGTTACAAAATTCAATTCATGCATTAAGCCGGACCCAAAATCCTAAAATAAAGATAAGAACCTTTTCTAAGGATAAGCAGATCTGCTTTGAAATAGAAGATAACGGGTGCGGGATACCCAAAGAGAACCTGTCAGATATCTTTGAACCCTCATTTACATTAAAAGGCAGCAGTGATTTAACCGATTCCTATTCAAGAGATATAAAAGGAACCGGGTATGGAATGTCCAATGTAAAAAGATATATTGGACAGCATAAGGGAAAAATTGTTGTAACATCCAAAGTCAATGCCGGTACAAGGTTTTCCATTTGTATGCCGGTAATTAAAAAAGAATTAACAGCAAATGAAAAAACAGAACTGGGTACGGCTCAACTGGTGACGCAAAAATATATTCTTCTTGTAGAAGACGAAACTGCAATTTCAGATGTACAGTATCGGATATTGACCCAGGCGCCCTGTAACCACAGAGTTGATATTGCCATGAACGGTCAGATGGCCATTGATTTGTTAAACAGAAACAAATATGACCTGGTAAGCCTGGATTACCAGCTGCCGGGAAAAATTAACGGCATGGATGTCTATAAACAACTCAGGACAAAGGATAAGACAATTCCCGTACTATTTGTGTCCGGCAATCTGGAATTTTTAGAATCCATCAACAAGTTGAAAAAACAAAAACAGATCGCACATCTTTCCAAGCCCTGCCAGAATAAGGTTTATATCAACGCCATTAATCAATTGCTTGGGAATGCCGGAATAAAATAGGGTTTGCCCAAAGCCGATCTTGTGTTATATTAAGGTTTTATCATTTAAGAAGAATAGGTATAAAATATGTGTTTAGCAGTTCCGTCCAAGATTATTGAAATCAACGATACAATTGCCAAAGTGGATGTGGATGGCGTGATCCGGGAAACCAGCATCATGCTGATGGATGATGTAAAAATCGGGGATTATGTGATTGTTCATGCAGGATTTGCCATCAGCAAGATTGATGAAGCGGCTGCCCTCCAGACTTTGGAAGACATGCGCAATATCCTGGCAGCAGAAGTGCTTCAGGCCAATGGCCTTTTTGATCATTCATAAGCGGGTATGAAGGATTTTTTGGTAGCTAAACGGCTGGAAATCAGCGGCGTGGTTCAAGGCGTTGGTTTCCGGCCGTTTTTATTTGTCCTGGCCAAAAAATATCATCTCAAAGGAGAGGTGTCCAATACTTCCTCTGGTGTTAGTGTCATTGTGGAGGGGACGATAAAAAATATTGAAGGCTTTACCCATGATATTTATCATAAAAGCCCGCTGCTTGCCTCGGTGAAACATATTGAAACCATGGATACAGCGCATCACAATTTTTCTTTGTTTCAAATTATAAAGAGCAAAACCGCCAACAGCCGGAACACGTTGATTTCTCCTGATGTAACCCTTTGCGCAGACTGTCTGGCTGAAATGAAAGATCCCCATGACCGGCGGTATGAATACCCGTTTATCAATTGTACCAATTGCGGTCCGCGGTATACCATTATTGAAGATATTCCCTATGACCGCCCCAAAACATCCATGAAACAGTTTAAGATGTGTCAGGCGTGTCAGGGCGAGTATGACGACCCGCTGAACAGACGATTTCATGCTCAGCCCAATGCCTGCCCGGAATGCGGACCCACCGTATTTTTAACAGATCATAAAGGGGTCAGGATCGATTCAGATTCAAAAGAGGCCATCACCCTTGCTGCCCGATACTTAAAAAAGGGTAAAATTGTTGCAGTAAAAGGACTTGGCGGATTTCATCTGGCCTGCGATGCCGCCAATCTTGAAGCGGTTCAACGGTTAAGACAGAGAAAAGCACGCCCCCATAAACCCTTTGCCCTGATGGCCGAATCAGCATCCCGCCTGTTTGACCATGTTCATGTCAGTGACAGGGAAAAAGACCTGTTGGAATCCTATCACAGACCCATTGTTCTTTTGAAAAAGAAGGATACCAGACCCGGGAAGATTGAGGGTCTTGCACTGGATGTTGCGCCGTTTAACAAAACTCTCGGGATCATGCTGCCCTATACCCCGTTGCATTACCTGCTGCTTGAAAAAGGACCTGACATTCTGGTGATGACCAGCGGAAATCGTTCAGGAGAGCCGCTTTCCATAGATAATGAGGAGGCTTTGGATGCCTTTTCCCATATTGCAGATTATTTTTTACTGCATAACAGGGAGATTTGTTTTCGGGCAGATGATTCCATTGCCAGGATTCAGGCAGGCAAAACAAGATTTATCAGGCGGTCAAGAGGGTATGCACCGTTGCCCGTGGCAATGAACAACCCCATGCCGAAAATTCTGGGATGCGGCGCAGGGCTTAAAAATACGGTCTGCCTGACCCGGAAGAACGATGTGTTTTTAAGCCAGCATATCGGGGATCTGGACAATATAAAGGTGTATGATTTTTATCAAAACAGTATTGATCATTTAAAACAGATTTTTGATATTCAACCCGGGATTATTGCCCATGATCTGCACCCGGGATATATGAGCACCGGTTATGCCATGGCACAGAAGAGCATAAAAAAGATTGGGGTCCAGCATCACCATGCCCATGCCGTGGCCTGTATGGCAGAAAACAATCTGGATGAACCGGTTATTGCCATAACCCTTGATGGTACAGGGTATGGAACAGACGGCCATATCTGGGGCGGAGAAATTCTTGTGTGCACCCAAAAAGGGTTCAAGCGAAACGCACATTTGTCCTATATGCGGATGCCGGGCGGAGATGCAGCTGTTCTGGAGCCCTGGCGAATGGCAGCATCCCTCTTGTACCAGGCCTTTGGGAATGATTTTTTAAGCCTGGATATTCCTTTCATAAAACAGATGGACAAAGAAAAGCTTTTCTTTATCTGTCAGATGATGGAAAAAAATTTGAATTCGCCGTTAACATCCAGTGCAGGAAGAGTGTTTGATGCAATTGCATCTCTGTTGTGCATCCGGCATAAAATTTCCCATGAAAGCCAGGCGGCAATGGAACTTGAGGCTGTTGCAGATGAAGATCCGGCAGAAAAGGCCTATGGATTTGATCTGGTGGAAAATAAAAAAGAGGGGAGCATCGGCGCTTTTCAAATCAACCTTGAGGCCTGTATCCGGCAGATTGTAGCGGATTTAAGGCAGGGTGTAACAAATGGCTGCATCAGTTCAAAGTTTCATCATACCCTGGTTCAGGCTTTTTTAGCGGCAGCCATGATTGTGAGCAAAAAAACAGGGATTAAAAAAACAGTTCTCTCGGGAGGGGTGTTTAACAATGATATTATCTTGAACCGGATGATCCATAGCCTTGAAGAAAACGATCTTAAGGTATATACACACACAAAGGTTCCAACAGGGGACGGTGGAATCTGTTTAGGTCAGGCAGTGGTTGCTGCCGCTTTGGAAGGAAATTAGACATATGGCGTTAAAATATATTGAAGAGTACAGGGATGCTTTGCTTGCAAAGGATCTGATCAAAAAAATCCATGCTGTGAGCAAGAAAAACTTAAGACTGATGGAGGTCTGTGGAACCCATACCATGTCCATTTTCAGGCATGGCATAAGAAGTGTAATACCTGATACCATCACCTTGCTTTCAGGTCCGGGATGCCCTGTGTGTGTGACCGCCCAGAAAGATATTGATGCCTTTGTTGAGTTTGCAAGGGTTAAGGATGTAATTGTGACAACCTTTGGAGATCTGATTAAGGTACCGGGGTCTGGTTCATCCCTGGGAAAAGAAAAAGCCGCAGGCGCAGATGTTCGGATTGTCTATTCCATATCTGATGCCGTTCATATTGCCAGGGAAAATAAAGATAAACAAATTGTGTTCTGTGCTGTGGGATTTGAAACAACCATTCCCACCATTGCTGCCGGCATTCTTATGGCAATTGCTCAAAAAGTGGATAATTTTTCCATTTATTCTGCCAATAAACTGACACCCCCGGCCCTTGCCGCCCTGATGGAAACAAAGGGTGTCCAGATTGACGGCTTTATCCTTCCGGGCCATGTTTCTGTGATTACAGGAACCAATGCCTACAGGGGGACCTTTGAAAAGTATGCCATCCCATCCGTGATTGCAGGGTTTGAACCCATTGATATTTTAAAGGCGATTCTTCTTTTAATCCAGCAGAATGAATCCGGTATTCCTGCCCTTGAAAATGCATATCCCCGGGCGGTATCCGATCAGGGGAATCTTAAGGCAAAACAGATCATGAACCAGGTTTTTGAGGTTTGTGCTGCATCCTGGAGAGGGATCGGAGAAATCCCGTTAAGTGGCATGGGACTGAAAAAAGAGTATCAAGCCTTTAATGCTGCTGCCAAATTCGGCATGGACATGCCCGATGTGCCTGAGCCCAAAGGGTGTGCCTGCGGTCAAATCCTCATGGGGCTGAAAACTCCCGAACACTGTGCGCTTTATAAGAAAAAATGTACCCCCCTGACGCCGGTTGGACCCTGTATGGTCTCCAGCGAAGGGGCTTGTGCTGCATTTTACAGATATGCTTAAGATAGATGAACAGGAATAAAGATGACTGAAGAAAAAGTATTATTAGATCATGGTTCAGGGGGAAAAATTTCCCATTCAATGTTTGCCGATATCATCCTGCCCTTGTTTGAAAATCCTGAATTGTCAAAACAGGATGACGGGGCAGTCCTGGATATCGAAGGCGCCAAACTTGCCTTTTCAACCGATTCCTATGTGGTGGATCCCATTTTTTTCCCCGGCGGGAATATCGGGGATCTGGCGGTGAACGGAACTGTTAATGACATTGCCATGTGTGGCGCTGTGCCCAGATTTATCAGTGTGGGCCTTATTATAGAAGAAGGGCTTTTGCTCAAGGAGTTAAAGATGATCCTTGAAAGCATGGCAATGGCTGCAAAAAAGGCAGGTGTCAAGATTGTAACCGGAGATACCAAGGTGGTTCCAAAGGGCAAAGCAGACAAGATTTTTATTAATACTTCCGGAATCGGTGTGATTCCCCCAAATGTTGATGTGTCCGGGAGCAATGCAAAGCCGGGAGATAAAATCATTGTCAGCGGTACCATTGCAGACCACGGCATTGCGGTATTGAGTTCAAGAGAGGGCTTGAAATTTGATTCTGATATAAAATCAGATTCAGCCCCGTTAAACTGGATGGTTCAGTCGATTATCCAGTCTGGCTGTGATGTGCATGTACTTCGTGATCCCACAAGGGGAGGGCTGGGTACAACCTTGAATGAGATTGCATCACAATCCGGTGTGGGAATGTTAATAGATGAAACCCGCCTGCCGGTCAGAGGGGCTGTCCAGGGAACCTGTGAGCTGTTGGGGTTTGACCCTCTATATATTGCCAATGAAGGAAAATTGATTGCCTTTGTGCCGCCGGAACATGCCCAAAAAGTACTTGAGATTATTCAACAAAATGAGTTCGGCAAAGATGCGGTAATGATTGGAGAAGTAACCGATAAAAATCCGGGAAAGGTTTTTTTGCAGACAGCTATCGGTGGCCTGCGGCTGATCGATATGCTGACAGGAGAACAGCTGCCAAGAATCTGTTAAGTTCAAATTTTGAATACAGGCCCTCTTGCCAAAACGGTTTGTTTGGTTTGCAGCCCAAGCGCAGTATGAATCCCGGGACGGTCTTTTTTTCAATATAATTATAGTTGACGCGACTAATTTTAATAATGTAAAGTTAGAACTTGCAAACTATCTTAAAGGGAGTCTGCAAAATGTTGATATTTAAAGTCGGTACGATTGCAAGACACCTGGGTGTTCACAGAAACACCGTTACCAACTGGATTAATAAAGGAAACCTTCAGGCATCCTTAACTGCTGCCAAGCGGTATACGATTTCAAAACAAGACTTTATCCTTTTTTGTGAAAAAAAACATATTTCCAAAACTGCCATGGAAAATGTTATTTTAGAAACCCAAACCCAAACCCAAACCCAAACCCAAAATAATATTAAAGCCCCTGGAACCATTATCAACAGGGCTATTCCAAATGAGAAAAATCAAACAAAAACAAACAGGCGTGGCACTGAAAAAATAATTCAAATACCCGGAACAGATAAACTGATCGGTTCGGTTATGATTGTGGGGGGGGGAATAGCGGGTATCCAGGCGGCGATAGAGCTGGCTGATTCAGGATACTATGTGTATATTGTTGAAAAAACAGCAGGCATTGGCGGGGTAATGTCCCAGTTGGATAAAACATTTCCGACCAATGATTGTGCCTCATGTATCATTTTACCAAAGCTTGTGGAGTGCGACCGGCATCTGAACATTGAACTGCTTACGTTATCCCGGGTTGTCAAGGTCCAGGGCAGTGTGGGGCACTTTAGCATTCAGGTGAAAAAAACCCCCCGGTATGTGGACATGGACAAATGCATTGCCTGCGGGATCTGTGCTGAAAAATGTCCGATTAATGTGAAAGACGAGTTTAATTTCGGCATTAATAATAAAAAGGCGGCCTATATCAAATATGATCAGTCTGTTCCGCTTAAATATGCCATTGATCCGTCTGCATGTATTTATTTTACCCTGGGAAAATGCAGGGCCTGTGAAAAATTTTGTCCCACAGGGGCCATTAATTTTACACAGGTTGAAGAAACGGTTACCATTGAAGCAGGGGCGGTTATTCTGGCACCGGGATTTAAACCCTTTGATCCTTCAGGTCATGATTTTTTTGGATACCGTATCAAGGATGTGGTCACCAGTCTTGAATTCGAGCGTCTCCTTTCCATCAGCGGACCGAACAGAGGTAAGCTTCTCAGGCCGTCTGACAGCACAGAACCACGAAAAATCGCCTGGCTGCAATGCGTGGGATCTCGGAACCTTAATAATTGCGGCAATTCTTATTGTTCAAATATTTGCTGCATGTCTGCGGTAAAGCAGGGGTTGGCTGCTTTGGATCATATCACGGCCCAGACCCTTGAATGCACTATTTTTTTTACGGATTTAAGAAGCCAGGGCAAGGAATCGGAAAAGTTTTTTGAACGGGCAAAACAAGAGAACATCAGATTTGTGAGAGCCATTCCTCATACCATGGAACCGGGAAAAGACGGTACCGGTATCCGGATGAGATACATGACCGAACGGGGTGAGGTGATGGTTGAATCTTTTGAAATGGTTGTCCTTTCCATTGGATTTGAAGCGCCTGAAGATGTATTAACCCTTGCCGGACAATTTGATATTGAGCTGGATCGACACCATTTTGCCAGGACCTCATGTTTCGAACCCATAGAAAGCAGCCGGAAAGGGGTCTATGTCATCGGTGCGTTTCAATCCCCTAAACCGATTTCAAGATCAGTGATACAGGCTGCATCAGCAGCCGCCTCTATTGCAAGGCTGCTTGCTGAGAAAAAAGGGTCTCTTACAAAAATAAAAATCTTTCCTGATGAACGTGACATTCTCGAAGAAAAGCCCTCGGTCGGTGTGTTTGTCTGTTCCTGCGGTGTGAATATTGCCGGCATTGTTGATGTGGGTCAGGTTGTGGCATATTCAGCCAGGCTGCCTTACGTGACATATGTTGAGAACAATCTTTTTTCCTGCTCTGCCGATGCCCAGGAAAGCATTACACAAAAAATTAAAGAATTCGGGTTGAACCGAATTGTTATTGCCGCCTGCACCCCCAGGACCCATGAGCCTTTGTTTCAGGAAACGCTGAAAAATGCCCGGTTGAACGGGTTCATGGTAGAGATGGCCAATATCAGGAATCAAAATTCCTGGGTGCATCAACAAGACTCAAAGAGTGCGACCCGAAAAGCAAAAGACCAGGTAAGGATGGCCATTGCTAAAGTGGTTCATAATTATCCGCTGAAACAGGATCGGATAAAGGTGGTTCAAAAAGCCCTTGTTGTGGGGGGCGGTATTGTGGGCCTTGACAGTGCCCTTACCCTTGCCCAGCTGGGGATTGAAACCATATTGATTGAAAAAAGCAATGTTTTGGGAGGCAATGCACTGAACCTGGAAACCAGTTTCAAGGGAGAAAATGTACCTTCCCTGCTTGAAGATCTTATCAATAAGGTAAGCCAGAATGAAAAAATCATGGTTTACAGAAAAGCAACCCTGGAATCGGTTTCAGGGTCAGTTGGAAATTTTAAAGGATTTATCAATATTGCCGGGGAAACAGAACAAATCAACTTTGGTGCAGCGATAATGGCCACCGGCGGCAAAGAAGCCATCCCTGAAGAGTATCTTTATGGTATGGAGCCCAGGGTGATGACCCAGTTGGAATTTGATCGAAAAGTTCTGTTTCATCCGGCTGAAGTCAAAAAAGCCCAGAGTATTGTGTTTATCCAGTGTGTGGGCTCAAGGGAGCCTGAAAGGCCTTATTGCAGCAGGATCTGCTGCATCCATTCCGTTAAGGCTGCCATTGGGTTAAAAAAGATCCACCCAGGCATTAAAGTTTATATCCTTTACAGGGAAATCAGAACCTATGGGGAGTGGGAGTCGTATTACACCGAAGCAAGGGATATCGGCATAATATTTATCCGGTATGAAACCATAAGAAAACCAAAGGTTAAAAAACAGGATAATTATTTGACGGTTGAGGTATTTGATCCCATTGCCCGGCGGCCCGTAAGGATTACGGCGGATTATCTGGCCCTGGCAACCGGCATAGTGTCTCGTGATAATCATTATATTGCAGAGTTTTTCAAGTTTAATGTAAATTCAGATGGGTTTTTCAACGGGGCGCATCCAAAGCTCAAGCCGGTTGATTTATCTGTGGCAGGTCTGTTTCTTGCCGGCATCTGCAATTATCCCAAACCCTTGGACGAGTCCATTGAAGAGTCCAGAGCAGCAGCCTTCAGAGTGTCTGCACTTCTTTTGCAGGAAGAGATTAAATCAGAAGCCATTAAATCTTTTGCAACAGATCATTGCGATGGGTGTGCCCTTTGTGTTGACGTTTGTCCGTTTCATGCCCTCTCGATTATGAAAACAGATGTGCGAAAAAGCAGATCTAATCTCACAGTTGTCACTGATCCGGCCTTATGCCAGGGGTGTGGCCTTTGTGCTGCAACATGTCCCAAAGACGGCATTATGGTCCATGGGTTTACAATGAAACAACTTATGGCGCAAGTGCGTGCTGCGGTTAATGAAGGCACAATGGAAACATAATGCCGCAAAAACAAAAAAGAGACCCTTATAAGAGATTAACACCTATACAGGATGTGAATAGACAATAAAAATGACAGCAATTGATCAAAATGGGTTTAGTGATAAAGAAGGCATCATACGGGTTGCTCCTGTTGAGTTGGGCATTGGAAGCAAGACGGTACTTAAGGATCTTGTTTTATCCATATTGCCAAAAGGCAGAAATCTGACATCCTGTTTTAACTGTGGTGCATGTTCATCCGGATGCCCGGCCAGCGGTCTTGCCGGGATGGATCCAAGAAAATTTGTCAGAATGGTTTCTTTGGGTATGGATGAAGAGATCATGACCAATGACTGGGTATGGATGTGCACGACATGTCATCGCTGTGTCCATGTCTGCCCCATGAAGATTGATATTCCTCAACTTGTTTCTATTATTCGAAGTCAATGGCCAAGGGAAAAAAGGCCGAAAACCATTGTAAACGACTGCGAAAGATCGCTTAAAAGTGATACCTGTTCTACTGCGGGAATCAGTGTCGAGGATTGGAAATTTATTGTAGCAGATGTTGTTGATGACGTAAGACAAACACAGCAGGGGTTTGAAGAGCTCAATGTTCCCATGGATGAGAAAGGTGCGCTGCTGTTTTTAAATCAGAATTCAAGCATGCCGTTGACAGAGCCGCTGGAGATGGCTCCCTTGTGGAAAATCCTGCACCTTGCCGGTGCAAACTGGACCTATGGGTCACAGGGGTGGGCAGCGGAAAATTTTGGGATGTTTCTTGCCGATAATAACGCCTGGGAAAAAATCGTTAGAAAAAAAACAGCGGTTATTGAACAACTGGGGTGTAAAGTTCTGTTAAATACAGAATGCGGCCATGATTTCCTTGCGGCCAAACATGGGCTTGAAAAATTTAAAATACCCCATTCATTTGAGGTTAAAAGTATTATTGAATACTATGCTGACTGGATACGCAAAGGCAGGCTGAAGATGAGCTCTGACTGGAACCTGGACTTGAAAATTAAATTTACAGTTCAAGACCCCTGTCAATTGGTCAGAAAAAGCTATGGGGATTTCATTGCTGATGAACTCAGGTTTGTGGTCAAGGAAGCCGTGGGGGAAGAAAATTTTGTTGATATGGTTCCAAACCGTTCCAATAACTATTGTTGTGGTGGCGGGGGCGGCGCCATCCTGTCGGATTTTAAAGAGGAAAGACTTTCTTACGGAAAGATTAAGCTTGAGCAGATTCTCGAGACGGAAGCCGCTTATTGCATTACCCCCTGCAACAATTGCCACGGTCAGATAATGGAGTTGAGTCAGCATTATCATGCAAGGGTCAAGACCATCCATTTGTGGACAATTATCTGTCTGTCAATGGGAGTCTTGGGGGAAGATGAGCGCAAATACCTGG
>Ga0180009_10003887_pt1 | contig 16784 bp, 25 predicted proteins | sample OS_PC_MetaG_FD_123537 | JGI IMG/M metagenome (GOLD analysis project Ga0180009, IMG submission 123537) | Groundwater microbial communities from the Aspo Hard Rock Laboratory (HRL) deep subsurface site, Sweden - OS_PC_MetaG | ecosystem: Environmental > Aquatic > Deep subsurface > Groundwater...
GAGGGAATTGAGATACCGTGGCCGCATACCAAGGTATTTTTCGGCAATTCACCATGGGAGGAGGGAAAGCGGTAAAGGGATGTCAAAAGCAACGTGTAATTACTTCTTTCCCGTTATTCCTGTTCAAAGCCGCTGATCATGAAACTGATGGTGATGGCCAGTCCGACGAGCGCGAAAACGCCGTAAGTAAGGTTGCCCTGAATCCAGATGAGGTCGCCGGCTGGATAATTGAGGTTGATGACAAAGAGTCCGATGGCCCCGGAAATGAGCAATAAAATTCCAATGAACGGCAAAATCATAAATAGCGTGCCCATTTTTCCGCCTCCACTATCCAAGGATTTTAGCCAAGTATAGGAGGAGCATTAATAAAAGTCAATAAGATGGGCCAGAAGGCTGCAGTCTCTACCAGTTTGACGTTTAGCGCATAACCGTATATTATTGTTCTACCACATTATTCAGGATTATATTATTATTCAGGAGGTGAGATATGGTAAAACCAGCGGTTCTCAAGCCCGGCTATTTTGTGGCCGTCAGTTTGATTCCGCAAACGGCGCCAGAATGCTGCTATATCGGTCTCGTGCAGGTTCTGGATGAATACGGCGTACGCATGACGCAGGTGGAGTGGGATGACCAGCTGGACGGGGTGAAACAGTTCAGCGAAGACATTTTCGTTCCCTGGGTCAATGTTAATTCCATGCTGGTCTGCACGCAAGCGGAGCCGACAAGGCGCTTTGTCAGGGATAGGGCACCGGCGTGGAAAAAGCAAATTGAAGCAATGTACAAGAAAACGAAAGGTGAGAAATAGGAAAACGTAAATATAATCAGAGGAGGTACGATAATTATGCCGATAGTAACCGTAAGACTCATGGAAGGCAGGACTGTGGAACAGAAGCGGAAGCTGGTGAAGGATATAACCGATGCGGTGGTGAAGCATATCCAGGTTGAGCCGGACCAGGTTATCGTTAATTTCTTTGATATGCCAAAGCATAACATCGCCAAAGCCGGCAAGCTGCGCATCGACCAGTAGCTGGCCTTGACTTTTTGGAGATACAATAGGCCGGATATAAAATCAGGCGGAAATAGAACAGGCATTCCTTTGGGCACTGAAGAAGGCGATTTCGAGTAGTATTCAGTGTCCTTTTTTGTGGAAGCGACGATTTCCCTGACAAATGGTCGATTAAGTATAATGGGGAGAACGAATAATTATCATCATGAAATGAGGGAGAACAAAATGCGTGTGAAAGATAAGGTGGCTATCGTGACCGGTGGTGCCGGGGCCATCGGAGGGGAAATAACCAAACTACTGGCCCGGGAAGGTGCTAAAATCATCATCGCCGACGTGAATACTGAAGAAGCCAGCAAGTTAGTTGCTGAGGTCAAGGCTCTGGGGTCGGAGGCTCTGGCCGTAAATTCGGACGTTATTGAGATTGACCAGGCAGAGAAGATGGTCGAAGCAGCCCTGGCGCGTTTCGGGCAGGTAGATATACTGGTTAACGTGGCCGGCGGCTCCACCGGCCCATCGATTAAAACCAAGATGGACTTCTTCGCCCGGTCGGAGAAAACCCGCGGCGAGGAAATCGTACGCCTCAACCTGCTCGGGCCGCTGAACTGCGCACGGGCGGTCATCAACCACATGATTGAGAGGAGAAGCGGTGCCATCGTCAGCATATCTTCTACCGCCGGGGTAATCGGTATGATGAAGGGAGTCGAGTACTCCGCGGCCAAGGCAGGTATCATTGGTATGACCATGACGCTGGCCAAGGAGGCGGCACAGTACGGGATACGCGTCAACTGTGTTGCGCCAGGGATTGTGGGAACGGAGCGTGTCTTGAAGATGGCGCCGGACCGCATCCCCCAGTGGGAGAAGGGTATCAAGCTGGGTCGGTTGGCCAAGCCGGAGGAAATCGCCAGCGCGGTGCTTTTCCTGGTCTCTGACGAGTCCAGTTATATCACCGGCCAGAATATCGTTGTTGACGGCGGGCTGTGCCTGGGGCCGGAGGGGTATTGACAGCCCGGATACCGTGATAATAGTCACAGACAAACCAGACATCATTCCATAAAATGTATTTGATATTGATAATAGAATGGCCTATTGAGGAGAGCTAATGAAGTCAAGATACATCGTGGGGGCGTTAATCGGCGGGGCTATTGGCATTGTATTGAGCTACCTGTACAGTCAGGGTGACGGTGCCGCCATTGCCTCGAACCTGGGGATAGGGGCGCTGATTGGCGTACTGGTTGGACTGTATATCGTTTCCGCGGCCAGCCTGTCAGGCAAAGGCGGCACAAACGCTGATGGCTGTGGCACCGAAAGACCTCAGTTTGGCTGAGCGCCGTTCAACTGGGGTCCCGTGGAGGAACCCGAGGACAAAAAAACCGGCGACGAGGGAAAGAATGCCGCTCTATGAATACGAGTGCCCGGAGTGCGGCCGGAAACTGGAGCTACGCCGCAGCATGGCCGAGGGCGAGCGCGACGTCAAGTGCCCGGAGTGCGGGAAGGGTATACTCAAGCGAGTTCTGTCTCTCTTCAGTACCGCGTCTTCTGATAAGAGCTGTGCGCCGAGCGGTTCCACCTGAGGCGTAAGGATGTGAGGCAGTTTGCCTCGCCAAATTCATATCGTAACCAGTTAAGCTCAATTCGATGGCTTTCATCTTTCCCGGCAATACATATATGCCCCCAACCATCCCCACTAATCAATAACTCCATATTTTTTACATGGCCCGGGTTTGCTTAATCCAAATTGTGGGGTAAAATTACTCTAGCAGATGAAGCAGAGAGGAGGTGTACAGATGGTCTTTCAGCGAGATGGCAAACCGGCCGAAGGCAGACTTTCCGACAAGCTGGCCGAGCTCCTGAGGATAGAAAATGAAATCAGCAATATCATGAGGCGCTCCGATACTCTTCGCGGGAAGCCACTGACGGCGGTGCGCGACCTGATTCGGGATGCTCTGCACAAGGCCTATGAAATCGCCCTTGACTTTGGCCCCACGGAGATGTCCATTGAGGCGGGGATAGGCGTGCCGCCAAGGGTGTCAGTGCGTTTCACCTGGCCAATAGGGGAAGAAGCCAAGAAAGAAGAGCTTTCCCTTGATGAGCTGTTCAGGTAGTGGCGAGGTTTAGCCTTTGTAAAATCAGTGCAGATTTGGTATGCAGTAGCAGAGAGGGGGGAGATACCCCCTGCCTGATAATATATTCCTGCACAGCAAATTCCAAGTTCTTGTTTGTTAATCACAATAGGAATAATATATGCGAAGAATCAGAATGGTAGCAGGAAATAGCATTTATGTTTATTCACTTCACTTTTGGGTCGCTAGGTAAGCAAGGGAAAACTGAAGAGCAGACCGAACAAGTTATTGAGCTTATTTTAAAAAACAAGAGACTTATGGCATCTCCATGCACAGAATTTATCCCAGAATACCCTAAACCTGGTAGTATACGTATTCCGTTAGATAGGATGAAGTTTGGTGCCGATGGTTCTAAAGCAACGTTAACTCACGACTTAGACCAACGGGAAAACAAAGGATTACCTGATAACAATTCAATATATTTTCTGCAGAGAGATGTACTAATGCTTTCATTTATAAGAATTTCCTTTAATCAACTGAGAGCCTCTAACCACTCCAGAGAATACGGTAAGTTTGGAATAGCACTTACTGACAAATTGGTAGTGGGTCAATTTGAAATTATTGGGTCTTGACAAATGCTTGACCGCTTATGCTATACTTAAAATATGCAAAAGCGAAAAAGAACTCCAGATATAAATGTAATAGCTTCTAATATTGCGTCAGAGACCACTGCCGATTTTGCTGAAGAACCTGCCAAAGACCCCCACGCCGTTGCTCTAGGGCGTAAAGGTGGATTAAAAGGCGGTAAGGCTAGGGCTAATAAACTAACACCTGAGCAACGCAAAGAAATCGCTAAGAAAGCCGCACAAAAACGATGGGATAAGTAATATCAGGCGTTGGGCTCGACAAACTATTCTGATATTTTATTAAATCCCTCTCCCGCTCCTCCAATAGCTGTTTCTCCATAAGCGTCTCAATTATCTTATCTGCTGGTATCACCAATGCTATACCAGCATTGATTGGGACTTTACCACTTCCTAATATATCTCCAGCGAATTTTACATCTTGAGTAATATTATAATGCCCGTGAGTAAGACCCAGTAAAGCAAATTGCTGCCCACCAAATTTAATAATGCCGGGTTCTCTATCAACGGGAAAGTATACAAATGCCGGAGACCCGCTTTGCCCTCCCCAGGAGCGAGATTCAACAAGATAGGCATCCACTAAAGTTTTAGTCTCGCTACCAGGGACTAACTTTAGTGGTATTTCTTCTTTCATCAGAGAAATATTCCCAAATCTTACAATCGGTCGGTCGTGTTTTTGCCCTGAATATGCTGTAAATAAGCCAACAAAGAAAACATCATCACCAGTACTGACTTCATTATCAGTAATAAATTTCTCGGTAGCCAAAGCCTCAAGGGGGATAATCTTGCAATCATGCTTATCTGGAATTTCAATCGGGATTACTGCAACATCCGTTTTGGGGTGGCAAATCCAATTATCAGGTAGAACAACTACATCTTCATAATCATCATTTGATGATTTGAGACGAAGATATAAGTTGCCCCTTGCTGTCTCATATATGACGTGCCTTGCAGTCACAGCATATATCTGCGCATAGTCGTTAATTATAGGCATTGAAACAAAGAATGCTGTAGCAATGGGGATTCTTTCCTGCTTTAATGTATCAGGATTTTGCCTATCAATAAGCAAAAAGGATACACATTTAAGAAATTGATTATCAACTAACATATTCGGGAGTACCCCTGCGTGAAATATTCCATTTTTATAATCTCCAATTTTATGAGCCATTATATCACCTTTTGGTAAAAAATATTTTAAAATAACCCCGAAGGTACTTGACAATGCTTAAGCGGTCAAGTATAATACTAGTGTAATGAACAAGTTGAGCAAAGACCGCAGGGTAAAAGTCATTTCAGCTTTAGTTGAAGGCAATTCTATTCGTGCTACTTGCCGTATGACTGATACCGCTAAAGGCACGGTAACTCGATTGTTAGCTAGTGTCGGCGCTGCTTGTGCCGAGTATCAAGATAAACACTTAAGAGATTTAACCTGCGCTAATATTCAATGCGACGAAATCTGGTCATTCTGCTATGCCAAGCAAAAGAACGTGCCCGAAGATAAACAGGGTAGATTTGGCTATGGCGATGTCTGGACATGGACGGCGATTGATGCTGACACTAAACTTGTTTCCTCTTGGCTAGTCGGCCTACGGGATGCGGGCTATGCCTATGAGTTTATGCTTGACCTGAAAAGTAGGTTAGCTAATCGTGTTCAAATTACAACCGATGGCCATAGAGTGTATCTTAACGCTGTTGAGGATGCCTTCGGCTCTGAGGTTGATTATGCCATGCTAGTAAAACTATACGGCGTTGAGCCTGAAAGCGAAACTAGATACAGCCCTGCCCAATGTATAGGGGTAAACCACCGTACAGTTACGGGGCACCCTGACCCCGCTAAAATATCAACCAGCTTTGCCGAGCGCCATAATCTTACAATGCGAATGAGCATGAGGCGATTTACTAGATTGACTAACGCATTCTCAAAGAAGATAGAGAATCTGGAACATGCTGTGGCTCTCCATTTCATGTATTACAACTTTGCTCGCCCACATAAAACACTAGCTAGCCCCTATCCAACAACCCCAGCTATGGCAGCAGGGATTAGTGAGCGCATCTGGACAATAGAGGATATTGTAAAACTTGCCTCTTGACACCACCTATTTCAGGAGTATAATTCGGGCGGGGGCGGGGGGATAGTAAAGTAGGTGGCGCGCTTGGATTCAAGAAGGGAGAAAACCTCGCCTGAATGAAGAAGAGGTGCTCTTTCCTGTTTTCTTCCCCCCGCCCCCGCCCCCGCTCCGCTCATTTGTCTTTATACATCAGAAATAGAACTATACACACAAAAGCCAGGATTACAAGCCCACCTAGCGCCCACTGCCAGTATTCCCCGAACAAAGAAGTAAATCCGGCAACCATGAGAATTCCCACACATAATAAAAGAAGCACGAATAAGGTTAATAATAAGTCTTTAACTTTCGCCTTCATTTTTTGTCACTACTTATTATAACCCTTGACACCCACTTTGCAAGGAGTATAATCATATACACCTAATACAAAGGGGGTGAATTATGGCAAGGACAGACCGTAATTCTGGTAAGCCCTGGTCGCCTGCAGACGTCAGTAAACTCAAGGAACTCGTAAGGGGAAATACCCCGACACGAGTAATCGGATTAGAACTAGGCAGGACGCCCGATTCTATCTACTCTGAGGCATCAAAACTAGACATATCCCTAAAACCAACAAACCAATCACCGTATAATCGACGTCCTAAGAAGTAAGGATAGCGATGGCTTTTTCGTAAAGCCTACGTTCCCCCCTTGTCCATTGATGGTGATGTGCCGTTAAGGCTAGGGCGAGTTGGTCTAAAGCCTCAATGATGGTTTGTGTTTTTTCCATTCTAATCCTTCTCCTTTTCAAATTGACCCACTACCGACAAATTCCTTAAATCAAAAGGCATTCAGCCTGTACATTACTATACAGAAGAGTCATTATGGAGTGACCCACTGATTCAGGAGTGGAATTATAAGCTAAAAAGTCTACCCGCTGATAAAAGAGCAGATTGTGAAAAGGAAATCCTAATGTATAGGAAACCAGCCAAATTGTTTCCCACATTTAAGAATTCTGTAATGGCGAAGATTACGGTTACCCCGACTGGAGGAACAGTTGAGTATATTAAATATAACAGGTATCCAGAAGGGTATGATTTCACTAAGGAACGCGAATATAGAATTGCCTTTGATGAAGGTGAAAAATACCTTTATTTTGATGAGAGTGACCTATTTATGCTAATCACCCCAGATTTAAAAGCTAAGGAAAGGGTTGAATCGTTTTCAAAAAAGAACTGGTCTAAGCAACCAACGGTTAAAGTGTTCCCTAGCTGATTTTACTCACATAGTTGGCAGTGATTTGATAGTATCAATCAGCCTACTACAGCAGAATACATCTTCAAGATATCCTCAAACCTCACTGACCTTGTATATCTCTCTACCATCTAGATAGACTCCTATCTACCCTTTTGGGATGCTAAGTGGTATACTTATCTTTAAAACCTAGCCAATGGATTTGAAGGGAGGTGTCCTATGCCAAAAGGTACAATCAAAACGCTCATGGACCGCGGTTATGGGTTTATCAAGACAGAGGATGGAACAGACCTCTTCTTCCATAGCAACGTTCTTGAAGGAGTGGAATTTAATAACCTTAGCGAAGGGCAGGAAGTGGAATTTGAGAAGGGTCAGGGACGTGATGGTCGCCCCGCAGCAGTTAAGGTGAGGCTTACCGAGACTCAAGCATCCGATGATGGCGGAGATGACCAAGGCGGAGATGACCAAGGTGGAGGTGAGGACGAGGTCTAAGCATAGAACCACTCACGTCCAAGGGCTTATTACTCTCAATCCATAATAGCAGAATACAGCTTCAAACTATCCCCAAACCTCAATGCCCTTGCCTGGGCATTGAGGGTCAGGCACTTGACAGTTTTTTATTTTGGTGTATAATTCCTAACATTAACATGATGTGGGGAGGGGGTATAATGCGCAGACCAATTGCCGACCGGATGCTGGATTTATGTGAGAACAGTGCTCAACAGGTTGCCGAGCTCTGGTATGCGGATGTCAGCACCAGCCCGAGGACTCCATCATATCACTCTGTCCCGGCACAGAGAGCTATCCTTCAGGCCACCGACATCTATAAAAACCTAAAAAATTTATATTTCGCTGAGAAACCATATCAGGCAATTCTGGAGTTTCTGAAAAAGAAGCAATACGCTGAATCGTTATATGAGGATAACATACCCATTCACGAGGCCGTCTACTCCCTTATCCTGATGAGAAGACATATCTGGCTCTTTTCCGAGCTTCACGCGGTGTACAGCGACACTGCTATGGAAATGCACCAGGCGCTGGAAAGCGTCAACAGGGTAGTCCTGTTATTCGATTACATCATTTATATCCTGGCTCAACTGCATTATGAGCTGGATAAACGGTAGCTTTAACTTCAAGCTATTCTGAAATCTAAATGACCTTGTATAACGTTCTACTGCGGTCATTGATTCCCACCTGCCCAAATCTCTTGCCAACCCTCTTGACAAATGACTGAAAGGTATTAAAATACAGGGTATAAATGACAAGGAGGTGTAGCCATGTATGCATCACTGACGACATTTAAAACCGCACCTGGCAAGCGTACAGAATGCGAAGGACTGGCTGATAAATTATTTCCAATTATGAAGGGTATGAAGGGCTTTAAGAACGTAGTGTATTTTGGCGATTCTGATAACAATGAATATGGCTCCCTTTATATATGGGAAACAAAAGAGGACTTGGAAGCTGCATATAATTTAATACGGCCCAAATTGCAAGAGGCGCTTGGCCCGCTTGCTATTGAGCCACCAGTTCGACGTATATTCGAAGTTTACGAACCAAAATCATAAATATTAACTCAGGATTCCCTTATAAAACTTCAGGCTGTCTTGAAAAGTTACTGAGTGGGTGTAGAACTCCACGTGGCAAGTAAAAAAATTGGCGGGAGCGTATGGGAGTCGAACCCACCGAAGACGCTACTAACGCCCCCCAACGGATTTGAAGTCCGCAAAGCCCACCGGGACTCATCCGCTCCCGACCAGCCAATCAGTATAGCGCACCAGCTGTTATAGTGCAATTATTCCGCCGGCTGCCTTTTATAAACGAGCTTGGCCAGCCAGATGCTCATCTCATAGAGGACGATAAGCGGGACGGCCACGAGACTCTGATTTATCGGGTCGAAGGTCGGCGTGATGATGGCAGCGAGGATGAAAGCAAAGATAATCGCCACCCTGCGATGGTCGGAAAGCCATTTCGGTTTGAGCACACCCAGCCTGGCCAGGAATGTGGTTATCACCGGCATCTCAAAGACGACGCCAATGGCGAGCATCAGACGGGCCACCACCGCCACGTAATTGCCCACGCGTATCTCGGGGGTGGCGATATCGGAGCCGAAGCTGGTCAGGAATCTGGTGGCGGGTGGAATGAGCACGAAATAGCCGAAAGCCACGCCCCCCAGAAACATCAGGACTACCCACGGCAGGATGACATAAACATATTTCTTCTCTTTACGGGTCAGCGCCGGGGAGGCGAACATGATGCCCTGAAAAACAAGGTAGGGCATGGCCAGGATAATACCAGCAATAAGGCACACCTTCATGATGGTGCCTATCATCTCGGTCATTTCAATATAGACAAGGTTAATCCCCTCGGCGGGGAGCTTCAGGATATAGAATATCCAGTCGTAGAAAACGAAGGCGATAACTGAGGCAACGGCAACGGCAATGACGCTTTTTATCAGGCGCCGGCGCAGTTCCTGAAGGTGTTGGAGGACGGACTGTTTCCTGTCTTCACTCATCTTTCGTGGTATCTCTCTCGGCCTTGCGGTCCTCCCGAGGTGGTGCGGGTTTATCCTTTTTTCTGCTCTCTGATTCTTCAATATCAATGTCTCTGGTTATCTGGGAGGTAAAGTCATTGGTTGCCTTCCTCAGGGAATGCAGCGTTCTTCCCAGGGTACGGGCAATCTCGGGTAACCTCTTTGGTCCCCAGATAATCAGGGCGACAACGAGGATGAGTAGTACTTCTCCTAAACCGATGCCGAAAAAGTCCATGTCTGTTCCTTGGCTGGATGCAAAGATTGATTTATCTGTAGAAGCGGTAGCCCACGAATAAGCTGATGGCTATGGCATTTAGCTCTTGGTATTTTTCTTGCGGGCAGACTTCCTGGGTTTGGGTTTCTCCTCTTCTTCTTCAACATCCTCACCGCGCTGCCCTTTCTGGAATGACCGCATTCCCTTGCCGATGGCACCGCCTACCTGCGGCAGCTTGCCAACGCCGAAAACGATAAGGATGATGACCAGGATGAGGGCTATCTCCCATGGTCCTATATGAAACGGCATAACCTGTTCCTCCTACCAGCAATGCTTTTCATCAACTTGAATTTAGATTATTGGTGTCGAGCAATCGTTCCTCATATGAAAAGACGGACAGTCTATTTCCCCGGGCATAACCGATTACGGTGATTCCCAGCTCTTTGCCCAGCGTAACCGCTCGCTCGGTTGGGGTACCGCGCGATACGACCATCGGCACCTGCATTCTGGCCGCTTTCAGCACCATTTCCGAGGAGATGCGGCCCGTGGTCAGCAGAATTTTATCCTGTGCCGACAGCTTCCTTATCAAGCAATCGCCCATAATCTTGTCCAGCGTATTATGGCGCCCGATGTCTTCCGCAGAGACCAGTATCCTTTCCCGGTCCGCCAGCGCCGAGGAGTGGATGCCGCCCGCTTCCTGAAACAGTTCCTGCTGCTGGTAAAGCTGGTGCATCAATGACAGTATCTCCTTCGGGGCGACAACGAGGTCTGAAACCACCTTCGGTGAACTGGTGTCAAAGCTGACGCCGCTCCCGCAGCCCGAGGTGATGGTGCGCCTCGATGGCGCGTTATATTCGCTCTTCAAAAGTCGCACATCGGCAATTGGCTCATCTTCGCAGACTCGCAGGCTGGCTACGTCCTGCTGGTCGGCGATGATTCCCTCCAGGTATAGAAACCCGAGCACAAGCTGGATTAATCTGGTGGGTGTGCACAATATGGTGGCGACCTCCTGGCCATTGACGAAGATGGTCAGCGGCAGCTCACCGGGTATGGCTACTGTATCCCTCTGCCACTTTTCACCGCTGAAAAAGCGGCAGGTTACTTCCGGAGCAACGCTTTTTCCCGTGGGTTCCTTTACCGTTCTACCCATACTAACGTGTATTATACTAGTTGGCCGATACCATGTCTATGATGCTGAGCTGGAAGGCGAAGTGCCAGAGGCTAATTTACACATAGCAGCGCAGTGTGGTATAATCACTCGATTTGTAATCAATAACCTATAACTGGTCAGTGAGGTGTAGTTTGGACAAGGAGAAGAAGGCTGAGATTATCAGCAATTACCAGAACAGGGACGGAGATACCGGTTCGACCGAGGTGCAGGTAGCCCTGCTTACCGATAGGATAAAGCAGTTGACCAACCATATGACGGCGAACAAACACGACTTTCATACTCAGCGCGGTCTGCTCAAGCTGGTTGGACAGAGAAGAAGGCTGTTGAACTACCTCAGTCGGGAGGACGTTAGCAAATACAATAAATTGATTAAACGACTCGGACTGCGTAAATAAGGTCTGAGCGGGGAGAGGATAGTGCAAAAACTTCAATCATTTCAATGTCAGGTCGGTGGCAAAGACCTTATTATCGAAAGCGGCAGATTTGCCGGTCAGGCTAATGGAGCGGTAACGGTTCGATATGGAGATACAGTAGTCCTGGTGACAGCCACCGTGGCGGATGAACCACGTGAGGGTATCGACTTTCTACCATTGACCGTAGACTACGAGGAACGACTGTACGCGGCGGGCAAAATTCCGGGCGGCTTCATCCGCCGGGAAGGACGCCCCAGCGAAGAGGCCATTCTGGCCTGCCGCCTCGTTGACCGCCCGATGCGACCGCTTTTACCGAAGGAATGGCGACGGGATATCCAGATTGTCGCTACCGTGCTCTCTGTTGACCATGAAAATGCCCCCGACGTCCTGGCGGTAATCGGTGCATCGGCGGCACTGTGCATATCGGAAATACCCTTTGATGGCCCGGTAAGCGCCGTTCACGTGGGCTGCATCAATGGCGAGCTGGTGCTGAATCCCGCGCTGGCCGAGCTTGAAAACAGCCAGCTTGATATGGTCGTGGCCAGCACCGGAAAGGCAGTTGTCATGCTGGAAGCCGGGGCCAAGGAGGTTTCCGAAGAGATTTTACCCAAGGCCATCCAGTTTGGATTTGAGGCTAATCAGGATATTATCCGACTTCAGGAACAGATAAGGCAGGCCTGCGGCAAACCTAAAGAGGAAGTGCCGGTTCAGGAGGACAACCCGGAGGTCGCTTCAGCAGTGGCATCAACCATCGGCGATGAACTGCCTGCCATACTGGCGGAAGCAGATAAATCCACCCGGGAGGAAAAGCTCGCTGGATTAAAGAAGAAGCTGGTGGAAAGCCTGGGTGAAACCTATGCCAAAGAGGATATTATGGCTGGCTTTGAGGCCAGGGCCAAGGCTGAAGTAAGAAACAATATCCTGGCGGGAAAACGTCTCAATGGTCGCGCCCTCAATGAAGTCAGGCCCATTGATGCGGAGGTAGGGCTTCTGCCGAGGACACATGGTTCGGCACTTTTCAGCCGGGGTCAGACACAGGTGCTGACCATTGTCACTCTGGGTTCAAAAAGGAAGGAGCAGCAGCTTGACGGCCTCGGTATCGAGGAGACGAAGCGCTTCATTCACCACTACAATTTCCCACCCTTCTCCAGTGGTGAGGCAAAGCGCCTGGGGTCGCCGGGTCGCCGCGAAATCGGACACGGCGCGCTGGCGGAAAGGTCTCTGGTGCCGGTATTGCCCGATGACGAGGATTTCCCGTATACCATTCGACTTGTCTCCGAGGTCCTCAGCTCCAATGGCAGTACCTCGATGGCAAGCGTCTGTGCGGGGAGCCTGTCGCTGATGGATGCCGGCATACCGATAAAAACCGCTGTATCCGGAGTGGCCATGGGCCTCATCACCGGCGAGAACGGTGAATACCAGGTATTAACCGATATCGAGGGTCTGGAAGATGCCTACGGCGATATGGACTGCAAGATTGCCGGGACCCGGGACGGCGTTACCGCCGTGCAAATGGATATCAAGCTCAAGGGTGTCAGCCTGGAAGTTCTGGAGAAGATAATCACGCAAAGCCATGAGGCGCGGATGTTCATTCTGGACAGGATGAACGAGGCTATAAGCACCAGTCGACCCGAAGTCAGCCCTTACGCGCCGCGGATGTACAAGATAAGCATCGCCCCCGATAAGATAGGCAGCGTTATCGGTTCCGGGGGCAAGACAATTCGCTCCATAACAGAGCAGACGAAGACAACCATCGACATCGACGATGAAGGTAACGTGGTGGTTGGTGCCATCAATGAAGAGGCCGCACGTAAAGCGATTGATATCATTGAAGGGCTGACCAAGGATGTGGAGATTGGCACCATCTATACGGGGAAGGTGGCGCGCATTTTCGACTTCGGTGCCATGGTGGAAATACTGCCCGGAAAGGAAGGCCTGGTACACATCAGTGAACTGGCTGACCACCGGGTGGGCAAGGTTGAGGATGTGGTTAAAATCGGTGACGAGATTACGGTCAAGGTAATCAACCTCGACAATTTGGGGAGGATAAACCTCTCCCACAGGGCGGTCAGTGAAACTGCTTCTCAGACCCCGGGCACAAGAGAAAGGGACTCTTCCAGGTCAAACCGCCCGTATCGGAAGGATAATGACTCCTATTCCGGGCGACGCGACCAGTTCCGGGGTCGTTAAGCATCTTCTTATCCAGCAGGGGAGACGCGATGGAGCCGATCAAGGTAATCGTTCATGGAGCCGCTGGCAAGGTCGGGCAGGAGGTGGTCAGGGCCGTATACGATGAAGAGGACATGCAGCTGGTTGGTGCCGTGGACGCAAAGGCCACCAAGGATTCACTGCCCCTGCCTGATAGTTCCGGTTCAGTTCCCTTTTCCGCTGACCTGGGTGATATCTTAACCCGCTGTCAACCCAACGTCATGGTGGATTTCAGCATCGCCCAGGCCACAATGTCGGCGGTGCGACCGGCCGCGGAACGGGGCGTCAGTCTGGTTATCGGCACGACCGGTTTCTCACCCGCTGAAATCAAAGAGATTGAGCGTCTGGCCACGGAGCACGGGATAGGTGCGGTGATGGCACCGAACTTTGCCCTTGGCGCGGTACTGATGATGCACCTGGCCAAGATAGCGGCCAAATACCTTGATTATGCAGAGATAATCGAACTGCACCACCATCTGAAAGCCGATGCTCCATCCGGGACAGCGCAAACGACAGCCAGATTAATGGCCGCAGCCAGAGGAAAGCCGTTTCTTCAGCCCAAAAGCAAAGATGCGGCGAGCCGGGGGGAGCAGGTAGAAGGGGTGAGCATCCACAGTGTACGCTTGCCCGGACTCATGGCTCATCAGGAAGTAATACTGGGTGCGCCCGGGCAGACATTAAGCATACGCCATGATACCATTAACCGGGAGTGCTACATGCCCGGCGTGATGCTGGCGATAAGAGAAGTAGTCAAGCGTAAAGGGCTCGTTTTCGGCCTGGACAAGTTACTTGGACTGTGAGGAAGCAATGAAGGAATGCAGTATTGCCATTGTCGGCGCCACCGGGCTGGTTGGACAGGAATTCATCAAGATACTGGCACAGCGCAGCTTCCCGATGGAATTAATAAGACTATTGGCCTCCGACCGCTCGGCAGGCAAGAAGCTGATGGTCAACAAGCAGGAAATCGAGGTCTTGGAGACAACACCCGACTCGTTTGAGGGGATAGATATCGCCCTTTTCTCCGCCGGTTCCGAGATAAGCCGTCATTTTTCGCCGCTCGCGGCGCAGTCGGGCGCGGTGGTGGTTGACAACAGTGCCGCCTGGCGCATGGAGCCCAATGTGCCCCTGGTGGTGCCTGAGGTCAATCCCGAGGACATTGAATGGCACAGCGGCATTATCGCCAATCCCAACTGCTCCACCATCCAGATGGTCGTGGCGCTCTACCCGCTGCACAAGGTCAACCCAATCAAGCGCATTGTGGTCAGCACTTACCAATCGGTCTCCGGCACCGGTGCCGCAGCGGTGGAGGAACTGAGTGTGCAAAGCAAGCAGGTGCTGGAAGGCCAGACCACCATTCCACATGTGTACCCGCATCAGATAGCCTTCAACGTGTTGCCGGAGATAGACGTTTTTCTCGATGATGGCTACACCAGAGAAGAGTGGAAGATGGTGGAGGAGACCAAAAAGATAATGCACGCCAGCGAGATTGCAATGTCGGCGACCTGTGCACGTGTGCCGGTATATACCGGGCACAGTGAGGCGGTCTGGGTGGAATTTTCATCTCCGATGATGCCCGATGAGGTCGAGCGTATACTCGTCGGGGCGCCGGGAGTGAAGATACTGGATGATTCGGCCATCAGTCTCTATCCGCACCCCTGGATGGCAGCGGGCACCGATGAGGTATTTGTCGGTCGTATCCGACGTGACACGTCCCATCCCAATGGGCTGGCTATGTGGATTGTCGCCGATAACCTGCGCAAGGGAGCCGCACTGAATGCGGTCCAGATTGCCGAAGAAATGGTCAAACGGGACTGGCTGAAACCACGGGAGGTAGCAAAATGAAAGAGCTGGGAAGATTGATAACCGCCATGGTTACCCCCTTAGATGAAAAAGGGGAGGTGGACTATGAACAGGCCACGAAACTGGCTCTTGCCCTGCTTGCTTCGGGGAGCGATGGTGTGCTGGTGGTCGGTACTACCGGGGAGTCGCCCACTATGCTGCGGGCGGAGGAATACCGCCTTTTCCGGGACATAAAAGCGGCTGTCGGCGGCAAAGGTACGGTTATCGCCGGCACTGGAAGCAACAGCACCGCCGAGGCCGTTGGAGCGACCAAGGAAGCGGAGAAAATCGGCGTTGACGCCTGCCTGCTGGTGGTGCCTTACTATAACAAGCCCACCCAGGAGGGTCTCTACCAGCACTTCAGGACGGTGGCGGAAAGCACCAGCCTGCCCTGTATCATGTACAACGTGCCCTCGCGCACCGTGGTCAATATGAATGCCGATACCGTCATCCGGCTGAGCAAAGTAGACAATATCATCGGGGTGAAGGAAGCGAGCGGTAACTTTGAACAGATAGCCAAAATCATTCAGGAGACCAGCGACGATTTCTTTGTCTGGAGCGGCAATGATACCGATACTTTCCTCATCATGGCCCTTGGTGGCTACGGCATCATCAGCGTGGCGTCTCATCTGGTGGGTAACCAGATAAAACAGATGATTGACAGCTTCGTCGACGGCAAGGTTGCCGAGGCAGCATCGATACACCGTCGACTTCTCCCGCTGGTCGATGCCCTGTTCATCATCTCGAACCCCATACCGGTGAAGTACGCCGTGAATCAGGTCGGTTTCCGGGTGGGCAAGCCGCGACTGCCGCTCACCGAGCCGGATGAAAAGACGGCGGCGATAATCAAGGACACGCTGAAGAACTACACCATAGACCTGCCGGTATAAGGATTTTAAGTTATTATACGGCTGCAAATAAGCCTGGGGATTTACTTGAGCGGCACTAAGTAAATGTATTTGTATATCGTCGCCGGATTAGCCCTGCTCATTTCGCTAATATTCAGTCGCGGCAAGACATTCCAGGGATTGAAAATCGCCGCCAGACGGTTTATCAGGATTCTTCCCGCCTTTTTGATAATGCTTATTCTGGTCTCCATTGTCCTCTACCTGGTGCCCGATGAACTAATTTCGCGGTATCTGGGCAGCGATAACAAATTTACGGCCATGGCACTGGCCTCTCTTCTGGGTTCCGTCACCGTTATGCCCGGCTTTATTGCTTTCCCGCTGGCGGGCATCCTTGTTCAGAAGGGTGTCGCCTATATGGTCATTGCCGCTTTTACCACCACACTGATGATGGTGGGCGTGCTCACCGCGCCCATAGAGAAAGCGTACTTCGGGTTGAAGGTCACTATTATCCGAAACGTAGTCGGCTTCTTTATCGCCCTGACGGTGGCC
>Ga0180009_10003888_pt1 | contig 16783 bp, 16 predicted proteins | sample OS_PC_MetaG_FD_123537 | JGI IMG/M metagenome (GOLD analysis project Ga0180009, IMG submission 123537) | Groundwater microbial communities from the Aspo Hard Rock Laboratory (HRL) deep subsurface site, Sweden - OS_PC_MetaG | ecosystem: Environmental > Aquatic > Deep subsurface > Groundwater...
GCTATTGAAAATGGCTTTTATTATGATTTTGCCTTGCCCATCGAAGCTAGTGGCGAAGGTGGGATTAATCTCAAAGAAATAGAAAAGAAGATGAAAGAACTGATTAAAAAAGATTTTAAATTTGAAAGGGAATCAATCACCAAAGAAGCTGCCAAAAAATTATTCAAAGGTGAGAAATACAAACTGGAATTAATTAAAGACCTAAAAGAAAAGAAAGTTATTGTTTATAAGAGTGGTGATTTCGTTGATTTATGTAAAGGACCTCATATTAAATCGTCAAAAGAGATTCCTTTTGATTCTTTTGAACTAGAGAGGATTGCCGGAGCTTACTGGAAAGGAAATGAAAAGAATAAAATGCTAACTAGAATTTATGGCATTGCTTTTGAAAATAAGAAGGAGCTTAGTTCCTTTATTGAAATACGAAAAGAGGCCGAAAAAAGAGACCACAGAAAATTAGGAAAGCTACTTGATCTATTTACTTTCTCTGAATTAGTTGGATCAGGCCTTCCCCTTTTTACCCCCAAGGGAACTATTATAATAGAAGAACTTAAAAAAGAGATTGAAAAAATCTGTCGTGGCTATGGTTTTGAAAAGGTCATTACTCCTCACTTGGCTAAAATTGCTCTTTATGAAGCTTCTGGTCACGCTAAGAAATTCAGTGAAGAATTATTTCATGTTACCTCGGAACAAACTAACGAATTTGTTTTAAAACCAGTTCAATGTCCTCATCAAACACAAATCTATGCTTCTCGTCCAAGATCATATAAAGACCTGCCTATTAGATATATGGAATCTGAAAAACAATTTCGAGCAGAGAAAGCAGGAGAGGTTGGCGGACTTAATAGAGTTTACGCTATGACCATAGAGGATGGTCATACATTCTGTACTATTGACCAAGTAAAACAAGAAATTAAAAACATGGTTGAGATTATAGAAAAATTCTATAAATCAATCGGTCTCTGGGACAACCATTGGGTTTCTTTATCTGTTCGTGATCCCAAAACTCCTGAAAAATACATTGGTGACATTAAAGACTGGAACTTATGCGAAAAGATTTTAAAAGAAGTATCAGATGAGATGAAATTAGGAGCCAAGAAAATAGAAGGCGAAGCCGCCCTCTATGGTCCCAAGCTTGATTTTATGTTTAAAGATGCTTTAGGCAAAGAGATACAAATTCCGACTGTTCAGATTGATTTCGCTACTCCGAAAAGATTCGATTTAGCTTATACCGATAAAGATGGTAAAGAAAAACCGCCGGTTATGGTTCACCGAGCTATTTTAGGAACCTACGAAAGATTTTTAGCTTTAATTTTAGAGCACTTTGCTGGTGCTCTACCCGTTTGGCTCTCCCCTGTTCAAATATATGTTATTCCAATCGGAGAAAAACACATCAAATATGCTCAAGACATATTTAATAAGTTAAACTTATTAAATTTGAGAGTGGAGCTTAGAGATGAAAACGAAACACTTTCTAAAAAGATAAGACACGGAGAAACTCAAAAAATTCCGTATCTTTTAATCGCTGGTGACAACGAAAAGAAAAATAAAACAGTTAGTGTCAGAAAAAGAAGCAAAGGAAATGTTGGAGAATTAGCCGTTGACAAGTTCTCAAAAATGGTTCAGAATGAAATATCTAAAAAGATATAACAACTAAATGGTTTATTTATCTCAAGCTACTAATACATTGATATCTCGCTATCAAAAATGGCATCAATCCCTTCAGCCCAAAGAAGGGATTGCTACTATTCATGTCGATGAAGTCGCTTCTAGAGTGGCTGCTTTTTATGAAAAAATACGAGGTATTATTGACTGGAAAGAAGAACATCTTTTAAAAAGAAGAGCTATTGAAAGAATCTTAAAAAGACGTCTTTTCGTAGAAGGTTCTGATATTGCTGAACCTTTAATTTTAGAATTGATAAGGGGTGGGCATTTCCCTAACGATAAAATTGCTGAATCAAAGATTCAAGAAGTCCAAACGACTATTGATAAATATACCCATATTCTCAATCATACAGACTATGATCAAAATAAATCTAGAATACAACTATATAGCTGGCTATCCGCTATCGCTGCCTGTGAAATAGAAGAAATCTTGACGCCATCTATCAAAGAAAGAGCACTGATCAACTATATGTTTGAGATAATGAATAGTCGAATTAAAATCAATGAGAAAATTAAAATTAGCGGTGAAGAAAAAAGCATCCAAACATACATTGCTGTTCAACGATCTCTCTTTAATTTAGATTCGTCTATAATCAGCTATCATCTTTTAAAATACAAATACCCTGAATGGAAGAACCTTCCCGAAGAACAGTTAAACTATATTACTAAAAATATTCATTTGATAGAAAAAAATCTAGAGAAATATTTAAATCATCCACTAGGAAATAAATTTTACCATATTTGTGAAAAATATGATACTCCTTTTTTATTATTAGGAGATGCTCTTTCCAAACACACCATGGAATCTAAAGAGAAATTTTCTGATCCAGAATTACTAGAAGCATCTATTAAAGTTAGCTACAACCAAAGAGTTAAAACCCTGAAAAAGAGATTGAGCCGAGCAGCTTTTTATTCTACCCTCTCAATTTTTCTTACCAATATTGTTTCTCTTCTGTTGGTAGAAATGCCTTTTAATAAATTAGTTACCGGTTATTTCTTTAATTATTGGGCTATTGTTGTTGATATTTTAGGACCAACTATTTTAATGCTTGTTCTAGTTATTACAATAAAGCCACCCAAGAAAGAAAACTTACCAGTTGTCTTAATGGAGGTTATGAAAATTGCTTACGATAAGGGTAATCCGCCAGCCGGCGGAGATGTTTATGAAATAAAGAGGTTTAGAAAAAGAAATGTTATTTTTGAGGCAATTATTAATCTTTTCTATTTCTCAGGATTTTCAGCCATTCTCGCTTTAATAATATGGGGGCTTTATCAAGTAAACTTCCCGCCTCTTTCATATATAATATTTATCATCTTTCTTTCTTTAATTGCTTTTGCTGGATCAAGAATAAGACAAAGAGCCAAAGAATTACAAGTAATAGACGAGAGAGAGCCTCTTCTTTTCTTCTTTACAGATCCTTTTGCTATTCCTGTTATTCAATTGGGAAAATGGTTAACCAATAAATGGAAACGTTATAACATAATAGCCGTTTTCTTCAGCGCTCTAATAGATATGCCTTTCACTATTTTTGTAGAATTCATTGAACAGTGGCGCTACTTTCTTAAAGAAAAAAAAGAAAAACTTCATTAATAAGTTTTCCACAGATTTGTTGCTTTTTATTTCTTTTTTTGTTATAGTTAGAATAGTAAATATGATTTTTTGTGGAGTTGAAATGCAGAAAACCGGCTCTACTGCGGAATGCGATTAGGCTAGCAATAGTATCGAAAGCATTACGATGAAGGAGTGCCGTCCTTCCAGCTCCACAAAAGTTCATATTTTCCTAGATATTTATCATCTGTCCTGAAAGCAGTTGCTATGCTTATTTCTCCCATGCCTTTGTCTTCTATAGAGCAAAGGTATTTTTTATTCTTCAATTCTTTAACTAAGCAAAAGTCTCCCCTCTTCCCGTCTTTATTTTTATATATACTATCTGGATATTTCACTATTGTATGTAAATTTCGGATAATAAAATCATACTGCTCAGCAGGTTTTTTATCATAGCATGTTTTAGAACTTTTGTAGTAATATATACGTTATTCGCAGAAAAACTTCCTCCACGTTTTACTGCATAAGTTAAATGACATAACAATATTCTTTTATTTATAACAAAAATTTCTTTTTCTGTTCCTTTGATATATTTCTCGTGGAGATTATATAAAATCTTTGATTCCATAATCTAATTCTACTATAAATTATTGAAAATAAGAAGATTTTGTTGTAGAATAATAAATTATGAAGTATTTTGTTGTTACATTTGGTTGTCAGATGAATGAAGCAGATAGCAAGAAGATTGCTTCGGCTCTAGAAAGTAAAAATTATAAGCCAGCTTTAGATATAAATAAAGCTAATTTAGTTGTTGTTAATATGTGTTCTGTTCGTCAATCAGCTGTTGATAGAGTTTATGGAATAATAAATAAACTTAAAAACTCAAAAACTAAAACAATATTAACCGGCTGCATTTTAAAAAAGGATAGAAATAAGTTTAGAAAATTATTTGATGAAGTTATCAATATAGAAGACTTGACTCAAAAAGTTGAACAAAAACATGATGAAAAGTCTTCGGCTGTTATTCCCATAATGACTGGCTGTAATAATTTTTGTTCTTATTGTGTTGTTCCCTACACTCGAGGTAGAGAAAAATCAAGACCAGCGAAAGAGATTATCTGTGAAGTTGAGAGTTTAATCAAACGAGGGTATAAAGAAATATGGCTATTAGGTCAAAATGTTAATTCCTATTCAGATATCCCTTTTCCAGAATTATTAAGAAAAATAAATAATATTCCTGGTAAATTTTTAATTAGATTTACCTCATCTCATCCAAAAGATTTTTCAGATGATTTAATTAAAGCTATGGCAGAATGTAAAAAAGTAGCTAACTATCTAAACCTCCCTATTCAATCAGGAGATGACGAAGTTTTAAAAAAAATGAATAGGCCTTATACTGTTAAACAGTATAAGGACTTGGTTAAAAAAATTAGAAAAATAATTCCAGACATTAATTTATCAACAGATGTCATTGTTGGTTTTCCCGGAGAAACAGAAAAACAGTTTGAAAACACCGCCAAATTATTTAAAGAAATTAAATTTAGCTTAGCTTATATCAATAAATATTCCCCTCGTTATGGAACAGTGGCTGAAAAATTTGAAGATGATATTTCACCCAAAGAAAAAAAGCACCGAGAGAAAGTTTTAGAAAACATCATAAAAGAAACTAAATATGAAAAATAAGCTAATTGTAATTTTGGGACCAACGGCTTCAGGAAAAACTGATTTATCTATAAAATTAGCTAAGAAGTTTAATGGTGAAATTATTTCAGCTGATTCAAGACAAGTATACAAGGGAATGGATATTGGAACTGGAAAAGTAACCAAAAAAGAAATGCAAGGTATCCCCCATTATTTATTAGATGTCGTTTCGCCAAAGACAAGATTTGATGTTGCTAAGTATAGAAAGAAAACTCTTAAGGTAATAAAAGATATCCAGAAAAGAAATAAGCTTCCCTTTTTAGTTGGCGGAACTGGTTTCTATATTCAAGCTGTTGTAGATGGTCTAATATTCCCCCAAGTAAAACCGGATTGGAAATTAAGAAAAGAGCTAGAAAAGAAATCTACTTCAGAGCTATTTAAAATGCTTAAAAAAATAGATCCCAAAAGAGCTAAAAACATTGAAAGGGATAATCCGAGAAGATTAATTAGAGCCGTAGAAATTGTTTTGAAAACAAAGCAACCCGTTCTTGAATTAAAGAAACAGCCTATAGATTCAGATGTTTTAATATTGGGCGTTAAAAAAGATAAAAAGGAGCTTAGCTCCTTAATCAATAAACGATTACTAAAAAGATTAAAAAACGGCATGGTAGCCGAAGTTAAGGCTTTGAAATATCCGCCGGCTGGCGGAGGTGTTTCTTGGAAACGCTTAGAAGAATTTGGATTAGAATATAGGTATATTGCCCTTTATCTTCAAAATAAAATATCCAAACAAGAAATGATAGAAAGACTACAAAAAGAAATAGAACATTACGCCAAACGCCAAATGACCTGGTTTAAACGCGACAAACGCATCCACTGGATTACTCCAAAAGTTGCTTTAAGAGTTGTTGGACGATATCTGGTTTAGCACGACCCTTTGTTGCTGACATCACTTGCCCAGCTAGAAATTGGAGAGCATTTTCTTTTCCTGCTTTATAATCTTCAACTGGTTTAGGATTTTTAGAAATAACATCTTTGATAATATCTTCTAATTCATCTGTATCACTCATTTGAGACAAACTTTGTTCTTCGATAATATGAGAGGGGTCAATCCCCTTTTTAAACATTTCTTCTAAAACTGTTTTGGCTATTTTAGATGAAATCTTTCCTTCATATATTAAGGCAATAAATTCAGCAAAATTTTCCGGATTAATCAAAAATCTTTTATCTTCAACAGACATTCCACCAAGAAGGCCTTGCAAATCTGTTGAAATATAGTTTACGGCTATCTTAGTTAATCTAAAGAATTCTTTCTCTCCTACTTTTTCTTTTTGCTCTAAATCCTTAACCCAATTTCTTAATTCAGATGTCACTTGTTCAAAATATTCTCCCAAATCTTTATTGGTAATAAATATTTCAACATTTTGGTTGTTTAAATTATATTCTTTTATCAATCTATCTCTTTTTTCTTGAGGAAGTTCTGGAATTTCAGAAGCAATTTCTTTAACAAAACTATTAGTGAAATGCATCGTTGGCAAATCTGGCTCTGGAAAATACCTATAATCATGAGCTTCCTCCTTTTCTCTCTGACTAAAGGTTTCTCCTTTTACCTCATTCCATCCTCTTGTTTCTTGAATAATCTTCTTATCGCTATTTAAAACTTCTGCCTGTCTTTCAATCTCGTAATCAATAGATTTTTCAACCGCCCTAAATGAATTTAAGTTTTTGATTTCTACCTTTGTGCCTAATTTATCATTTTTAGACAAACTAATATTCACCTCAACTCTCATCTGCCCTTTTTCCATATCAGCGTTAGATATATCCAAATATCTGAATATTAATCTTAACTCTTCGGCAAATTTTCTAGCTTGATTGCCAGAAGTTATATCTGGTTCCGTAACCAGCTCCATCAAAGGAACCCCTGCCCTATTAAAATCAACTAGCGAATTATTTCCTTTATGTATTAGTCTACCTGTGTCTTCTTCTAAATGAATTCTAGTTATCTTTATTTTTTCTCCGTCAATTTCTAAATAACCTTGTTCGCAAAACGGTTTATCATATTGAGAAATCTGATACCCCTTAGGCAAATCGGGATAAAAATAATTCTTTCTGTCAAATTTTGATTCTTTGGCAATCTTACAATTCAAGGCCCAACCTGTTTTAATTACTTTTTTTACTGCTTCTTGATTAATAACTGGTAAAGTTCCTGGCTGAGCAGTACAAATAGGACAAATATTATAATTAGCCCTCTTCTCTAAAGGATCATTCTTAGAAGAACAAAACATTTTAGATTTTGTTTTTAATTCTACATGTATTTCTAATCCTATTGTTGGTTTATATCTCATAGTTTTTCTAAAATTACAAATGAATAAGAATAAGGATTTTTCTCATCGGCTTCATTGTCTATTCTTTTTACTTCTTTCCACTGATTAATATCAAATTCTGGAAAATAAGTGTCGCCTTCAAAGTCGTGATGAATAAATGTTAAATATAGCTTATTAGCCAGTGGCAGAAACTGCTTATAAATAGAAGCTCCTCCAGCTATCATTACTTCTTCATTTTCCCCCACCTCTTTCAATGCATCTTCTATAGAAGTTACTGTCGCACACCCTTCTACTTTATAATCTTTATCAAAACTTAAAATAATATTCTTTCTATCAGGTAAAATCTTACCGATTGATTGAAATGTTTTAGCTCCCATGATAACTGGCTTACCAAGGGTATTTTTTTTAAAATATTCTAAATCGGCTGGTAAGCTCCAGGGCAAAGAATTGTTTTTGCCAATTATCATATTGTCTGCTACCGCAGCTATTATTGAAATAATCATACTGCCATTTCCGCCTTAATTGGCGGATGATAATTATAATCAATTAGCTTAATATCTTCCATTTTAAAATCATCTATATTTTTAATCTCTGGATTAAGCCACAATTTAGGTAAAGTCATCGGCTCTCTTTTGATTTGTTCTTTTACTTGCTCAAAGTGATTTAAATAAATATGAGCATCTCCAAGAGTATGAATAAATTCCCATGGTTCTAATTCCGTTACTTGAGCAACCATATGTAGAAGTAAAGAATAAGAGGCAATATTAAACGGTACACCTAAAAATGTATCACAACTACGCTGATACATAAGCAAAGAAAGCTTACCTTTAACAGAAAAAAAATGAAAAAGGAGATGACATGGAGGCAAAGCCATCATATCTATTTCCGCCGGATTCCATGCACTAACAATTATTCTTCTGTCATGAGGATTTTCCTTTAATTTCTTAATAACATTGGCAATTTGATCAATTGGTTCTTCTGAATAGGGAGATTTCCATTTACGCCATTGAACTCCATAAATACGACCGACATCTCCATCAAATTTAGCCTTAGGCGTCCAATAGTCAGCATAGGCATTACCGTCCCAAATATGCGAACCTAACTCTTGAAGTTTTTTGACATCGTTGCTTCCACTCAAAAACCATAAAAGTTCGGCTTTCATCGATTTAAAGGCTAGCCTTTTAGTGGTAACAGCTGGAAAACCATCTTTCATATTAAACCTCATTTGCATTCCAAAATAAGCCCTTGAACCAATACCCGTTCTATCGGGCCGATCAATCCCCTTTTCCATTATTAATTTCAAAGCATCAATATATTGTTTCATATTTTGATTTTATTTGTTCAAAAACTTCTTCGACCGACTGTTCACCATCAATTACATGTATATTTTTAAATCTCAAGGGAAGTATTTTATAAACATCCCAAACTTTAGATAATTTCTCCTCTTTTTCAAAAAGATCTTTATGAGATCCTCTTTTTTCGATTCTTTTAATGCAAATTTCAGGACTTACTTTTAAAAGAAAGGTTATATCGGGATACAGGAAATTATTGTTTAACTCTATGAGTTGCTCCAAATTAGATCCATGAGCAGTTCCAAAAGCAAAGGTTGAAAAAAAGTATCTGTCAGAAATAACTATTTTGCCTTGTTCTAGAGCAGGAATAATTAAATTATCTAAATGTTCCTTTCTATCTTGAACATATAGCTTTTGGAATTCCGATGGATCTATTTCAATATGTTCTCCTAATATTTTTCTTATCTTTCTTCCAGATTCAGAATCTCCAGTTGGTTCTTTTGTAATAACCGTTTCTGAACCTAAAAATTCAGCCAAACGAGATACCTGGGTACTCTGCCCAGACCCGTCTAAGCCTTCTATAACAATAAATTTTCCCGAATAAAAATTATCAATCATAGTTTTAATATATCACAATCTCTTTCGACGGTAAAGAAAGAAGATTATGATTAATATGGCTGCAACAATATGAATAGCAATAAGAGTTTTGGGGTCAAATAAATAAGTATCTATAATGGTAGAAGTTTGAGCTTTTTTTAGAATTGACGAAAAAAATGAATCTTCTGACTTAGTACTTTTGGGAGTTTCTACTTTTGGTTCAGCTTCTGTTTTGTCAGAGTTTTCTGGAAATCTCTCCCCTCTTTTAGGATCAAATGGAAAATCATCTTCTAAATCATTAATTCCGTCGTTATCATCATCAAAGTCGGAATTATTACCTATTCCATCTTTATCGGCATCTTCAGATTCACTTGAATTCAAAGGAAACGCATCATGCTTATCTCCAATTCCATCTTCGTCAGTATCTTTTTTAAACGGATTGCTCCCTGAAACCATTTCTTCTTCATCAGAGAGACCATCTTCATCATCGTCAAAATCCTTTTTATTTCCAATGCTATCTTTATCCGTATCCAGATCAACATAATAATTAGTTTTAGTTGCAATATTATTACTATCATCGCCATCCTTTGGATTAGTACTAACAATTTCAGCTTTAATATCGTGAGCTCCTGAATTAACAACCCAATCAACAAAAACATCGTCGTAAGTATTAACCTTAACAGATATTGGTTGGGGATCAGCTATTTCCTTACTATCACTCGTAAATATCACAAAACCATAAGCATCGGTATTTCCTAAATTAAAAACTCTGGCAAAAACACGAATGCTGTCCCCTTCTATTGGTTCCAGTTTAGAAAAAGTAATATCCGAAACAGAAATAGAAAGATCCGTAGTAGCATAAACACTTCCAGCAAACAGTAAAAACAAAATAAATAATATATAAAACTTATTTTTCATATTATTAAATTCTACCATTTTGTTGAATTTTTTCAAAGAAAATGGTATGGTATTAGAAACATGAAAGCTATTTTATTTATAGTTATTATTTTAGCCATAGTCTTCGTTTATGCCCTTATGGATCAATATGTGCCTAAGGAGTTTTTTCTAGGCAATACTAAAATCAAAGAGGCAAAACCAGATGATGAAAAAAGCTATTCTTATTCAGCGATAAGCGACCCCAAAAGAGAAACTGAAACTCCTGAACCAGTTAATCCAACTGTTTCTCCATATATAGGTAAAGTAAATATTTCTCGTCTTCAAAAAGCAAACACATATAATCCCTCTGTAATAACATTAAGGGTCAATCCGTACAAAGGAGAACCAATTAATCTTAATGGTCTTAAAATTAAAACAAGAAAAGGTACTTTTACTATTTCTCAAAGTATTATCATTAAAGAAGTGCTAACTGTCTATTTAGTAGGAGATACTAATCCTCTACAAACAGGCGATAGCTTTAGAGCTGATAAATGTTTTGGTTATTTATCTAAATCAAAAAATCTATCCCCTTCTTTTTCTGCTCGTTGCTCTGCTCCAAAGTTAGAAGACCTTCCTGGTCTTACCCCCTATTGTCAAGATTTTATTATTAAATCAAGCAGTTGCAAAATGCCTGATTATTCTAGTGATTTCAAAATATCAACTGATCCAAAATGTGTTTCGTATATCTTAAATTACTATACTTATAGCGGTTGCCTAAAAAGAAGCTCAAAAGATGAAGATTTTTTATCAAGATATTGGTATATTTATATAAATAAAAATATCGTAGAAGAACTTCACGATACTATTTCTCTTTATGACAGTAACGATCTCTTAGTTGATAAATATACTTACTAATAACCTAAAAATTCTCGGATTTTAGTTATTGGGATAGCCGTTATTCCTCCGTCATCATCAATTGTATTTAACCCCAATAAATCTCCATTAATATTAAATAAAGCACTTCCAGAAAGTGTCTTTTTTTCTATAATATTCGTTCTAATATATTCCGATGTAAAGAACTTAACAATTCCCTCATTAACTATTCTTAATGGCTTCGTATCAAAAACAATGCCAAGCAAAAATACTCTTTGACCCAGTTTTGTTTCGTCAAAATCAGCAAAGCTAACGGTTTTCAAATCATCCATATCAACTTTTATTAATGCCAAATTTTTCTTAGTGTCTCTTTTTAATATTTGCCAATTAGGAGTTTCTCCGTCAACAAAGAAAACAAAATCTCCCTTAGGTGAGATGATATCTGATAAAGTGATTATTAACCCATCCGATGTAACCACCAAACCAGAACCTGAAATAATCTTACCATTTTCGGTTTTGGTTTTTATGCCAACGATTGCTTTTTCTATTTTTTCAATAGAATTTTGCAAAACATTATTTTCTTGAATAATAATTTCTTTAGTCTCAGTTACAGAAACAGGAATGTTAGCTAATTGGTATTGATCTATAAGGGGTCTTTCTACTAAAGAGGGCCATAAAATCTGATTGGCAAAAATACCACCGCATAGCCCCACTCCAAAAACCAATACAATCTTTAAAAAATTCTTAGACATAAACCTTTTCTTCTTTTTTAATTTCTATTAAATCAGCCATGGTCTTAATTATAATATTTTGACCATTTACATCTATTGTAATTTCTTCTCCATCTCTTATAGTTCCGGAAACAATCTTTAAAGCCAAGGGATCAAGAATTTTCTTTTGAATTACTCTTTTAAGTGGCCTGGCTCCTAAATTAGGATCAAAGCCCTGATCAGCTAATAGTTCTTTCGATTGTTCTGAAAATTTAATTTTAATATTTTTCGGCCTTAATCTACTTTTAACTTTATTCAGCTCTAAATCAACTATCCTTCTGATTTCTTGTTTGCCTAGATAATTAAAAATAACCACTTCATCAATTCTGTTTAGAAACTCTGGACGAAAATCTTCCTTCAAAGCAGCTCCCACTTTTGATTCTAAAGACTTTCTTTCTATTTCTTCTCCTTCTCTTAAGAAACCTAAAGACCCCATCTGGGCTATATATTCAGAACCAGTGTTAGAAGTCATAATTAAAATAGCATTCTTAAAAGAAGCTGTCCTTCCTTTAGCATCGGTCAATCTTCCATCCTCAAGAATCTGAAGCAAGATGTTAAAAACTTCAGGATGAGCTTTCTCAATCTCGTCAAGTAAAATTACGCTATAAGGTCTTCTCCTAACTTTATCTGTTAGTTGTCCTCCCTCTTCATAACCAACATATCCTGGAGGAGAGCCGATTATTTTTGAAACCGAATGTTTTTCCATATATTCAGACATGTCTAATCTAATCAAAGCGTTCTGATCATTGAATAGAAATTCAGCAACAGCTCTAGCTGTTTCTGTCTTACCAACACCAGTGGGTCCTAGGAACATAAATGAACCAAGAGGTCTTCCCTGCTCAGAAATTCCAGCTCTTGAGCGACGAATTGCGTTTGAGATGGCGTTAACGGCCTGTTTTTGACCAATAACCCTATTGGCAATTATATTTTCCATCTTTTCTAGCTTTCTAGCTTCTTCTTCTATCAACCTCATTACCGGAATACCTGTCCACCTAGAAACAACCCTAGCTACATCTTCCTCTTCTATCTCTTCTTTCAATATTTTGCTATTTCTTTGAACCTTAATTAATTCTTTTTCAGTTACTTTTATTTGTTTCAATAGGTTAGGAATCGTCCCATACTTAATTTCAGCAACTTTTTGTAAATTAGCTTCTCTTTGAGCAACCTCTATTTCAAAAGAAAGCCCATCTATTTCTTTTTTAAACTTCTTTATTTTTTGGATTAAATCTCTTTCTGCTTTCCATTTCAATTCAAAAGCCCTCGCTTTTTCTCTCAAGTCAGCTAAAGAGCGATTAATAGTCATCAATCTCTTATTGTCGTTTTCTTTTTTAATAGCTCGTTTTTCAATTTCAAGTTTTTGGATTTCTTTGTGAAGTTCGTCTAACTTGCTCGGTCTTGATTCAATCTCTAAACGCAAAGCTGACATCGCTTCATCCATTAAGTCTACTGCTTTATCCGGAAGAAATCTATCAGAAATATATTTAGAAGCTAACTCAACGGCAGCGACTAAAGCTGAGTCCTTTATTCTTAATCCGTGATGAACTTCGTATTTTTCTTTTATACCCCTTAAAATAGCTACCGTGTCATCTATCGTTGGTTCTTGGACATAAACTGGTTGAAATCTTCTCTCTAGGGCCCCATCTTTTTCAATATATTTTTGGTATTCTTTTAAGGTAGTTGCCCCAATAGCTTTTAATTCTCCTCTAGCCAAAGACGGCTTTAAAAGATTAGAGGCATCAGCCGATCCTTCTGCTGATCCAGCTCCAACTAAAGTATGAAGTTCATCAATAAATAATATATATTTACCGCCAGCTCTATTAATCTCTTTAATCAGGGCCTTGATTCTATTTTCAAATTCTCCTCGATATTTCGTTCCAGCAATCAAAGCTCCTAAATCTAAAGCAATAACTTCTTTATCTTTCAAGCTCTCTGGAATATCCGATCTCACAATTCTTTGAGCCAATCCCTCAACAATGGCTGTTTTACCAACCCCGGCCTCCCCGATTAAAACTGGATTGTTTTTAGTCCTTCTGGAAAGAACTTGCATCAATCTTCTAATTTCGTCTTCTCTTCCAATCACTGGATCAAGCTTTCCCTTTTGGGCTAGAACTGTTAAATTTCTAGAATATTTTTCAATAACTTGGTATTTTGATTCCGGCTCTGGGTCGGTTATTCTCTCTCCACCTCTAATTTCAGCTAACAATTTTAAGACATTTTCATAATCTATTTTAGCTGTTTCTAAAATATCTTTTGCTTTTGTATCAGCACTTAAAAGACTTAAAAACAAATGCTCTACTGACATAAACTCATCGCTCATCTTAATTGATTCTTGACGAGCCCTTTCTAAAATCTTCGCCATGTCTTGGGTTAAATAAAACTGACCAAAAGCTTGGGGAGTATTAACATTAGGCAACCTATTTAAAGCTCCTTCGGTTCTTCTTTTTAGAGTTTCTACATCGGCTTTAAGTTTTCTAAACAAGGTTAAAACAACGCTTTCCTCTTGAAGAAGTAAAGCCAAAAGCAGATGTAAGGCATCCACCTGCTGTTGCTTTCTTTCTTGAGCAATAGATTGAGCTTTTAATATGGCTTCTTGAGCTTTTCTGGTAAAATTAGCACCATTCATATACTCTTTTCTATCATAAATCCACAAAAAAGAAAAGCCCTGAAATAAATCAGGGCCATATAAAGAACTTTTCAATTTTGTCCTATCACCTTTTTGAAATTAGGAGAATAAAAACATACTCCCGTACCATCGCAACTCGGACATTTACAACCCCTTAAACTAGGATGTTCTCCCGAACCATTACAACTTTGACATTTTTTTGTTCCATCGCAATCATGACAATCTCCCCTGTTTCCGTATATTAGTTTGCAAAATCTATGCATTATCTATCTCCTTTTTTAAAGAACTATGAAAAATAAAAACCCTTTTCTCGAAGGGTCAACTTGCTATTTATTTTTTAAACAAACTAACCCTTTTTTCTAAAAAAGCTAAAGTTAAAGAAAATTTGATTAATTTGTATTCTCATATACTTATTTCTATCAAAATCCAAAGACCCTGTCAAGATTATTCTGGCCTTTCGGTTAAAGTTAATTTAATTTCTAATTCTTGATCATCACGTAAAACCTTTAAAGTAACTTCTTCTCCTGGATTATATTTTAAAATAATCTCGGCTAAAGAATTTTCAGCATTAATCTTTTCATTATTTATTTCCAAAACAACATCTTTCTCTTCCAGTCCTACTTCTTCTGCCGGCGAGCCAGGAGTTATAGATGGTTGCAACAAACCACCTTTAGTAATTAGAACACCGTAATCAACCGTTAGGCCATATTCTTCTTTAACTTTCTCATTAACCATCACGTAACGAATACCGATAAACGGATAGACAATTCTGCCTATTGTTTGAATTTGCTCTATAGCTCTTTTGGCTTTATTAATCGGAATAGCAAAACCAATACTTTGAGCATCTAGAGCCATGGCTGTATTTATCCCAATAACTTTTCCTTCTAGGTTCAAAAGCGGGCCACCTGAATTTCCCTTATTAATTGCTGCATCTGTTTGAATAATGTCTTCTAAAGTTTCAACAAAGGTACCACCAGAAGCGGTAATTGTTCTACCTAATCCAGAGACAACTCCCGTTGAAACAGTGTTCTTAAATTCTGCTAAAGCATTACCAATAGCAATTACGGTTTGCCCAGGCCTTAAATCGTCTGAATCTCCTAGCTCCAAAACTGGAAATAATTTATCTTCTTGGCTTATCTTTATTATAGCCAAATCCTGGAGAGGATCTCTAGCTAAAACTTTTGCCGAGAACTCTTCGCCATCGCTAGTGAAAACCGTGTATTCTGCTTTTTCATCTAAGACCACATGTTTGTTAGTTAGAATTAGGCCATCTTCAGAAACAAGAAATCCAGTCCCTCCGCCCTTTTCTCCTATAACAACACTAACCACAGCCGGCGAACTTTTTTCAACTGCCTTAACTATTGGGTCATCTATAATCTCTTCAATCTGCATGATATCTTCAACTTTTACAAATGGCCTAACATCTGTTCTATCGATATTATTACTAAATTGGAAATAAAAGAAGGTACTGGTCGCAGCACCTGATATAAAGCCGAAAACAATAGAAAGAGAAACCGCCAAAGTAACGATTTTAATATTATTTTTTCTTCTTCCCCTCAACATTCTCTTAATCTTTTCAGAAAAATTAAATTGTGGCAAATCATATAATCCCATATCGTTTATTATACCTACTTCTTTTTATTTTTCAAATGATCAAAGTTGTATTTGAAGATGTCTTTTTTGACAGGGCCAATGAAGATCATATGGCCTTCGCAAAGAAGATATTTTGAATAAGTTTTAAACCAACCTTCTTTTTCAAATCTCCTGTCTGAAACATGAAGCCTGACTGATTTTAATATTCCATATTTACTAAGCTTCCCTGCTCTTCTAGCCAAATCATGATCTTCAGCCAAAGTTATATCTTCATTATATCCATTCAACTTATTAAAAAGCTTTTTTTCTATCAAAATTCCCATGGCTGCATGGGGAAGAGTTTTTTCTAAAAGAAAGATCGGGATATTATAGAAAAAAGTGAAAAAGAAACTTGCTAATTTTTTCTTTTTACTCTTTTCAATAGGTGCTAAAAAGAATGTTGCTATCCCAAGATTTCTTTTCTTAAATTCTTTCAGTATTTTTCCAAAAACTCTTTTTGGTAAAACAACATCAGCATCTAAAAACAAGAGTCGCTCTCCTTTGGCTACCTTGGCTCCATTATTTCTCCCTCTAGCTGGTGATCCTCCCTTAACAATTTTACACTTATATTTCTTGGCAATTTCTAGGGTTTTATCTTTAGAACCATTATCAGCAATAATTACTTCGTAATTATCAAAATCTTGCTTCTCTATTGACTGAAGCAGTTTTTTTAGATGTTTTTCCTCATTCATTGTTGGAATAACTATTGACAGCATATCTTGATTTTGTTAAAATTTAAGTAGTTCATCAAAGGAGCTTTTCATCACCCTCCTCCGAAGCCAGATTCTGTTGTCATTAGAATCTGGCTTTTTTAATAAAGTTCGATGAACCAGGTTCATTGAAGGTTCATTGAACTTATTGGAATAGCTTTTGGGCTTCGTTCCAGATTTCGGGTTGGTTTTGATTTTCTTTCATCCAATACCACCATTCTGTTCCCCAAAAATAGA
>Ga0180009_10003889_pt1 | contig 16780 bp, 11 predicted proteins | sample OS_PC_MetaG_FD_123537 | JGI IMG/M metagenome (GOLD analysis project Ga0180009, IMG submission 123537) | Groundwater microbial communities from the Aspo Hard Rock Laboratory (HRL) deep subsurface site, Sweden - OS_PC_MetaG | ecosystem: Environmental > Aquatic > Deep subsurface > Groundwater...
GCTATTTTAACAGATGAAATAACAAAAGCCTGGACTGGAAAATCAGTAAAACAATACAAAACTTTCAAGGGCTTGAAGAAGCAAAATTTGAGAGATAATATGACAAATCTGGAATTGATTTTAAATATGTTAGCAGAGGCAACAACGACTGAAATTTCTAAGGAGAAAAAACCAAAAACTTTTTCTGAAAGTAAAGAAATTGCCAAAAAAGGTGGAGATACAGCTGGAAAAGCAAGAAAAGATATTGAACAAAAGACAGGAAAAAACGTTCTTTCTTCAAAAAATGTAAAGCATCTGCAAAGCAAGAAAATGAAAAAACTAAAATAATATTATGCTTGATCTCCCCCAAATTCAAAAGCGTATTATAGAAAACAAAATCAAGCAGGGTTTTAATGTGACTGATATTCACAAAGAATTTTGTTATACTTACGAAGAACTAGCCGAAGCCAATCGCGCTTATTACAAAAATCTTCCAGACCTCGGTGAAGAACTGGCTGATGTGGTAATTTATATTTTAGGCTTGGCTGAAATTTTAAATATTGATCTGGAACAAGAATTAAAAAATAAAATGGATAAAAACGAAAAACGAATTTACAAAGATGGTGAAAGAATTGCTGGCGGATAAACCATAAACTCCGGGAGCCGAACTTACCAAATTAAATTTTAAAACAAAATATTTTATCTCTTCGGGGCCAACGTTCAATAAATCAGGGGCTCCCGGAGTATTATGTAATTAATTACGTATTTAAATACGTAATTCGCTACGTAACAAATGTAGGGACAGGTCGCGACCTGTCCTATTTTTTATGCAAATAATCAAACAAAAATTACACGACCGTAAACAAAATCGATTGTCTGGTTATGATTATTCGCAGGATGGTTTATACCTGCCTGCCAGCAGGTAGGTTTTATCACCATTTGCACACATGAACGTTTTCATCATTTTGGTTGGATACAAAATGAAATAATGTGCATAAATAAATTGGGACAAATTGTCTGGGAACAATGGCAATGGTTGGCCGAACGATATCCGTATATTGTATTGCACGATTTTGTTGTCATGCCGAATCATGTGCATGCAATATTGCAAATTGATTCGTCACGTTGCCGTAGGGGCGGGTCTGGACCCGCCCACATCGCACGACAAACGGATGGTTTGTGTAAAAACGGTGCATATGCGGACGGATTAAATAAAAATGATTCGTTAATCGTGCAATGCGAGGGCGGGTCCAGCGAGGGCGGGTCCAGACCCGCCCCTACGGGGGTTGATGAAATAAAAATATTACCATTATATAATATCATCGGCGCATTAAAAACCACATCATCTAAACATATCCATCGCCATGGATTTGCCAATTTCAAATGGCAACGATCATTTTATGACCACATAATCCGTAATGAAAAATCATATTTTGCAATACAAAATTATATAAATCAAAATCCCGCCATCTGGTGGCGGGATCGTAATAATATTTAATTTCTATTAATTTTCTATTAATTCCCTTATCTCTTCCAATTTTTCTTCCATCTTTTCTTTTGTCTTTGCTTCTAAATTTAGGCGTAAGACTGGATCATTGGCTGAAGGACGGACATTAAAACGCCAATCATCAAATTCAAAACTAATTCCATCCATTTTATTGATATCGCCGGCATTACTGTATTTATCTTCTATCTTTTTGAGGACATCTGATACACTAGTTACTGTAAAATTAATCTCTCCAGAAACATGATAATCACCTAATTCTTTGATTAGTTGTGATAAAGTTTTGTTTTGCTTTGAAATCATCTCGATAATCATTAGGGCTGGTATAAAACCACTGTCCATGTATTCATTATCTGAAAAATAATAGTGCCCGCTTATTTCCCCACCAAAAATAGCTTCTGTCTCTCTCATACGATGTTTTATATAAGTATGCCCCACTTTTTCTTTATGGGCATGCCCGCCATTTTTTTCCACTAAATCTGGAACTACCTTGCTGGCTCTAATATCATAAACTATATTTGAGCCAGGTTTTTTTTCCAAAAAATTAACAGCCAACAAAGCCGTAACAAAATCTCCATTAACAAAATCTCCATTTTCATCAATAAAATAAACACGATCGCAATCAGCATCCCAAGCAATTCCTAAATCTGCTTTTTCCTGTTTTACTTTTAAAACTAAATCTTCTCTATTTTCTGGAAGAATAGGATTAGCCGTATGATTAGGGAAACTACCATCAGGCTCAAAAAACATTGGCGTTATATCCAAATTAGTATTAACAAATACTTTTTCTGCTACTACTCCGCCCATACCATTACCTGCATCCATTATCACTTTCAGTGGCTTGAAGCTATTTATATCAACAAAACTATGCACGAAATTTACAAAATCACTCCAAACTTCTTTTTTGTAGACCAAACCCTTTATTTCTGATTCAGTCCAATTCTCTTCTTGAGTAATTTTTTCTAATTCCTCCATACCTAAACCACGACCGATTGGAGCTAATTTACCAGATTCATTTAAACGAAGAAATTTCAAACCATTAAATTCTTTGGGCATGTGAGAAGCAGTAACCATAATAGCACCATCCATTTTATAGTGCCAAGTTGAAAAATACAAAACATCTGTTGATACCATGCCAATATCATAAACTTCAATCCCCATAGCCAATAAACCAGTCAGAATTGCTTCCTTTAAATCTGGAGATGAGGTACGCATATCACACCCCAAAACCACCTTCTTAGGCTTAGCATATGCTACAAACGCCTTGGCTATTTTTTCTCCTATTTCAGGATTTAAATCAGTACCATACTCCCCTCTAATATCATAATTACGAAAAATATTACCAATTGACATAAATCTAAAAAATTACTTTGATTAAATGACGAGAATAGTATATAATATATACATAAATTATGCAATTAAAAAGCCACGGCCGACATGGTAGCCTTTCTGGCTTTTTCAGCCTTTCAAGCCTTTTCTTATGAAAGAATTCAGTCCTGAACAACTTTTAAGCCGCTTTTCCACTCATTTACGCAATGTGGTGGCCAAATCCATGGCACTAGCCACATCTTTTGAGCACGCTCAGGTAAATCTAGTTCATATAATAGTTGCTATGTTAGAAGAAGATGGATCAATTGCCAGTGAGGTCTTAAAGAAAAACAACGTAGAAATCAGGTTTTTGTTGACTTTATTGGAAAATAAACCAAAATTAAAACAAAATCTAGGCTTAACTATCACTGCTGTTATTCCGGAACTGGATTCTTTATCAAAACAAGCACTAGAGCGCTCAATTCTAATCGCTTATGAAAAAGGACACAACTATGTTGGAACCGAACATCTGCTCTTAGGAATTTTTAAGGGCAGGGGCGAAGACCTGGTAGAAATCATTAATAAATTTAAGATTAGTAAAAAAGAATTAGAGCGAGAAATAGAATCTATTTTACAAAGCACTAGTCACTTTCCCAAGGTGGAAGACATGGATGATATGGTATCACAAATGGAAGATATTATGGGCGAACAGGGTATGCCAAGCCCACTGCCACTTCCATCTCAAAAAATGAAAAAAACGCATTTTTCTGGACTGGATTTATTCACCACCAATCTAACTGACAAAAAAAATCATAAAAACATTGACCCTGTCATTGGGCGTGAAAAAGAAATAAGTCGCGTAATAAATATCTTATCACGTCGCACTAAAAACAATCCTGTTTTAGTTGGTGAACCGGGTGTTGGAAAAACTGCAATTGTAGAGGGCTTAGCAAAAAGAATTGCAGAAGGACAAGTACCTGATATTTTAAAAAATAAAAAAATCTTATCATTAGATATGACTCTGCTTGTGGCTGGAACTATTTACCGAGGCGAATTTGAAGCTAGACTAAAACAGATTGTGGATGAAATTACTAAAAGTCCAAATTGTATTTTATTTATTGATGAACTCCACAACATCATTGGTGCCGGCTCATCGCAGGGTGCTATGGATGCTGCCAATATTTTAAAGCCAGCTCTAGCGCGAGGACACCTGCGTTGTATTGGCGCTACCACTATTGATGAATATAAAAAACATATTAATTCTGACCCGGCCTTAGAACGGCGTTTCCAAAGTATTTATGTAGAAGAGCCTAGTAGAGACGAAGCTGTGGAAATTCTAGATGGTATAAAAAAATATTACGAAGATTTTCATAATGTAAAAATTACCAAAACTGCCATTGAAACAGCTGTGGATTTAAGTATAAAATATATTCATGATAATTTCTTGCCTGACAAAGCCATTGATTTGATTGATGAAGCTTCTGCCTCTGTTAAAACTAAAACTAAGTCTACTCCTTTGGAAATTAAAAAACAAAAACTTTTGGAAGAAAGGGATGCTTATTTTGATAATAAAGAACAGGCCATTTCACAAGAAAAATTTGAACAAGCTATTGGATGGAAAAAGAAAATAGAATTGATTGAAAAAAAACTGGATTCTTTACAAAAACAAATTATACAATCTCCAAAAAATTCAACCAAAAAAGTGACTGAAAATGACATTGCCAAAATATTGGAAATAAAACTAGATATACCAGCCAAAATCCTATTAACTAACGAGTGGGAGGAATTAAAAACTTTGGCTGAACGATTAAAAAATCATATTATTGGACAGAACCAAGCGATTGATGATGTTGTAAAAAAAATCAGCCAAGCTCATTTGGGTCTACAGAATAATAAAAAACCATTGTGCTCATTTTTATTTGCTGGGCCTAGTGGTGTTGGCAAAACCGAATTAGCTAAAATTCTGGCTAAAGAATTATTTCATAGCGACAAAGCCCTTATAAAACTGGATATGAGCGAATTTTCCGAAGCTCACAGCACTTCCAAGCTTCTTGGATCTCCGGCTGGCTATATTGGGCATAAGGATCGCAATCATTTTACTGATGAAATCAGAAAAAGGCCATATTGTGTAGTTTTGTTTGACGAAATTGACAAAGCTCATCGTGATGTTAACAAATTATTATTGCAAATTCTAGACGAAGGTACTTTAACCGACAGTTCTGGGAAAAAAACTAACTTTCGCCACACAGTTATAATTCTTACTACTAATTTAGGGTCAGAGTTGTTTAAATCAGCTGGAATAGGCTTTGGTAAAAACGAAAACAAGCAGAATAAAGAAAGAAATGAAAATATAACACATAAATTAAAGGAAGAACTATCCCCCGCCCTATTAAATCGTTTGACTGCTATTGAAATATTCTCACCCTTAACAAAAGAAAATATAAAAAAAATAGTTGAAAAAAATCTAGAACAAATAACGCAAACGATTTTTGCTAAAGAAAAAATCAATATAAAAACCAATCCTACTGCTTTAGATTACTTGACCCGCGAATCATTTAGTGACGATTATGGTGCTAGGCAAGTAGAAAAAATTATCCAAGATACTGTTCATGAACTTGTTATTGATATTTTACAAAAAGAGAGGCGGAAAAAATCTTATACTTTATCAAAAGTAAAGAATGTTTATAAATTGATATGACAAATTTTGAAGCTGACTGGGGTAAAGCCATAAAAAAATTAAAACAGGCTAATGCTGTTGGCCATGTTAATTATAATGTGCAAAAAAAACAGATAAAGGAAGAGCTAGATTATTTTAAACAAAAACTTTGGGAGGCACTTGAACAGAAAGACGAGGAAGTAACAAAAAACACACTAAAAAAACTAATTAAAACCAGATCGCGACTTTTAAAAATTAATTTGACACAGGTAGGTTCGGATCAACAAGAGGAATTAAATAATTATTATTTTGATTGTTTTGCATTAAGCAGGGTAGCTGGTAATTTATTAAAGAAATAATATGGCTGATTCAACTGAAAATATAGACAGCCAACTTGATACTGAATTAACTCCTCACATTGAACAAGGTGTGGAGGGTGCTGGTGTAAACAAAGAAGAATCAGCTGAAATCGCTGAGAAAGTGAAGAAAAAAGTAGCTGAAATGATAAAAGGTATTGCTAAACAAGCTGAGGCAGAAGAAATGACTCAAGAAATCCTTGATAATTTTGGTCAGGAGGCAGGAGGGGTAGAGCCAAATGAGGATGATAGACAAACAGAGGATGATGGCAATAAAAAACCAGAAGAGGGTGAAAAACCTGAGCCTGAAAAATCAGGTGAGGGACAACAGGAAGAGAAACCTAATGAAGAGGGGAAAGAAAAACCAGCTGAAGAAGCAGGAGAGCAGAAACCAAAGGAAGGTGAGGAAAAACCAGCTGGAGGTCAACCAGGGGCAAAACCAGAACAGGCTTCTGAAGATGGTTCTCAAAATAAGGAAGGTGAGAAAAAGCCAAACGAAGAAGCAGGAGGGCAGAAACCAAAAGAAGGCGAGGAATCAAAAAAAGATGGGGTAAAACCAAATGAAGCTCCACAAAAGGAAGGCGAACAGCCAGAATCTGAAACACCAAGGGAAGGTCAGCCAGAAACAAAACCAGATCAAGCGCCAGAAGATGGTGGACAAAACAAGGAAGATGAGAAAAAACCAGAAGGTAAAGAAAATGAGGAACCTAAAAAGGATGGAGAACAACCGGAAGAAGGTGGGGGGGAACCACAGGAAAAGGACGGTGGAGAAGCTGAAAAAGGGGAAAAAAATAAACCAGAGGAAGAAGGTCAGAAAAAACCGAAAGAAGAGGGTGAAGAAGAACCAGAAGAAGATCAATCAAGACAGCAACAACAAATAATACAGCAACAAAAGAATGACTTAGAACAACAGTTACAAGAAATAAGAGAACAGAGAGAAAAAGAAACGAAAATTATAATTGATCCAATTGACCGAGAAATAAAGGCATTAAACCTGCAAAAATTGCCGCTAGAATTAAGAAAAAAAATAAAACAAGCGGAATTACTATCTCGAATTACTGCGACACCAATCATATTAATAATTTGTCTAATATTGGCGATAATAGGATTATTATTATGTTGGTGTTTTATAGGAGAGGCCATATGGGCTTGGGAAATTAAATTTTTAATAAAACACTTTAGGAGAATAGTTAAACTTAAGTTAGACATCACAAAGATAAACCAACAGATAAGGCCTATCAAAAAACAGATAAAAGAAAAACAAAAAATAAAACAGCAAAAACAGGGTGAAATAAATAGAAAATATCAACCACAAATAAAGCCCATTGAAAATAAATTGAATAAATTGAATGATTTACAGAACGAATAAACAAATAACCAAAAATAAATTGTATAATAATAAAATATATGGACAAAAAAAGAATAATTTTTACAATAATTTTTATTATTGTCTCAATAATTTTTGGCTACCTACTCTATCGCGTATTTTTTGCGCCAAAGGAAGTTCCGCCCGCTATTATACCGGGAGAAGAGGTTGGGGTTGGAAAACTGCCGATAGCTGAAGAAGGAAAAATTACTCCTGGAGTCACTGGTCCACCGGGTGTACTGCCGGAAGCTGAAAAAATTCAACCTGTCACAGAAGCTGTGGTAAAACAATACCCTTCTTACCCAATCAAAAAAATTGTAGAATCATCTCTGATTGATCCAAAAATAAAATCAGATGGTACTGCTAATTTTTACAATACCAGTGATGGGAAATTTTATCATTTGGGAGCTGATGGAAAAGTAAAGGTTATGAGCGATGAAGTTTTTTATAATGTTGAAAAAGTAACTTGGTCGCCAATAAAAGATGAATCAATAATAGAATATCCTGATGGCTCAAATATTTATTATAATTTTGAAAATCAAAAAAAAGTAACTTTGCCTAAACATTGGGAAGATTTTTCTTTTTCCACCCTTGGTGATAAAATTGCCAGCAAGAGTATTGGTATGTCTCCAGAAAATCGCTGGTTAATCACATCTGACCCAGATGGCAAAAGTATTAGTTTGGTGGAACCAATGGGAGAAAATGCTGATCGGGTAACAATTGATTGGTCACCTAACAAACAAGTGGTGGCCTTATCCAGAACAGGCGAAGCATTGGGAGCAGATAGAGAGGAAATTCTTTTCGTGGGTCTGCACGGTGAAAATTTTCGTTCAATGATAGTGGAAGGAAGAGATTTTAAAGAAAAATGGTCGCCAACAGGCCAAAAAATGCTTTATAGTGTTTATAGTATTAGAAGTAATTTCCAACCAGAATTATGGATAGTTAATTCTAGTGGAGAAAATATTGGTACTGGCAGAAAATTATTAGGATTAAGCACTTGGGCTGATAAATGCGTTTTTAAAGATGATCGTTTTGTTTATTGCGCAGTACCCACTGACTTAAAAATGGGGGCTGGCTTAGCTCCTGGTCTTATGGATTATTCTGAAGATGAAATATATAAAATTGATACTCAGACCGGCTTAAAAAGCATAATACCATTGGAAGAATATCACACAATAGATAGTCTATTTATTGATGGAAAAAATAACTTAATCTTTACAGATAAAAATCAAAACGGATTATTTACTTTACCATTATAATTATGACTAAAAACAAAACTCTCATTATAATATTTTTACCGGCCATTATAATCGCCGGACTGGCTTTGTTTATTAGAATTATTCAATATCAACCATTGTATCCTGATTTGAAAGATTATGAGAATTTGAATGGTCAGACTGGCTTTAATTTACCAATCTACCCAGAAGACCCAATTATTGGCAATAAAAAAGCCCCAAAAACCATTGTTGCTTTTGAAGATTATTCTTGTCAGGGGTGTAAAATACAGTCAACTATATTAAATAATTTATTAGAAAAATATCCTGATAAGATAAAAATAATCTGGAAAGGTCTGCCGGTAAGCCAATTCCCCTACCCCAGCAAACCAGCACACGATTACGCCTTTTGTATTAATGAGCAGGGAGAATTTAATAAATTTTACCAACTCGCTTTTACTAATGGCGGAAATTTATCAAATGAAATTCTTGACGTTATTACCGAACAAATTGATTTAAATCAAAAAGACTTAAAAACCTGTTTAGAATCCAATCGTCCACAACTCTATGTAGAAAAAACCGAACAATTGGGAATGGTTTTAAATATTCAATCTGTGCCAACTTTTTTTGTTAATAATAAACAAGTGACTACTCCCACCACGCTTGAGGGTTGGGAGATGTTGTTAGGATTATAGTATTATGAAATATCTTAAATCTAAAAATTTAATCTTTGTTTTTTTGCTATCTGCTTTTTTATTTCCACTTACTACCAAGGCAACCGTCATTTCCGGACCGACTCAATCCTCTGATGGTGATATTGGCATTATAAAATTTAAATCTAATTGTACTGCCTATACTACTAAATTACCAAAAGGTGGTGGTAATAAAGATGTTACGGATGTACAAGTTGAACAGTCCATATATTACAACAAGGCTGGTTCTGGTACTAGAAATCTTATTTGGTTTCAACATGGTGATGGACAAAGTACACCCAGAGATCATTGTTTAGATAGATTTGATGCTAAAGCGGGATTAAACACAGCAACGGGCAAAAATTACATGGTCTTTTGTCCAGAAATGAATCCTTCAAGCGGAGTATCTGAGGGCGATTATCAGGCAGTCTGGTCTTTGAAATACAATGATTTTTTCCCCTGCCTTTTTAATGATTTTGTCAGTGTTGCTAAAGATTCTAATCTAGAAGTTTCTTCTAATTTGACAATCGCTTCTTTCTCTCAGGGTGGGCCAGCCACAAACAAAATTATACCTAATACCGGGGTCTCAGAAATTAAGATTCAAAGAATTTTACATTTTGATAGTTGTTATGGAAATTACTGTGCTGATGAAGCTAATTTGTCAGAAAGCCAAAGAGGCCCAATGTACGTATACGTATCAGATAAAGCCAGTGGATCATTTGACAACTCGGCTGCCAACAAGGCAGCTACAGTAGAAAAGAAAATATACGAACAGTCCAATGTACAAGTAAACATAGTAACAGACAAAGTTCATGCTGATGTGCCCAAATTATGTGGCTGGGATTTTTTGTCACCCAATCAATGTAATAAACAGGCGACTCTAGCGGGTGGTTCTACAACTGATACTGATGGTACAGGCAATCCTATTACTTCTGTAACTGGCCCAAAGTCATCTATTGGACTTTTAAATGAAATAGAATTAATACTTCAAAAACCAAAATTACAAATTACAATACCCGGACTTAGTAAATTTTCTGAAATAGTTCAAAAAGAAGAGGGTGGCAGTACCTATATTTACATTCCCTTTTTAGGTGAATATATGGCTGCTATTTATCGTTATGCTGTTATAATCTCTTCAATTTTTGCAGTTGTGATGATAATTAACAATGGCCTTAAATGGGTCATCTCTGGTGGCACTCCAGAGAAAGTAAATGAAGCTAAAACTAGAATTGGACAATCACTTGTTGGCTTATTACTTGTAGTTGGTTCTTATACATTATTATATACCATCAATCCTGAATTAGTTAAGTTTAATAATTTGAGAGTAAAGACAGTGGAGGGACGAGCTCTTAGTGATGCTTTATTAAATAGTTCAGACGATTTGCCCGCAGGGAGTATGGTGCCTATTGTTAAAACTCCGATCGATCTAAATGAATTAAACCAATATAAAAATCAAGGGTGTGGAAAAAATCTTTATCAAATAGCCAAATTTTTTTCAGGACAAATTATATGCCAATCTAGTTGTAATTGCGCTAATTTTGTTTCTCATTTACTTACTCAAACAGGTTGTGCGAAAAACATAATTAGTGGTAGTGCTGACGACCTTGTTACTAACTTAAAAAATAATGGCTGGAAATTGGTGGAAGGTACTAATGGTGCCCAACCAGGCGATGTTGCTGTTTATAACAAAAGCGGTAAAGATGTCACACACGTTGAAGTGGTTTCTCAAGCTAATAAAACAATAGGGTCAAATGTTGATATGAGGGCATGTTGGATTGATTCTAATGGTAAAAATATTGCAAACCAGGTTGAAGGAAAGTGTGGTAGTTTTTGGGATTTTGGTTATAGTGGGGGAGAAAAAAAAGGAAAAATATACGATTATTCTACTTATGGTTATAGTAATATAAATCCGAGCAGTGAAGAAACCAAGTTAAAGGTAAGACAACTGTACTCTCTATGTGTGGCTAATTTTAATGTCTGTCCACCATTATCAAATTTGTATCCGGAAAAATGCGGTTATTGTGAAAAATTATTTCCTGTGTATGATAAAGAAATAAGTTCAGCTTGTAGCAGTCGACAATGCGTACAAGAAAAAAAGACAGACTTTACACATTATCTAGTTAATCCTAATAGATAGAGAGCTTGGTCATATGCCAAACAAACCAAACACAATCTTCATCTGCTCAAATTGCGACGCTCAGTATACGAAATGGGCGGGCCTGCCCGACTATTTCCACTCTAAGTCAATTTGAATAATAAATCAAACACAATCTTCATCTGCTCAAATTGCGACGCTCAGTATACGAAATGGGCGGGCCTGCCCGACTATTTCCATGCTTAAACTCTATGTCAAACAAATCAAACACAATCTTCGTCTGTTCAAATTGCGACGCTCAATACACGAAATGGACTGGTAGGTGTTTGGAGTGTGGAAAATGGTCAACGATTGTAGAGGAAACTGCAAGTAAAACAGTTGAAACAAAAAAAACTATTGATTACCCCCCTACTAAAACGCAAAAGCTGTCAGATATAAAAGCTTCTGATGTAAGCCGAACTCAAACTAATATATCTGAACTTGATCGTGTCCTCGGTGGCCATTCGACAGGCTCAGGCCAGGGTGGCATTGTGCCCGGAAGTTTAATCCTGCTTGGCGGTGAACCCGGTATTGGTAAATCAACTCTGGCGATGCAACTAGCCACTGCGATTGAAAATGTACTTTATATCTCTGGTGAAGAATCAGTAGGACAGATAAAACTCCGTGCCGATCGCTTGCTTCCTAAGCAAAATAACAATGTAACAATGAAACAATGTAACAATGAAACATTACAATTAGCTAACGAAACCCACATCGAAACAATCTGTGCAACCATAAAAAAAATTAAACCTCCCCTCGCTGTCATTGATTCAATTCAAACAATTTATTCCGAAGAATCAACTGGTGAACCAGGAAGCGTCTCACAAATTAGAGCTTGCACTGCAAAACTGATGGAAGTAGCAAAAACAACTAACACTGCTATTGTAGTTATCGGCCACGTGACCAAAGATGGCTCTGTCGCTGGACCAAAAACTTTGGAACACCTTGTTGACACTGTTTTATATTTAGAAGGCGAACGTTATCATGCTTATAGAATTTTACGAGCGACTAAAAATCGATTCGGAGCAACTGATGAGGTGGGGATTTTTGAAATGAAAGAAACAGGTTTAGAAGAAGTAAAAAATCCATCAGCCAGCTTTTTGCAAGAACGCGGAGAAAATATGTCAGGCTGTGTTGTGACATGCTTAATTGAAGGCACCCGACCACTTTTAGTTGAAATCCAAGCGCTGGTAAACAAAACTTCTTTTGGTTACCCAGTTAGAAAAGCCAGTGGTTTTGATTTGAACAGATTACATGTATTAACTGCGGTCTTGCAAAAACGCGCTAAATTGGATTTGTCTCAATACGACATACACCTAAATGTTGTCGGCGGAATGAAAGCTGATGAACCTGCCGCTGATCTAGCCGTTTGTCTAGCCATTGCCAGTGCTTTTAAGGATAAAGAACTGGGAACTGACCTCTGTGTTTTTGGTGAAGTAGGATTGGGTGGAGAAGTAAGAAGTGTAGTACAAACTAAAAAGCGCCTGAAAGAATGTGAAAAGTTAGGAATGAAACGAGTGATTACCCACCTTAGCACTAAAACACCTGAGCACCTGAGCACCTTAAAAATAATTGAGGTGAAAAATATTGCAGAGTTAATTAAGCATACTTAGAACAGTGTCATTGCGAGAAAGCCGATTCGCATCGGCTGACGAAGCAATCCCAGTGTATATGCAACGTAAAATAACATACCACAAAACCGACCACAGGTCGGTTTTATTTTTGCCCCATCCTTCGAAAGGAGAGCGCAGATGTCTCCCATAAATCAAAAAACCACCTGTATATCCTCCTCGCTCTATTTTCAAATTCCGTGATCTCAGTTTCTTCTGTGATTTCCGTGTTTTTAAAAATACAGCGAGTCGCAGGTGGCCCTTTGACTCTGGATTGTGATGCACTGGACAGTGCTTGTAATGAGACGACTAATTGCTGTCGGTGGATGACACTCGGAGTCGGAAGGCGGGAACCTTCCGAGCAGGGTGCTTGGCAGATGGTGCACGGAAAACCGGTACCTCCGTTTTCTTACACCTCCTCCGAATGGCTTCAATGTGGGTTTCTGGAACCCACCCGCTCTTGTTGTCACTACGACCACCGACCTGACGAATTTGAATCATCCACTCCCCCTTCAGAAAAAACCAACCCCGCTAAATTGCAGAATCCAACAATCTTGCTAGACTTTTTTGATTGGCAACATTATAAATATTATAAAATAAAAACAACCCTTTGTCAAAAGATTGTTCTCTTAGGTGTCAAATGCGACACAATATATAAAATTAGATCCCTCTCCCAAAAGGGGGGGCAAAATTCTTTGTCGCATTTATTATTATAATAAGACGAGAGTTGTCATCCGTATATCCGCATAATCCGTAATCCGTATATATAACAAGACAATATTTACTCAAGATGCACAATCTTTTCCCACTCCTCCACCCTCTCTTTCAAACCCTGATATTTCTCAAAATCAATCTCTCTCGCCAACTCACGTGATAACTTAATTAAATCATGATCCTGCATTGTTGCCAATTTAAAATTTTTCATTCCACTTTGCGCAAATCCATACACTTCTCCCGGCCCACGCTGTTCTAAATCATATTCAGCGACTTTAAAACCACTATTTTCTTTTTCAAAATATTCTAAACGTTTTTTCACTTTTTTTGTATCACTATCAGTAAACAAAAAACAATAGGACTGATGTTCAGCCCGCCCAACTCGCCCACGAAACTGATGTAGTTGCGCCAACCCAAATCTTTCCGCCCCTTCTATCATCATCACACTTGCGTTAGGAATATCAACACCCACTTCAATCACAGAAGTAGAAACCAAAATATCTGTTTTTCCACTACTAAATTGTTCCATTGTTTCTGATTTTTCTGCCGGCTTTAACTTACCATGCAAAAATCCAATGCTTAAATCAGGGAAAATCAACTTAGAAAGTTTTTCATACTCACTCAAAACAGTTTTTTTATCGTCAAATTTGTAATTTGTAACCTGCCTGCCTGTAGGCAAGGTTTGTAATTTGTCTGTATCTTGTATCCTTGTATCCTTGTTATCCTCAATAAGTGGACACACCACAAACACCTGTCTCCCCTGCTTCACCTGCTCACGAATAAAATCATACGCCTTCTGCCTATTATGCGGATCAACCAATCTAGTCTTGACTGGCTTTCTATCAGCTGGCATTTCATCTATAATGGACAAATCCAAATCACCATACAAAGTCAGAGCAAATGATCTTGGAATTGGTGTAGCTGTCATACTCAAAAAATGAACAGATGCTGACTGACGCAGACTTAACGCAGACTCCTTCTTCCGTGCAATATCGTATACAACTCTTTCTATTTCAACGTCTTTGCTAGAATAATTTACTAACAAAGCTAATTTATAAAAAGATCCTTTTAAATAAGTCCAAACTTGCCTTTTTTCCCTCTCGCCGATAAATGGTAAAGCTTTTAATTCTATAATTATTTTTTCTTCAATTACAAAATCTGGGCGATAAACCCCAATCTTTTTACCCTCGTAATTTATATTAATAATTTTTTCTTTTTCAAATTTTAGTCCTTCTTTTTTAAATTCTTCTTCTAGAGCATTCTGATAAATTTTTTCCTTATGACCTAGTCCTAATTTTTTTCTAACAGCAAACAAACACTTTCTAATATTGTATGTTATATCTTCATATAAAAAATCATTATTTTTATCACTTTCTTTTTGTTCTATCTGTCCGCGTTCGTCTGCGTCTGTCCGCGTTAGTCTGCGTAAGAGCGTAGCTCTCTGCTCCACCCCAAACCGATGCTGTTCATCCACTATTACTAAACCAAGACTTTTAAAACTAACTTTGTCTGTCAAAAGTGCATGTGTACCAACAATAATATCCACACACCCAGAATTAATTACACTTGTTACGGACTTTTTCGTCATTTTATCATTTAAAAATTTAAAATTGTTTTCAAATTTTAAGGGAACACTTATACTTTTGTGCAAATTGAAAATTTCAAATTTTGACCTCGTTAGCAAACTAATCCTTACTCTACTATTTCCAAACAAACTACAAAGCGATTCATAATGCTGAAAAGCCAGCACTTCCGTCGGCACCATAATCACAGCCTGATACCCATTTAAAACTGCATCATACAATGCCATGGCTGCGACAACTGTTTTCCCAGAACCCACATCTCCCTCAAGCAAGCGATTCATTGGTTCAGCTTTTTCCATATCTTGCAAAATTTCCCAAGCAGATATTTTTTGTTTTTTAGTTAATTCAAATGGCAAGGATTTTACAAATTCTTTTATTTCCTTTTCTTTAAATTTTATTTCCGGCGCAGTTGATTTCTTAAGCTGTTGTCTGATCATCTCCCCACGCAATTGCAAAATGAAAAGCTCATCAAATTTTAATCGACGCAAAGCATGCTTCATTTCCTCATCACTCTCTGGAAAATGAATTGCCCTAATAGCCTCATCCAAATTCATCATATCTGCTTTTTCTTTCAAATCTTCCGGTAACCAATCTTCTAGCTCATCACTCAAATCAATTACTTGACTCATCAAAAACCTTAATTGTTTCTGAGTAATTCCTGTAGTCAAAGAATACATCGGAACTATTCTAGCTGTGTGTGTTGTTTCTAAATGTTTGGAATTTGGAATTTGAGATTTGTTTGCTGAGCCAGCAGGCGAAGTCCCGACCACAGTCGGGATATCTTGTATCCTTGTATCCTTCTCATAAGCCGGCCCCACCATCTGCATTCCAAACATATCACTACTAACTTTTCCAGATAAAAAAACTGTATCACCCTGACGCAGTGTTTTAGTAATAAATGGCTGACCAAACCAAACCACTTTAATTTGCTCCGTTTCATCAGCAACTACTGCTTCAGTAATCATTGTACGCTTTCTTGGTGATCTTTTATTAGCAATCAATTCAACCTTGCCTTTTACTGTCACCTGCTCACCGTCTTTCAAATCTTTGATCTGACGTAACTGACTATAGTCTTCATAACGAAATGGGAAATAAAAAAGCAGGTCTTGAGCTGTCTCAATCCCTAAATGCTTCAACCGCTTTTCTAAAGTACTACCAACACGGTTTAATAATTTTACAGGTGTGTGTAATTGCATAAATAATATAAACAAAAAACCTACTCAATATGACTATCTCCATTTATATCTATGTATCTCTATATATGAAAAAAAATGAGATAAATAGAGATAAGGAGATAATTTTACTGAGATAATTCTGTAAGACACCGATTATCTTATTTGTCTACTTCTTCCAATCCTCAATCACAATTTTCTTCCCCTGCTTTTTTACTACCAACTTCTGCCTCTCTCTCCAACCAAATTCTTTGATTATTTCTATTGGGATAGTTACTGCATAACTGGTTCCTCCGACTTTGGTAAGTTTTCTTATATTTTTTTCGTTTATTTTTCGTCTAGTCATAAATAAAAAAATACGTATTATAATACGTATTATAATACGTAATATAATATAATGCAAAATTAAAAAAGAAATAAGGAGTAAGAAGCGACAAATTGATTCGCCAATTTGGCAGGTCATTTCGTCAATCCATTTAAATAATAATGTAA
>Ga0180009_10003890_pt1 | contig 16777 bp, 17 predicted proteins | sample OS_PC_MetaG_FD_123537 | JGI IMG/M metagenome (GOLD analysis project Ga0180009, IMG submission 123537) | Groundwater microbial communities from the Aspo Hard Rock Laboratory (HRL) deep subsurface site, Sweden - OS_PC_MetaG | ecosystem: Environmental > Aquatic > Deep subsurface > Groundwater...
ATAGTTCTTGTGTTGTTGATTGTAAAATCTCATAGTGTGGCCTCCTTTGGATGAAGGGTTATTGGTATCTGGATAAATTCCATATTATCCCTTCATCTGAGGGAAGGCCATAACTAGTATCAAACCTTTGCGGCGGATGCCCTGATGAATCCGAATATCAGCCTTGTGAGCCTCTCCGGCAAGGCCGGAACAGGCAAAACACTCCTGGCGCTGAGTGCGGCATTGGAAACACGACGGCAGTACCGTCAGATTTTTATTTCGCGCCCGGTTGTTCCGTTAAGCAATAAAGACCTCGGCTATCTGCCCGGAGACATCAGTTCGAAACTCGATCCCTACATGCAGCCCCTGTATGATAATCTGGCTGTAATACAAAACCAGTCTCCGCAGACTGGTCCTAATCATAAGCAAGTCATAGATTTACTAGATTCTGACAAGCTCGTGATTTCGCCGCTGGCATATATCCGGGGCAGAAGTCTGGTAAAAATTTTTTTTATCGTTGATGAAGCGCAGAATCTGACGCCGCATGAAGTAAAAACCATAATCACCCGCGCCGGAGAGGGAACAAAAATCGTTTTTACCGGAGATATTTTTCAAATTGATCATCCATATCTGGACAGTCAATCAAATGGTCTGAGTTATCTCGTCGAGAAAATGCAGGGACAGAAGATTTATGCTCATATAAATCTGGAAAAAGGAGAACGCTCCGAATTGGCAGAACTGGCGACTCATCTTCTGTAACTCATGAAAGGATAAAAATGGCTCTGAAACTAGTTAATGATGCCGCGATCAACGTATTTGACGATCAGAACGCCAACGGCTTTCCCGGATATGTACACGAACTGCTCGATATTTTAGGGATTGAATCGGTGACGGACGACAATTTTATTCAGTCTCTTCCCTTCTCCCTCAATGATGTGACAGCGGGGGTAGAGAATGAACTTCAGACAGCAGTAATCGGGAAAAAAGAGGATGTTGATCTTCCCATGACCATCGGGAACTCCCGCTATTACCGGAATCTTCTCCGGCGCGCGGAATCCGGCGATATGCCCCGCAGCACTGTATCAAAGCTTGAAAAGCACCTTAATGACAATTCCGGTGATATCTGGGAAAACAGCTGGGTCAGGTTCCCGGCTTCGGCTATAGGTCAATATGCCGCTTCCGTGTTTGAAAGGGACCTGCTGGCAGATAAAAAGAATTCCGGAAGCCCTAACAGATGCGATGCGAATAAGTTCGTATTTCTGCAGAATAAGGAAAAATTTTTCAGAATTCCCATCAGCTATTTATTGAAACTGGCTTTGGCAGAAGCCATCAGCGCGGATTCTGATCTCCATCCGGCAGTAAAAAGAACCGGTGAAAAAGTCATGGAGCATTTTCTGAACGATAATACCTCGCCGGAAACATTTTCTTTTTATCCGGCACATCTGAAATTCAAACAGGGAAAAGGCGTTGTTGCGGAAACTCTGAAACGATTCCTGCTGACGCAGTGTCTTGTCCTGTATGCCAACAAAAAATTCCGGCTTATGGAAAACGGCCAGAAAACAGTGGTTTATTTTGCGCCGCATCCGCATACCCGGCAGAAGCATCTGAACGATCTGATTTCCGATTCGTTTTACCGGGAACTGTTTATGAGTCCCTGCCTTTCAGGGTGGGATAAAGGCGAGGTCAAACACGGCTACATGAACCTTTGTCATATGGTATTGTCCAGAAGTCAGTTGAATGCGGTTGCCAAGCTCAGGGAAGCCGGGATCATCTCCCGGAATCTGGTCGTGCTTCCCAACATGTCCAACATAAGTCTGGCAAATAACGGCACGCATATCAGTCTTGGAAGCCGCAAACTCACGGAATTGTTAAGCAACAGGAGCTCGGGCTTCGGGGCAAATCATGAAAAATACATCGGTGATCTCGCGATCAAAATCATAGAGCATTTTCTTCCCTTGTTTGTAGGCACCTACAGCGCCGCGCCTTACCGTCTGGATTACCGGTATTTCCATCCTGAAACCGCGTTGGGATTTCTGCCTCATGAGCTTGATTTTACGCATCTCCGCATGTTGTGGCGCAGATGGAAAAAGAAAGCGCGGCTGGCAATTTGCGGCATTACAGTCACGCCCTTCGGTCCTGAATGGCTTGATTGCCAAATGAGCCGGCTGATGGGGCTTAACGGTGATTTTATAAATGATTTCAGGTTGATTGATTATCCGGTTTCGTTGCTCAGCTCCGCTGAAAGCCCCGGACTTGACGGTACGCCCGGAAACGACAAGCGCCTGAAAAAAGACCTTGCCGACATGGGCATATTCGATACAGCGATGCCGATGTATCTGCTGTACCGCCTTCGGGAACATGCCGCCAGAGGGTTTTCAGGTTTTGAAGGCAGATATTACAGCCTGTTTGAAAATTTTACGCAGGATATGGGGCATGCGTTATCTATGCAGGCTTTGGTTACGGCGCTTGCGTTCAAATACATTCTGAAAGGAGAAATAACACATTTTCATATTCCGGACCAACCCTTTGTCGAAAGCGAACGCAGGCAGATATTTTTCGGCTCTGCCATCGGTATTCCCACTTTTTACGTTCAGAAAGACACAAAGAATCTTCTGATGGCAAAAATTCTGAAAAAAACGAAAAAAATCCGTCCCAGCAACAGGTATAAAGGATATCTCCGTGTCTACAATATAGAGTACCGCCGGGCGCTCATTGAAATATTGAAAGAAGACGCGTCGGACTTAATCGAGATGATGCGTCTGGGAGAAACCATAAGAGACCTTCTGGAAAGAACCGAAAACCCCGCCTTTTCCACTGCCGGAAAACTCACACGTGGAATTTTGGCACAAACCGGCGCGTCTTCTCCCATGAAACTTTCCGGTGATGAGTTCAATCTGGCGGCAGAGCAGTATTACAGGGACATTTTACGCAAACACCATATCTGTGAAGCATTCGGGTCATTGGAAGAGGATGTTAAAAAACTCGAAGGATATGCCATCCTGGGGCGGTATGAATGCAATAAAGCGCTTAGTTCGATTTTGAAGGAAAGAAATATGGCTGAGGTTCTGGAATCGGTTAAAAACGGGGTATTGGAAGAAACGGTTTCCGTCGACAAGTTGAAAATCCTGATTCGGATCATCCTCCTGTCCGTTTATACGGACATGAAAATCCTTGAAGCAGGGAACAGACAATGATGAGAAAACATCAGTATATCGAACGGACGACATCCCGGGTTAAAACAGAAACTTTGTACCATGACAGCATTGTGAACCTGATTTATTCTCAGGCGCTGGAAAACACCCCTTTTTTATTCAAGACTCTCACATCTTCAAGGTTCTCGAAATTTCTGGGATTTCTAAACTATGATATGCTGATTGGTTCATCCATTTCAGGCGTCAGAAAATTTGCAGACAGTCTGGGAGTCGATCTTTCTGAATCCCTTGATACGCCGGAGTCTCTGAATACTGCGCGGAAAATGTTTGAACGAAAAATCAGATACTGGGAGACCCGTCCGATGCATCTGGATCAGGCAGTTATTGTATCTCCTGCGGATGCTAAAATTCTTGCGGGCTCTTTCTGCACATCGTCGGTAATTTTTATTAAGGAAAAATTTTTCTGCTATGAAGAATTGCTTGGAAAAGACAAACCCAGGTGGCTCTCTGCATTTGCTGACGGAGATTTCGCGATCTTCCGTCTGACGCCTGAAAAATATCACTATAATCACTCTCCTGTATCCGGTGAGGTGGTTGATATCTATGAAATTGAAGGTTCTTTTCTTCCGTGCAATCCCGGGGTCGTCATGTCTCTGGCAATGCCTTTTTCCAAGAACAGGCGTGTAGTTACAATTCTGGACACCGATGTGGAAGGCGGCACCCGCGCTGGATTGGTTGCCATGATCGAAGTTGCCGCTCTTATGATCGGAGATATTGTCCAATGTTACAGCGAAGAGCGTTATGATGAGCCTCAACTCTTGACTCCCGGCATGTTTCTCCGTAAAGGGCAGCCAAAAAGTCTGTTCCGTCCCGGAAGTTCTACGGATATTCTTATCTTTCAGAAAGGTAAGATAACTTTTTCCGCCGATATTATGAAGAATATGTATCGTCCGGATGTGCAAACCCGCTTTGCAGAAGGATTCGGAAGACCTTTGGCCGAAACCGAAGTGGCTGTCAGATCCCGGATAGCAACGGTTAATGAAAGGAGCATTTTATGAATGAACTGTTTGTTCTGTCTCTTGCAATGGTACTGACATTTGTTTTCCGATGGGCATTCAGGACCCTGCCCCGTGAAAACTGGCAGATCATTGCCGCCATGCCCAGAGATAAGCTTGGAACCGGCGAGTGGAGAGGGGAAAATCTGACTTATTACGGCTTTTTCACTGCCGGCGCGTATCTTTTTGCTGTGGCAACAGTTTTTATCCTGCTTGGCGCAATTTCCGTTTCCGCAACCGCAATTTTTATAATCGTGGTTATTCTACTGGGGTTTTGTATTCCCTGCTCATCGCTTATTGCAAGACTTGTGGAAAAGAAAAAACATACTTTCAGTGTCGGCGGGGCTTCCTTTGCAGGTATTCTGCTGACCCCCTGGATTGCGATGATAGCAGATGCGGTTATGATCCGGTGGACGGGTATGCGCATCCCGGCAATGCCTGTGCTGGCGGCAATCTCTGTAGGATACTGCTTCGGGGAGGGCCTGGGACGGCTTGCGTGTATCAGTTTCGGGTGCTGCTACGGAAAACCGCTGAAAGACTGTCCGGAGCGGGTGCGGCGCATGTTTGAAAAACGGCATTTCGTGTTTTACGGAAAAACGAAGAAAATTGCATATGCCCACTCTCTTGACGGTGAGAAAATCTTTCCGGTTCAGGCAATAACGATTGTTCTTTACAGCATATCCGGATTGCTGGGCGTTTATCTTTTTCTGCTGGGATACTACCGGAGCGCGTATATACTGACGCTGGCAGTAACCCAGCTGTGGCGGTTTTTTTCGGAATTTTTGCGTGCGGACTACCGGGGCGAAAGCAATATATCGGCTTATCAGAAGATGAGCGCGTTAGCTGTAGTTTATGCCATCTGCATGCTCTTTATCCTTCCAGGGGCTTTGCCCCAGCAGACGGATGTTCTAAGAGGACTCGGATATTTGTGGAATCCTGCGATGATTCTGCTGCTTCAGGGATTGTGGGCCGCGATCTTTCTTCATACGGGAAGAAGCAGGGTAACCGGAGCATGCATGTCCTTTCACGTGATCAGGGAAAGGATGTAAGCCATTGTCAAAAAACGGGGAATACCGTTTGACGGACAACTTATGTCATAATCAGACAGATTAATCTGCTCTCCGGCATGGCAATAATCAAAAGGAATTCCGCTGAGGGGAACAGTGGTAAAAATATCCTGATTGTTCACCACGCGGTATAATCTGGTCCGTCTCATAGAATCGGCAAATACCGAATCCCCGACCCTGGGAGAGCCGAAACCGTAAACCGCTTCCGGAGGTCTCTTTGATGCAGCCAAAGTTGCAAATGCTCCGCCGAGGCTGTGTCCCGTGTAGAAAATCGGAATGTCGAGAGTGAAAAGCGCCGCTTCAATTTCATCCCAGAGTTGAAAAAAGACATAGATAAAACCCGAATGTACCAGACCCCCTTCATCCCACGGAGTTTGAACGACATTGAAGTTTGAAAACCATCCCTCAATGCCCGTTGTACCCCGAAAAGCCAGAACCGCAAAAGGAGAACTGTTATCCCGCTCTGAAACAATCAGCGAACAGAAATGACCGCCCTCTTTGCAGAATGTCCTGATTTCGGAGAAACCCGCCTTTTTCAGAATATCTTCACGGACAGGCGATTTGCCATTACCGTCCTTTCCGTGCCGGTAAACCAGTCTGGAGAGTTCGGACAGCCACCACGCATTGACGGTACTGTACCCTTTGGCATGAATTTCAAACTCTTTCACGCCTGTCAGATCAAAATACCGGTCGGATAAACCGGGTTTGAGCAAAGCCTTCCAACTGAAATCGAAGTTCATAATATTATGAATACTTTCGGGATAATCACCTGATTTTGCCTGAAAACCCTCAGCAATAAAGTTTCGGAATATAAAAAGATGCTTTCCCGGATACGGTTCAAAAGACTTAACGGAAAACATCCTGAAAATATTCCATTTATTTAAATGATATGAAACTGGAAGGCAAGTATATTTTCTGTTCGGATTTTGATATCGGGGATATCTTACGAAATTGCAGGAACAGGTATTCAACTCATCGAGCCGGATGACAAGTGACAAAAGGCAAGGGGCTTGTCTACCGCATCCAGACCCCGAGTTTATGAAGGATCGTGGCAAGGTTCTCCGCTGCTTCTCCGGTCTGCTCGAAATACCGGCTGCGCAGTTCGCAGATCAGCAGCCCATCGTAGTCACGTACAAACCCGTCAAAAAGGTCATAAAAAGGAATGGAGCCCCAGCCAACCGGCATATGGGAATCACCCTTGCCAAATGGAATCTGGTGCGTCTGGCTCTTTTCCGTGTAATAGACCGAATGTCCGAAATTATCATGGACATGACAATGGGCAATTAATGGCGCAACTGCCTTCACTTCTGCAACCGCATCAAGGTTGTAGTAGCGTGCCGATAGCCTGAGATGACCGAAATCAAGGGTCATCCGGACATTGCTCCGGTTAATCCGCCGGATCTGGTCAGCCAGATCTTTGGGTTTCTCGGCATAGCAATAGGGAGAATGATGCAGGTATGGGCGTGCATTCTCCATGGCAATAATCACACCGGGAAAGGCGTCAGCGGCTTCTTTAAGAACCTCTGCCTCATGACCGAGCAAATCCTGTTTCTCCTGTAACGTGAGGTTTACCGGTCCACCGATCCCGAACTCCTCCTCCACCAGATACCGCCCGGGATGATATACCATGCACTTTGCACCGATTGCGGATGAAAATTCCAGGGAGGCGTGTAATACATTCCGATGCAGTTCCGGATAGTTACGATCCATGAGGTTAAGCGGATTGGGAGCATGGGTACTGTAACGAAAGGGAAAGGCGGCCAGGATTGTTTTAATCTCCGACGTCCTGCGGCGATCGAGACCGCCGTTTTTGACTGCATCAAGACCATGTATCGAAATTTCTGCGGCGGTCAGGGCAAAAGCATGAAAGGCGGAAAGGTCATGTTTTAATGCCTTCAGGCTTCCATCTACCCGCACTTCGTTGATGTTGCTGCCGATATTCAGCATGTGGAAAAAACCTCTCTTCCTGCGACAAATGTCTTTAGAACCCGGGGAATGCCATCGGAACAACTTACAAGAACCATGTCTGCATCTTTTCCAGCCTCGAGTGATCCGGTATGATCAGCAATTCCGACAGCACGAGCCGGATTAAGACTTACCATCTTTATCGCCTCATGAAGGGGGAGGATGCCAATCCGTTCCAGGGTAAACACTGCATGGAGCATGGTCATGGGGGAGTAATCGGAACAAAGAATATCCCCGTACCCCCAACTGATCGCATCGCGGGCGCTAAGATTGCAGGACTGTGAAAGCCCCCGCACCACGTTGGGCGAGCCGAGGCAAACACTGATGCCGAGTTCGCGGGCAGCGCGCACTGTTTCAATATTAACCGGAAATTCAGTCATACCGATCTCCATCTCCTTCAGCCAGTTAATCTTCTCCCGGGAGTCATCGTCATGGGAAGCTATGGCAATCCGGTGTTCACGGCAAATTCCGATCAGGTGAGCGATAACCCTTGGAGCATCATTGTTTTTCGCCTCTATTTTCCGTTCGATGATATCGTCCATCTCCGTATCGCTCTTGGCATAAACAGGACCGTAGTACCTCTTGTACGACAGGATATCCCTGAACTGCCCCTGGCCTGGGCTGTGATCCATAATGGAGAAAAGGTTCACCTGGCCGTCCCTGATAAGTTCTTCGAGAAACGGAACAGCCCCGATGTCGGTAATTTCGAAGCGGGCGTGAATCTTCGTGTTCACCTTCAATTTGTGTCGGAACGTATTGATCTCTCGGATGACCCCTGCTGCAGCACTGTTGTTCCTCAGCCCCACCTCCATTTCAGCAAAGGAAAGGGAGTGGAACATGGTTGTGATGCCGCAGGAGGCTATCTTTTTGTCCAGTTCAAAGACGGCGATGTCCACCGGGAAAAAGGTATTGGGGCGGGGTTCGATCCCCTTCTCGATCGCATCGGAATGCATATCCACAAAACCGGGAAACAGATAATTTCCGCCCGCGTCAATCCCCCTGGTTCCCTGAGGAAATCCTTCACTAATCTTGACAATACGCCCATTTTCAACCTGTACCGACGCACCTTCACTCACCCCTTCAGGGGTAACCACCCGGGCGTTTATTATCACAAAATCATCCTGCATGAATATTCTCCCTATATTTAAAAGGTTCGTTCAGCCTTAGGAAACTCAAGGTGAACGATCCTGTTGTTTACAGTATTTAAATGCGCTCCATTCGGAATATTATTATGACAACCGCCATATCTGTCAGCATACATGGTAGACCGAATCCGTTACTGACTCCAACAGTCCGGTATCATGGAAAATTCCGATCATCGTTGCTCCTTCCTCCCGCAACTCCTTAAGAATCTCCAGCACAACCCCGACCGAATACTTGTCAAGCGATGCAGTCGGCTCATCCAGGAGCAGCAGGCGCGGTTTCCAACTTACGGCACGGGCTATATTGATCCGTTGCTGCTCTCCGCCGCTGAAAGTTGCAGGGTAGGCATCAAACAGGTGCGATGGAATCCGCAATCGTTCCAGCAGTCCGATGGTTCGCTTTCTCGCCACGTCCCGCGTCACTCCGTTGCGGGCCAGAATCGGCTCCATGATTACATCGATTGCGGAGACCCGGGGAATCACCTTGAGGAACTGTGAAACGTATCCCATCTCCCTGTCTCTGATATCTATGACTGCCCGGTCAGGCAATGTTGCCAGATCAACCATGCCATAGGTTGCAGAGTTGTAATGAATTGCACCGCCGCTCGCAAGATAGGTTCGGTAGAGGCATTTCAGCACAGTACTCTTTCCGACGCCGCTGGGACCGAGCAGGCCCAGAAACCCGCCCTGTGGAACATTGAAGGATATACCACGGCAGGCCTCGATCTTTTTTTCGTTGAGGATATGGAGTGTGAAATTTTTTGACAAATTGTCTACGGTAATCACGAATGCTCCTTTACTACAATTGAGAGGCCACGAGAAGCTGGGTGTACCGGTGCTGGGGGTCCTGCAGGATCTGGTCCGTCAGCCCGGACTCCACTACGTGGCCGGATTTCATAACCATGGTTCGCTGACAGAGCAGGTTGATAACTCCAAGGTCATGTGAAACCACCAGCATGGACAGATTGAATTCGCTCCTCAGGTTTCTGATCAGATCCAGTGCCCGCGCCTGGACGGAGAGGTCAAGACCGGTGGTAACCTCATCCAGGAAGAGGATTAGCGGATTGTTCGAAAGCGCCTTTGCAATCTGAACCCGCTGCTGCATACCGCCGCTGAAATTGCAGGGTGGTTCATCCATCCGCGCCACAGGGATTTCCGTTTTCTCCAGCAGTTCAGACGACCGATGCCTCATCCTCCCGATATGTCTCCATCCTGCTCCCAGAAGCCGCTCTGCAATATTGCCGCCTGAACTGACATGCATCCTGAGCCCTATATGAGGGTTCTGATAGACAATCCCCATAAGGGCGTTGCGGAGCTGCCGCTTCTGAAAATGGCTCAGGCCGAGCAGGTTGCAGCTGTAATCGGAACCACCGGTAAAAATCCCTGGCAAATTGCAGGGCCACGCACTTTGGTGCAGTTCCACACAGCCCCCGCTTGCCTCCCACTCAAAGTGCAGGAGCCGCACGAGGGTGCTCTTGCCGGAGCCGCTCTCTCCGACAACGCCAAGGGCCTCATTGTGAAAAAGGTCAAAGGAGACATTGTTGCAGGCCATTACGGAACCGCAGCAGGAGCACAGATTTGTATCATGTTGAGGCCCTGTTGACTCAAGACAGCGTATACACCCATCACCAAACCGTTTTGAGAGATTCCGTATCCGTATCAGCGGTTCCATGTTTTGCGCCTCTTGTCACAGTATCCTGAATCAGAGCAGAAATAGCTCCGGCCGACCCCTGCATTGTCGATAACCTCGTCCAGATAGGTATCGGTGGCGCCGCACCGTGTGCATGCCTTGCCGGAAAAATTCTCTGTCCTGAATTTGTGGTCTTCGAACTCGAGCGGCGCAACCGTCGTATGGGGAGGGATCGCATAGATCCGTTTTTCCCGCCCCGCTCCAAAGAGAAACAGCGTTTCGGACATGTGGAGTTTGGGCACGTCCCAGCGTGGTATAGGGCTTGGGTCCGTGATATACCGGCCATTGACCGTAACCGGGTAACGGTAGCTGATGGTAATCTCGCCGTAATTTACTATGTCTTCATACAGATAAAGCCACATCCGGCTGTAGTCTGCCTCCGCATGCATCCGGCGGGTTTCAATTTCCGACGGCTCCACCTCCCGGAGCGCTTCCGGATAAGGAACCTGGAGTACCAGTATCTGCTGATCGGTCATTCGCTCCTCCGGGATACGGTGACGGGTCTGTATAATGGTCGCAGCTGTGGTATCGGTAGTAATCGTCACGCCTGCAACCATTGCCACAAACTTTTTGATATTAACCGCGTTGACACTGCCGTCGCACCCCTGGTCAATTACCTTGAGGATATCATCCGGCTTAACAATGGAGAGAGTAATCTGTATGCCTCCGGTCCCCCAACCGCGGGCAATCGGCATTTCCCTGGAACCGTAGGGAGCCTGGTACCCCGGGATGGCAACCGCTTTTAATATGCTTCGCCGAATCTCCTTCTTGGCTCCGTCATCCATAAAGCCGAAGGGATACCCGGCGGTCTGCGCCTTATCGGCCCTCAGTTCATCATCTTTTTGCAGCCATTCATACATCAGCATCGGCATTCTCCGATAAATTTCTGGTGCGTGCAAGATTCTGAGCTTTTCTGAGACGATCGAGATCGGAAAGGAAATCTACATAATGAGGCAGCTTCCAGTGATTGCAGAACCCCATAGCCTCAATGCCGTCTATATGGTAAAGAACGAATTCCTGATCCTCTACAGGGCTGCTCGGCTTTTCAGTCCGGGTGCAGCGATCCAGCATCGCCATGGATATCGCCTTCAGCTCGTTCTGGCCGAAACAGAGGCCGTAGCCCAGGCTGAAGCGCGGCACGCCGTCGCTGCCCTGCATGCGGGCCAGAACCTCTGCTTCAGTCACCTTGACTTCACCTACGACATAGGGTTTTCCGGTAACCGGATGCGGCATGGTGAGAGGCAGGTAGCCGATGCGTAATTCACCCAAAGTCGGATGGATATTGCCGTAACCGCGCATGCTTGAATATGCCAGGGCAAGCATCCCGCCCGTCTCTCCCCGGGCCAGGGCCTGCAACGAAGCGCTGCGGGATGCCGGGAAAGCAAGCGGTTGACGGGTTATGTCGGACAACCTACTTTCCTTGTGCGCTGCCTCAATGGTATCTGCCAGCAGTCCTTCCCTGCGCAGGATGCTGATAACTTTTGGAAAGGCGCTGGGGATCTCGGCATCGGTAGGAAGGTTGCTGAAAACCTTTTCACGAAAAGCGCACCGTCGCGCTTCGTCATTTTTGAGAAGGTCGAAGTCCAGCAGTCGCAGGGTGTAATCGCTGGTTGCCCCCAGAATCTGCCCACCGGGAATATCTTTAAACGCTGAAGAAATTCTTCGTACAACCCGCATTTTCTCGGTACTGACCGGCAGTGAATAGCCCAGGCGCTGCTGGGTAGCACGAAAGGCACGCAACATAAAAGAGGCCTCAAAGGTGTCGCCGGCAGACTGTTTAATGGCAAGAGCAGCCAAATCCGGGGCATAGAGAGACCCTTCCCCCATAACCCGATCAATGGCCAGATAGAGCTGCTCCCTGATCTGATCAATCCCCAGCGGCGGGGATTGACCCTTTGTCCGCTCATAGGCAAAGAGCTGGCATGCCTTTTCAATCGCTTCATTTCCACCTTTAACCGCAACATAACCCATTTTCAGTTCACTCCGATTTGCGACGATCGGGGAATACAGGCAATGTTCCCGCACCGGTCCAGAAATATTGCATCAACGCCAAGGGGAAATTCGCTGTTAACCTCCCTTAGAAGTTGCAATTCACCCGGATCGAGTCCTGTGATTCGAAGAGAGGCAGTGCCTTTGACCCCGGGCCCCGACAGGACAATTCCACCTTTTGCCTCGCTCAGCTCTTCCACCAGATAGATGATGGTCGCCCCGGTATCCGGGTATTCAAGGCTGCCCCGTTTGAACCCACCCAGCTTGCCCAGGGTGCTTCCTTTGCTGGCGATAATGTAATCCGCATCCTCGGAGGATGCCTGCCTGCTGTTGGTATGGCGGGCAAGAACCGTTTCCAGATTCCTGTCATCAATTACAGCAAAGCACACCTCGTTGTCCATCAGGCAGCCAAGAAGATCATCTATTGAAGGCCCTTCGCCGGTAAAAACAGGCAAACAATATACCTTTCCCGGGTGGCTCATCCCTTTGAGGATTACCCTGAACATTGTATGATCGCGAATCGTTGAGGTTTGATCCATGGTTATGCTCCCGGCATAAGATCAAAATTCACTCGTGTTGCAGTTATCAGGGCGGCGCTTTCTGTCAGTCTGTCTTTCTGCATCAAAGCTTCCTTTTGAAGACAAGCCCGCAGATTATCCTGGATCCCGGTTGCTTCCGGACATCGGAACACCGCATCTGCGGCGGCCCGTGCAAGCGCCCTGCGCGGAGCTTCCCCCGAAACCATGCCGAATCCTTCCCAGCCCCGAAAAACTACGCCGGCCCTGGTAACAAGTACTTCCCCGAGGTGGAAATCGGTTTCAAAACTGTCTTTCACGGTCAGCATCACCAGTCCCGAGCAAGGAGGACTAGTTACCGTCAACTCCACATCGGCAAACAAGCCTAGTACCTGTTCCACTGTCTCATCATCCATGGCGCCGATCAGGACCGTCAAATCTTCAATGCCCATTTCACTTACCCCTTTCTGTTTTTTCAAACACTGTGCGAAATATTTTCCGAAAAGGTTATGGAAAAACTGTAACCATGCATTTCAAAACCAAGCGATTCGTAAAAACGATGGGCATCTTTCCTGTTCCGGTTGCTGTTCAGGGCCAATTTATAGCAGCCTTTTTCCTTACAGATTTCGTATGCAAACGCCATCATCCTCTTGCCTACACCCTTACCGCGCAGCCTTTCCTCAACCACCACGTCCTCAAGAATGGCGGACCGGGCCCCTTTATGTGCCATATTATCCATGATCAGCATGGAAAAAGTGCCGACGACCCTCCCGGCAACGAGAGCCACATACAAGCGATAATCAGGATAGGAATTCATCCGGTCAAGGATGCAACACGCTTCCTTAAGGCTTAATACCGACCCGTCGTCCTGTCCGAGTTGGGCGTAAAGTGCAAGAATGGCAGGCAGATCGATTTCAGTCGCCTCCCGTATCATCATGTCCATATACTGCTCCTCTGCTTTGATTCTATTGCAATCCATCAAGTGTACCTCGCCCTTATGGATGCGCTTATCCGGTCAATAACAGCTACCGTGATCACAATAATGATCAGGATGGTTGTTGCGTCACGGTTCTCGTAGCCCCTTAGTTTATCAAAAAGATAAACCCCGATACCGCCGGCGCCGGTAAAGCCGAGGATAGTGGCGGAGCGCACGTCCGACTCCAGGCGATAGAGGGTCATGGAAACAAAAAACGGCGTTATTTGTGGAAGTACGGCATATCGTATCACCTTGATAAACCCGGCGCCGGTTGCGATCAGGGCATCGATCGGCTCCTGCTGAACAGCTTCAATTCCTTCGGAGAAAAGCTTAATCAAAACTCCTGATGTATGGATACCGAGTGCCAGGATCCCGGGCATAGGTCCGAGGCCGACCGCCGAAACAAAGAGCAGCGCCCAGACGATCTCGTTTATTGAACGGGTTATGTTGGCGAAGAACCTGACAAGAGCGTAAATCACCCTCTTTAGAAGCAATGGAATTCCCCGTTTGCCGGAAATGATGATGTCAAGAGTATTCTTAGAGGCAAAAAAGGCGAGCGGGAAGGCGATGATCACCGAGAGGATTAATGCGAGAAAAGCCATCTGCACCGTTTCCAGCATGGAAAGGAGATATTTCACCGGGCCGTGGCCGGCCGTGTTGGGGGGAAAAAAACCGCTGTCCTTAATCTCCGGGTTACCGCCAATATAGGTGATCATATTACCCCATCCATCCAACATCGCGCCTACACTCATTTCCGTCGAATTCCAGCACCATGCCGTCACGACCAGGGCAACAGCCAGGATCGTGATATTATAAGGATGAAAAGGGTTGGTCTGCCTCTTTATTTCTTCAATATTCATAACTTTGTAGTTCCTTGAGCATGTTCTCGGCTGCCAGCTAAGGGGTGGACAGCGGCCGGATCAGAAATAGACCGGCCGCTTTTTTTCACTACTTTTTTCCCAACTGTTTCTTCACCTCCATCTGGTCGCGGATCGGATCATAGATATCATCACTGGCAGCGGCATATCCCTTGAGTTTCAGTTTTTCCAGGCCTTCCTTGTCGTTATAGGAGAGGAAAGCGCCTTTAAGAGCTTTTTTCAGGGATTCAGGCAAATCCTTGCGATAGGCCATGGGAGAACCGGGAATCAGCTTGGATGTCCAGATGATGTTAAAATCCTTATCTTTGTTCCATTCCTTGCCGTCGCCACGTGCCATATCCAGATCGTTGGTCGAGGCGATATCGATTTTACCGGCTTTGATCGCCAGAATTGAAGCTGCATGCCCGCCGGAGTAGATAACTCTGGAGAAATACTTTTCCGGGTCAATCTTCAGGTCTTTGTAGAAATAAACCGTCGGTACCAGTGTGCCGCTCGTGGAGTTGGGGTCGGTAAAAGCCCAGATCTTTCCCTTGGCATCCTCGATACTGTTGATACCAGAACCTTTCTTAGTGATGATCATGCCGTGGTAGCCCTGGGTGCCGTCTTCCCCGACTTCAATAACAAATGCCTCGGCATTAGCCCGCAGGGCCGCTTCGACGTAAGATTTTGGGCCAAAATATGCGACATCGATATGCTTGAACTGCATGGCGGTAATTACACCGGCATAATCTGTGGCGGTCTTGAGTTCTACCGGAATGCCGAGCTTTTTCTCCAGGTATTGGGCCAGATTGTCAAAACGGTCGGTAATTTGCGCTGAACCTTCGACGGGAATTAGGCCGATGGTCAGTTTTTTTGGCCAGTCGGCCGGTGCGGCCATGACAGCTGTGGGCAAGCATACGGTTAAGGCAAGAATGATAATAGTTTTGAGCGCTTTTTTCATCTGATTCTCCTTTTCGCTAAAATATTTGAGTGCTTTTTTCATCTTATTATTTTCTTTGAAATTCCGGATGGGAGTAAAAGTTTATGCCGCTGAAAGCGCGGCAGGAGCATACGAAAAATGTCGTATTGTATTATCGATTGTATCATGACGCTCTTTTTCGTATATTTCTGCAACAGCAGCGGCAGAGAGATGTTCCGGCTGGCCGTCATAAACTATCCGGCCGCCGTTCAAGCCGATCACCCTGCTGCAGAACTCCCGCGCATAGTCAAGCTGGTGCAGGTTGGAGATCACGGTAATGCCGTATTTCTCATTGGCGTTTTTGAGTGTTTCCAGGACGCAGCGGGCGCTGACCGGATCAAGTGATGAGACTGGTTCGTCGGCCAATATGATTTCCGGACGTTGGGCAATGGCCCTGGCGATAGCCACCCGCTGCTTTTGTCCTCCTGAAAGCCGGTCGCAGCGGCTGATGGCTTCCTGCTCGATGCCTACAACTTTCATATACTCATAAAGCTCTTCATACTGCTGCCGGCTGTAATACTTGAATAGAGCTGCAAGCAAAGGTTTGCGGTGCAGCATGCCGCTGGCAATGTTGTCCAGAACTGATAGCCTTGCTACCAGATTGAACCCCTGGAAGATAACTCCGATCCTGGAACGAAGCGCCCTCAACTCATTCTGTCCGATCATGCCCAAGTTGCTGCCCAGTACATTCAGTCGTCCGCCGAGGATAGAAGTGGTTGCGTTAAGCCCCATCAGGAGAGTTGATTTTCCGGCACCGGACGGCCCGATAATACTCAAGAATTCTCCTTTCTTAATAATCAGATCAATACCCGTGACAACCTTTTTGTGGCGATAACCTAATGTCAGATTTTCTGCTTTAATATGCTCCATGTTCTTTCCTCCACTATCATTCAATATTGACTGCCAAACTTCCAATGTCAACACGCACAAGTGTTTCGCAATACTCAACAACATCACCATCCAGGACCACGTCCAAGTCTGTTGGACGGCGCGATAAGCCTTCGCATCGCCGATCAAGTTGTCGTGCACAACCCCCGCGATCCCTCGCTAATTCATGCGAAGGCTCATCGAGACACATGTTGTAACAGAACTAAAAAATGAAAATCCGTTTTTTATTTCGGGCCAAGGATAAGAGTCTTTTGTTAGATAATTATTAAGGTTTCATGAAAAATTGATGAAAAAAGCGATAAGGCGGAATCAGGACGATGAGCAGGAAGGGGATGAACAGTTTCAGAAACAGAGAATAATTCTTTCTCATGGATTTTCCTTAAACCTGTAGCCCACGCTCCGCACAGTTTCAATATAATGTCCGCATGAACCAAGTTTTTTACGGAGCCCTACTATTTGAACATCCACGCTCCGCTCGGTTACGGGATAATTGTCGCCCCTGACCTCATCCACTATATGAGAA
>Ga0180009_10003891_pt1 | contig 16775 bp, 14 predicted proteins | sample OS_PC_MetaG_FD_123537 | JGI IMG/M metagenome (GOLD analysis project Ga0180009, IMG submission 123537) | Groundwater microbial communities from the Aspo Hard Rock Laboratory (HRL) deep subsurface site, Sweden - OS_PC_MetaG | ecosystem: Environmental > Aquatic > Deep subsurface > Groundwater...
TCATCATCTTTACGATCACGAAATGCGTGAAGTTTTAGAATGATGTAATTAAAAGATGAAGGAACAAATATATTCGATATTTTTTCACCTCCTGAAGTCTCAGAAAAACTCTCAACAGGAAGTTGTCCAAAATTAATTCCTTTTGCCTCATTAGCCAATCTCGCATGAAAATTATCAATATTTATTGGATTAATCCTAAAATTTCTAATTTTGGTTTTTTGCAGATCTTTGTCTTGCGGTGGTTGAGATAAAATATCGATTTCTATCTCTCTTGTTGAATCATTGATTTTGACTTCTTTAATAAACTGGAAATATAGAGCATTCGGTTTGGGTTTGTATCCAAGATGCTCCAAGGAATCCCGCAGTGTTGTTATTTTTTCAGAATCGACTATAAGGTCACTTGTTAGAAAAATATCTATATCCTTTGTCGATCTTTGTACAACTCTTCTTGGATAACGCGGACTCCTTCCCTTTTTGTCGAGGAATGTTCTAATATAAAGACTTAGACCTCCCCCTACAATAAGCGGTATATCATGCTTCCTTAGTTGATTTGCTAATTCTTTGAGAGCGGAAATCAAATGATCATTCTCTAATTGAGAATTGTCTTTAACGGCTGAATCCATTTAGTATATCCTTTTCGATATCTTGTGCTATTTCTTTCTCTCTTTTATCCAACTGTGATAACTCTAAATAAGTTTGCAGCCGTGAAGCATACTCTTCTTGAGAATCAAAGAAAACATATTCCTCGGATTTCGGCAGCAAAAGAAAAGTACAATTATAATATCTGATATCAATATATTTTAACATAAATTCTTCTGGAATATCAACACCTTTACAATAAACAGTAAATTCATTAGTTGAAGTTGTTGAAGCATATCGGGTAGCAGATGTTTCACCAGCCCAAATCCAATTTCCGAGAAAATACTTGTTTAGTAATTCTTTGGCTTCAATCATAGATTCAGGAAGTCTTACTCGAAGAGTCTTGTAAACACCTGGATTACTGTAATTCATCCTAAGATTAGATAATAATTTATCCGGTTGAATAAGTCTTATTCCATCTTTACCTTTTGAAATTATTAGCTGCTCTTGCAAAGCCGTTAAAACTTTTGAAACAGTTGATAAAGCTATATCTCCGCCGAGTTCTTGAATGCTGTTATAGATATCAGATACTTTTAAATACCTTTTATTTTCACGAAGCAAAAACTTTCCAACTAATGAACTGTTTCTTCCATATATATCTTTTATAGGTACGTTCTCTTTATATTTATTTTTCTTATCGAGACGTATTGCGATAATATCATCAGATATTATAAAATAATTTCCGTTTAAATCTAATCCTGAAATCTTGTTGGGTTTAAGAATATCAATAACAGAATCACTTAAATATGGAACAACAATAGTTGGAATGTATTCCTTGAACTCTTTTATATCTCTCCAGGTTTTTAAGGACTCAACTCCTTTCTTGACAATCTGCGGAGCAGTTCGATTCTTGATTTCTATTATTAGAATTAATTTCTTATCCAAATAATTTAACTGTATTAAGCCATCAACTTTCCCCTTTTTATCATTCTCATTGAGTACATATTCCGGTTTAATTTCAGTGATGTTTAATGGATCATATAGATTCCTTTTTTCAGTTAGCTTACTGAAAACTTCGCTTTCAAATAGATTTGCACTATACATATATTTCTTGATATATTTGTTTTTCCTATGTAGGAAAATAACACTTTATAAGAAATAAACAAAAGGATTTTTCTTATATGTCATCATTTTCCTATGTAGGAAAACTGACCAATTCTGGAAAACTTCATCGATGTGAAATGACGAATTGAGACAAAAGCTGCAGTAGAAACTGCAGTAGAAAACATCAATTTTGAGTCATGAAAGGACGAATTTCGGCAGGGGAAACGCTATTTTTAGCTTAAAACCGCAATGTTGAAAGGCTTTAGGTGCCTGTCACGCAGGAGGTCGCGAGTTCGAGTCTCGTCGGCCCCGCTAAATAAAAAAGCCTTGCAGTTTTTCTGCAAGGCTTTTTTATTTTGTAACAGGCTGCGAGAGTATGTCTCGCCAGCCCGCCGTAGCTGCTTTTCAAGCGAAGGCGGGTCGGCCCCGCAAAATAAACTCAGATAAAAATTTCTTTGCACTAATTGGAAGTCGTTCTTATCCACAGTCCCAGGATTACTTATCAGTTATTATCGTGTCCGGCATTTTTCGCATCTATGATGAGAACAATCATAACAATAGGTAATAAATTCTTCATACAATTATCCGCACATATGACAAACCCAATCTCCTGAAAAACTTACTGAATGTAAAAAATGTTTTATGAAACGGAGAATTGCTTCATCTTACCCTCCTTTTAGTTGTAGTATTTAAACCATAACACAAAAAAGATAATATTAATTTAACTAATTAAAAACGGGAAGTATTAACCCCCCGTTTTTATTTAATATACTACTACGCTGTTAAGTTTAATTCTGAATTTAGTTTTGAATCTATTATTGCTCTGACTTTATTTTCCCATCCATCAAGATGTAAAACTCTATCAAAGTTATTTCCGCATTCTCCAGAAAGTAGCTCTGTTCTACTTTTTTGACTAAGTATATTCCAGTTATCATACATAATATAGATAGCGTTTCCATATCTGGTGTTTTCGAATACAACTAAATCATCAGTGATCTTTGCCCCTACATATCTTTGAAGTCCGCTTGTACCACGAATTAGACTTATAGGGTTTAAACTCATTAGAAAATCGTACCTTTGACCGATTATTCTATTTTGATTAGGATCAGAATTATTATTCCCTAATACTCTTCGAATAAATAATTCTCGTTGACCAGGTGGGAATATCTCCCAAGTCAATTGAATCGTTGATAAATAATCTTGATAGTTCGAGTTAGATGGATGTACATCGCAAGAGTATACATTTTCTTGAAGAATATTAACTAACTCAAATAATCTTTCTTCGAAATTGTCTGCTTCTTTATCAAGGACTTCATCTAATTGAAAGAGAATTCTATATTGCTTGGCATCTGGTGAAGTGTCCGGACATTGGATGTTGATTGAAACAAAATGTGGCGCAATAAAATCACGACGGTATACTTTTCTGGGAACATTTATATAATGTGATCCATTAGAATAATCTCCCCAATTGGGAACTTCCCAAGTATAATATTTTGTCTCCTTCGGTAGATCGTTTCTTATGATTACTTCACCATTTACATTTTTATTTGAATGCTTGCCCTGTTCCTCATTTGGAATTATTGTCTCAGGAAAATAAAGTCCGGTTTCATCAAGAAAAATATTTAAATGATTGAGATATCCATCTCTGATTTTTTCGGATGAATATGAAACTAAACATGATACACTTATAAAGCGTTCTTGCATTTGTATTACTTTCGTATTTATCCTTTCTGGTGTCGTTCTAAAGTTTTTCCTTTCCATTTTAATTTCTCCGTAAAAAAATAATAATAGAGGACACAGTGCCCTCTATTATTTGGTTACATTAAAAGCAAATTGCTTTTAATTTTTTTTATTAGTGTCTATTATTTGCTTCCACTTTTCTCCGCTTTTGGGAGTTGGTGGAGCTGGTTCGCCTTTTACAAGGGTTGATTTAGTATCTGATTTAGTACTCTTGTAAATGCCAGAATCTGGCACTTTCTGTCCGGGTTTTACTGTTGGCTTTGCCATTTTCTTATTCCTTTGTTTAATGAAATATGATTATAAAGTGCCGACGCTTTGTCGGCACCTAGTCAGTTCGGATTATTTTTTGTCTTTAACCCAAAAGACGAATGCTTTTAAGCCATAGGCTCTGGCATAAATATAATTGCCATTCCTAGTCTTAATTTTTGTCCGAAATATCCGATGATACCCCGGACGATCTTCATCTGTAGCCATTTTGGCCTCCTTTTGAAAGTAGATGGTTAAATGGCTTGCGAAAGAAACTCTTCTTAATTATATTGGATATTAATTCGAAAGAAGATAACCAAAGGCAAGCACGATTAGGTTGGTTTCCAAAACAGTGAGGCTGTTTTGGGTTTTTGATGTCAAGTAAAATTTACTTGCTTTCATCAAAAAATTCGCTTATATTTAATACTCAGAAAATAAGCTTTAAGTTTATTTTCTGTTACTGAGAAAAAACAGCGATTAAATAAGCACGGGACGCAAAAAATCCCATAAAGTTTTGGCTTTTTAATTTGTTGTTTATCATTATGTCAAAAAACACGCTTTTAAAAGGCAAATGTAACCTCCAAGTCTGCATTTGCCTTTTTTATTGCCAAAATATAACAAATAAAAATAGCACTCGCAAGCTTAAAGTGCTAAAATTATATTTTTGCTTTATTTTAAAAAATAATGTAAAAATTGAGCTATATCTTATTTATTAAACCCTATCGCTAAAACTATCACCACTAAAATAAATACTAATTCTAAGTTCATATCATTTAATAACATTAGGTAATAGCTTTTAAGAAGTGCTATACAGTTTTTCTGTTCTGTAAGGCTTTTTTATTTTATAACAGGCAAAGTTATTTTGTCTCGCCTGCGCGCCGTAGCTGCTTTCCAAGTGAAGGCGAGTCGGCACCTCTAAAAATAGCTCAAGTTATTGAGCTTTTTCTGTTTTAAATGGAATGTTAAAATGTGGTTTGTATGTATTCTTTATTCAAAGAATATTGATAAATTTTATACCTGTTATACGTAAAATTTAAGCGAAATAATTATTCGATATAACGACGGTAGGAGAAAGTTTACTTCTAAAGAAATTCATTTGGAATTAGTTTACTTTGAAAAGTTTGACAACAAACATATAAATACAAATCTTTTCGTTTCGTTTCTACTTATTTTTACTTTGCAGTTAGATTTTTTCTTCTTTCTTTAAAAAATTGTATGCCGTTATCAAAAAGGGCTTTTTCATCGTTAGTTAATTTTACCGAAGCTTGGTGTATCGTATCAAGCGCTCTTGTATTTAAATGTCTTGTAGCAACAAGAATTTCATAATCATATAATTCCTGGTTTTCGCTGACAAATTTATAAAATGTTAAAAAAGATTTAATGTTTATATAAGAAATTGTGCTGCTGCTGTTGGCAAGGAACACTAAATCACCCAAAAAATCTTTCGGATACTCAGAACATAAATTGATAATTGCTTCTCCGGCTTTCTTCATACTGCCGGTAAAATGAAATCGTTTTAAAGTTTCGTTTTCAGCAATGGCGGACAATTTTTCAATACTGCTTTTTGCGGCTCCCAAACTTCTGGACCCAAACTCAATTTCTTTATTTATTGCTTCGTTCAAAACTTCCGGAAGCATTTCTTTAATTTTCCTAGCTTTTTCCAAATCGTTAAAAGATTGTTTTAAACCAACTTCAACCATCAATTGCCAATCTCTTAGATACTCAAGTTCTTCTATCGAATACGAGCCTTTTTTATTCAGTTTTACTTTTAATTCATTCTCTCTTTTAATTCTTTGTATCGTTGTGGCCTGCTGATTTTCCAATTCGAACTTAGCTTCATTTATAGCGGCGCTTATTGAAGGATCATTTTTAACAATCGCTACGCCCGCATATGTAAGTTCTTTTATGATTTTTACAGCATCGGATTTTTCAATTTCTAACGCAAATAATAACTGGTTGGGAACCTGTCGAGGCCGGCCGATTTTTAATATTTCAGATAATTCAGAATCGGAATACTTTGAAGTTATTGATTTATATACTTCTTTTATTTGCTCTTCTTCGGTTATTTTAACTAAACTAAGTATTGTTATTGTGTTATTCATAAAATTCAAAATAAAATATTCATTAAAACTCGCCCTTAAAATAAACTAATTCATTTAGAAAACCATCGATTTTAATCACAATTTCCCCCAAATATATACTTTTGTTTTGTTAATAAATTTACGACATTACCTTGCACTAAGAAAATATTAATAGATTATAAGAAAATAAAAAATATTTTAAACTGCTTTAATGTTCTTATTTCTACTGTAAAGTACATTTAATAATAATTTCGGAGGTAATCTCATGAAAAAATCTTTAATTTTTGTGCTTTCATTTTTAATTTTCTCATCTTTGTTATTTGTTCAAAGCTGCCGGGATGAAACATCAATCCCCTCTCAACCCGAAAATTCAACAGCTTCACTAAACAAGAACGGAGGAAGTAAGGATTGTGTTTCTATACAAAGCGGAACCTTGCTTACTTCTGACGGTCAGGTAATTAAAACCGGTTTTGATAAATGGGGTTATAATTATCAAGCTCATTTATTCAATGGTTATTATTGCGATGCTTACAGAGACGCCGCTTGGTGTCAGGATTACAAAGATGTTAAACTTGAAATGAAATGGAATGATGCGTGGCTGTCTAACAAGGACTGCGACGGAGACGGATTGCTTGACAGACATTATGGATTTACTTCATATATCGGATCCGGAGCCTGGATAACTAATCATATGTCGGGTTCTTATACTAATGCTGATGGGAAAAAATGCAGGTGGAACAATTTTATAAAAATTGTCGCCGCACCTTCCGACGCATTTGTTCAGAACGGATATTGGTATACTGCCGATAATAAAGAAATTGGCGCGGTTATTTGGGGAGATTTTGCCGTAATTCAGGAAATTTATAATGACCCGTGTGAAGGCGAACATGGAGTTTCTTATTTAAGTCCTATTGGCCCGGGTTTTGGAAAATTTTAATTTTAAGATTTTTTTTACATTGAAAATGTAAATTAATTTTTTGTATTTTGAAAAAGCCGAAAGGCAATAAATATTTTAATAACAATTTGGTTTTATTCCTGCCTAAACGGCAGGCTAGTCCAAACTACTTGCACAAAGACCCGGCTTAAGCCGGGTTCTTTGTTTATACTAATAAGAAAATTATATGAACCCCGAATTAAAACTTGGTTATAATTCAATATCAAAAGATTATAATAATAGATATAAATTCAACGAACTGCCCGGAATTTATAACTCTCTTAAAAAAATAATAGCGGAAAATAATTACAAAATTATTCTTGAAGTAGGCTGCGGAACAGGACACTGGTTAAATAAAATTCAGGATAAAAAAAATAGAAAAATATTCGCATGTGATATTTCAACAGGAATGCTTAAAGAAGCGCTGAAAACTACAGCCGATAATCACCTTTTCTGTGCCGACGCGAACCGGCTCCCCTTGTTCAAATCCAAATTCGATTTAATATTTTGTGTAAACGCACTTCATTTATTTGATGATAAACGGGCTTTTATTTCCGATGCGAAAAAATTATTATCTCCAAACGGCAGTTTATGCATTTATGGAATTGACCCTAGATTTAGGGATGACCGGTGGTATCTTTACGATTTTTTTGAAGGCTGTTATAAAAATGATTTGCTTAGATTTCCTTCATTCGAAAATATCCGGGAATATTTTAATCAAGCCGGATTTGATAATACTCAATTCGAAATAGTTGAAAAAATTCATACCGTAAGAACCGCGGAAAATGTTTTAGACGACCCGTTTCTTCAAAAAGGAGGTTCGTCCCAATTGTTAATGCTAAGCGAAAATAACTACAAAAAAGGAATAGAAAAAATTCATTCCGCGATAAAAAATAAAAGCGCTAAAACCTTCGTTTCAAAGTTTACTTTTTCCTTAATATCGGGTAAAAACATTTAATGTGAAGAAACGTCTAAAAATACAATTCTTTCAAGGATTATAATAAAAGGATTATAATAATATGACGAACTTTCTTCTTTGGCTGGTTTTATTAATTATTTGCTGGCCTATCGCATTGGCTGTTTTGGTAATTTACCCTTTCATTTGGCTTCTTATGCTTCCATTCAGATTAATTGGAATCACGGTAAAAGGAGTTTTCGAATTGCTTAATTGGATAATCACCTTACCTTTTAGAATTTTAAAAGGGCCATCCTCTATCCGCTGATTTATTAAAATTCCGCTTGAAAAGCTTAATAATTCCGGGTTGCTCTCAAAAACCCTATATTTTTTTATTTAAGAATTCCGCAATTCATCCGATAATATTAGTGAAAAAGTATAATTATCTGAGCAAAGAAATAATATTAATCATAAATTAAATGTCAGAAAATGCGTTTTATACGTTTTCTGCGGAGGAACAAATGGCAGCACTTGAAGACCAAAAAAATGATACCAATGAACTTCTTCAATTAGTCAGTTTTAAAATCGGGGATGAAGAATTCGGAGTTGATATCCTCAAAGTTCAGGAAATCAACAGAATGATGCAGATAACAAAGGTACCGAATTCTCCAAATTTTGTGGACGGAGTAGTAAATCTAAGAGGCAGAATTATTCCCGTAATTGATCTTAGAACAAGATTAGGAATGCCCAGAATTGAACATGGAAAAGAAACTAGAATTGTTGTAGTTGAACTTTCCGGTACAACGGTAGGATTTATTGTCGATGAAGTAAGCGAAGTTTTAAGAATACCCAAAAATATAACCGAAGCGCCGCCTGAAATGGTCGCGGGATTAGATTCCGAATATATTACAGCGGTTGGAAAACTTGAAGACAGATTATTAATATTACTTGATCTTGAAAAAGTTCTTTCAATTGAACAGAAATCGGAATTGGCGGTTGTTTAGACAAAGGAATTAAATGACAGACCGGACTCAACTCCCATATTTGGTGAGTTTAATTGATGACGAAACAAGAGAAGTCCGCGAGGAAGTATTAAAAGGGCTTTCGAATTACGGTCCTTCCCTTGAGGAAGACCTGCAGGAATTTTCCGAAGCCCTTGATTCACATTTGCTTGATTTTCTGAAACCGATTCTTGAGAATAATAGACGCAAATGGCTGAATGAAAATTGGGATTCATGGCGGAATCTAAGCGAAGAAAATCACCAGCTCGAAGAAGCGCTTTCATTAATTGCTAAGTTTCAGTACGGCGTTACTTACCCGGTTAAACTTGGGCGCCTGCTTGATCAATTGTCCGAAGAGTTCCGCACACTTTATCCTTTCGGTAATGAAATTGACCTGTCAAATTTTCTTTTTAATTTCAAAAGAATGAAGGGCGAAAAAGAAGATTATTATAATCCGTTTAATAGTAATTTAATCTATGTAATTAAAGAGAAAAAAGGTCTGCCTATTAGTCTGGCCTGTGTTTATATTTTAACCGCGGACAGACTTTCATTAGACGTAAAAGGCTGCAATTTTCCGGGGCATTTTTTAGCTAAAACCGTTGTCGACGGCGAATCAGTTTACATCGACTGTTTCAACGGCGGGAAAATGTTATTTGAAGAAGATTTTAAAACTGTAGCTGATGAAACATTTGATTCAATTTCCGATATACTAAGTAAAAATACTACCGCTAAAATAATCATCCAGAGAATTTTAAATAACCTCGCCAATGCGTATAAAAATGTTGACGATAAAATAAACAGCGATTTCATTTCAACTTTGCTTCGTACAAAAACTAAAGATTGATTATCTGCCTATATTATTTTAGATTATATAAAAAATTTGTGTACATATGTCCCTTGTCGAGTTTTTAATACTAATTGTCATTGCCGCTATTTCAGGCGGAATCGGACAAAGCCTTGCCGGATACTCTTTAGGTGGTTGTTTTGCCTCAATATTGGTGGGGTTTATAGGCGCATGGCTTGGGAAATGGATGATGCATGAGTTTAACCTGCCTGTAATATTCTCTATAACATTGTTCGGTAAATCCTATCCCGTTGTATGGTCGATAATTGGCTCCGCAGTTCTTGCATTTGCTTTAGGTGTAATTACGAAAGGCAGACAAACTGAATAATATTTATTTCCGCTTCTTTTTTTCATTTCATTAATTAAATCTTTTTTTCGAACTTACAATTTCCAAAAGAAATAATGCCTTATATTGTAAACATCCAATGAAATTACGGCTTAAACGAAAGGATATATTATGTCGGATAAAACCGGAAAAACAAATAGGCTTATAAAAGAAAAAAGCCCGTACCTGCTTCAGCACGCTTATAATCCGGTTGATTGGTACCCATGGTGCGAAGAAGCATTTAAGAAAGCTGAAGAAGAAGACAAACCTGTTTTTCTTTCTATCGGTTACTCAACATGTCATTGGTGCCACGTAATGGAACATGAATCATTTGAGGATTCTTCGGTAGCGGAATTAATGAACGACGTATTTATTAATATAAAAGTCGACAGAGAAGAACGCCCGGATATTGATAATATCTATATGTCAGTATGCCAAATGATGACGGGCGCCGGAGGATGGCCGCTAACAATTATTATGGATCATAATAAGAAACCGTTTTTCAGCGGCACATACTTCCCTAAAAACAACAGATACGGAAGAGTCGGTTTAATCAATTTAATTAAACAAATAGATAATGCATGGAAAACAAAAAGAGATGAAATAGAACAAAGCGCCGAGCAGATTACAAATTTTCTTAATGTGAATAATACTTCAAATAAGAATGCCGCGGCGGAAATAAGCGTACTTGAAACAGCATTTAATTCTTTTAAGAGTATGTTTGATAATAAATACGGGGGATTCGGAAACTCGCCCAAATTTCCCTCGCCGCATAATTTAATGTTTCTTCTGCGCTATTGGAAAAGAAGCGGCAATAATGAAGCGCTTGAAATGACCGAGAAAACATTAAAACAAATGCGTATGGGAGGTTTATTCGATCAGATCGGATTCGGATTCCACCGTTATTCTACCGATAACAAATGGCTTCTTCCTCATTTCGAAAAAATGCTTTACGACCAGGCTCTAATTTCTAATGCGCTTATTGAAACATATCAGGCAACAGGCAATGATGAATATAAAAGAATCGCCGAAGAAATATTTATGTATGTACTTAGAGATTTAACTTCCCCAGAAGGAGGATTTTATTCGGCCGAAGACGCCGACAGCGAAGGCGAGGAAGGTAAATTTTATGTGTGGAAGGAAAATGAAATAGATGATTTATTAAAAGAAGATTCCGATTTATTTAAAACAATTTTTAATATTCTGCCCGGAGGGAATTTTACCGATGAGGCAACAAGAACCCCCTCCGGCACTAATATTCCGTTTCTTAAAAAAACTATTGCGGAATTGTCAAAAGAACTAAATGTACCATCCGGGATATTAAATGAAACAATTAATAAATCACGTGAAATTCTTTTTAAAGAAAGAGAAAAAAGAATTCACCCGTTAAAAGATGATAAAATACTAACCGACTGGAACGGCTTAATGATAACATCTTTAGCGAAGGCCGGACGAGTATTTGAAAATTCTTTATACACGGAGACCGCGGAAAAAAGTTTCGGTTTTATAATGAATAAACTGACCGGCCCGGACGGTAAATTAATTCACAGATACCGTGAGGGCGAAGCGGCTCTTTCGGCATTTGCCGATGATTACGCGTTTGTAGTTTCAGCCGCGCTGGAATTATACGAAACAACTTTTAAAATTGAATTTCTGCAATCGGCTGCCGGGCTAAGTGAAATATTTATAAATGATTTTTATGATACGGAAAACGGCGGTTTCTATTTTACCTCTAACGGAAGTGAAAACCTCATAACAAGAACCAAGGAAATTTACGACGGCGCGGTGCCATCGGCAAACTCGGTAATGTTTTTAAATTTGCTCAAACTTTCCAGATTAACCGCAAATCAAAAATATGAAGATCTTGCTTCCGAAATAAGCAGAACATTCTCAGATGAGGTAAGTAAACATCCTACGGCTTATTCAATGTTTTTATGCGCGCTGGATTTCTCATTCGGACCGTCTTATGAAATTGTAATTGTTGAAGGTAAAAACGCGGATGAACGGGAAGAAATAATACCTTTAATAAATATGAATTTTTTACCCAACAAGGTCGTGGTTTTTATTCCAATTAAAAATCCCGAACATATTAAAAATTTAGCGGCATATACAAAATCTTATAATTCAATTGAGAATAAAACTACTGTTTATGTATGCAGTAATTTTCAGTGCTCATTGCCTACTTACGATAAAGAAAAAATTATAAATATGTTAGGGATCTGAAAGATTATTTTTTAGGAAGAAGCGCCGCTTCACCGGTAAATATTTTTTTCCATAAATCATTTTCATTACCGTCAAATAATGATTCTATATTTGCGGTGGATGAAATAATAATTTTATCTTCTTCCAAATTTTCGCTGCCGGAATTAAAGAGGTACGCGTTAATTTGAATCATCTCTCCGGTTCCCGGCTGAATCTTTAATGTATAAACCGGGTTTGCCAATTCGGCCGGATCAATATTATCAATAAATTTAGAGGCTGAAAGATTTGACAGCTGCCTTAAGTATTGATCTGTTTTGGAAGAATCAAGTTGAGAATGTTTTATAGTCCTCCAGTTATTATCCATATTTACAAGCTGGAATGAACTATCCGCCGGATATATAAACTCAAGATTTTTCCAGTTCTCAAAACCGGAAACATCACCTAATATTCTGCCGTTTCTAAAACTGTCTGCGTTTTGATTAAATGTCGCCTGCAAAAAGCCGTCCACTTCGTAAACATCAACATCATTTCCAAGCCGCACATAAGTATTCATAGTCCGGGGCTGCTGGAAAGCGAAGCGGCCTATAATTAAATCAAGTGATGTTTTTCCGTTTTCTTTAACTATTACCCTTGTGCCTGTTGAGTCGACTTGGAATTCAGCCCATTTAGTTTCGCTTCTTGCGGCCAGGCGTTTTGGTTTAATTTCGAGAAGCTGATTAAACATTGCCGTTATTTTGCTTTCGGGAACTGGGACTGATTTGTTTTCATTAATTTTTACTTTCCAAAAATTATTTTCTTTAACCAAGCTTACCTGACCGTGAGCTTTGGAAGTAATATATATTTCGGATACTTTTGCAGTATCTATATCAATTAAATTTTTTCTAAAAGTTCTTTCGTTTCTATCGTCGGAGACAAACATTACAACTACAATTATTGTAAGCACTGCTAGAACAATTCCGAGGTTCCTGTTTGATTTATTGCTGAACATATGACGTCTGCATTAATTTGTTTTTAATATTTCTTTTGATTTGAAAGCGCACAATCCCGTATCCGATAATAAATAAAATCGGAAGAAGGAAGTTTAAATACTTAAGCATGGTTTTTGTCCCGTCTTCCAGACTCGGATCAATTGGACGAGAGGTTACTCCCTTTGTTCTAAGCTCCGCTAATCCGGTATCGTCGCTTAACCAGTCAATTGCGTTAACTGCGAGACTTATATTATCCGGCTGCAATTGACGGGCGTTTTGACCTTCTCCGTTTATCAAAAAGTCTCCGTCACTTATAACAACCATTTTACCGCCGGCAGTTCCGTTTAAATTGCCCTCAACCGCAACGGCTACCGGTATTGATGATAACGGGAAATCAGATTGGGTCCATTCCTTTGTAACGTTAAAATAAATTGGCAGAGGCTGCACGCCTGCTTTTTCAGATGTAACGGCCAATGGGATAAAAACAACAGACGTATCTTTAGGTGTAAATTTAATTGAACTTACAAACGGCATCAATACCGATTCCAATCCTTTAGTTATAGGATGATCGGCAAAGTTTGATATAATGGGTAAATACGGAAAACTTACCGGAGTGTTCATTACAAATCCGCCGAAGGATTGCTGACGCATCATTACATTTCCGCAATTAATATCTATTACCATATTATTTTCAATTTCAATGCCTTTTTCCTTAAACCAGTCGTTTAATCCTGTATAAACTTCTTCTCCCCTGCCTTCGTTTAAGATTCCTTCGGCCGCATTAACCGCGGCAAAAATTCTTCCACCTTTATTTATATATTCATCCAAATAATTAAAATAGAAAGATGGCATAGTATCTTTAGGTGAAATGATAACGAGCGTTTTTATATTATCCGGAATGCCGGAAGTATCAGTTAATTCAACTGTTGAAATATCGTACATAACATCAAGCGAGGCTTGAAACTGCTGAAGCGAACTTAAGGTCGGTTCTCCGCTCCCCTGCAGAAGCGCGATTTTCGGTTTTACCGATATTGATATTTTTTTAATGCTTGTTGATAAAGCATATTCCATCGCGGCGCCCGGCTGAATCAGCGCAATAATTTCTTTTTTTTCTCCCATCTGAACAATTGCTCCCAGGTACGCACGCTGCTGCTTAATCTGATCCCTTTCACGCACATTTATCATTATGGGGGAAATGCCTTTCTGCTGAGCTTCCGCTTCGCTCTCTTCATTCTCGCTTGGATTGACAAACTCATAAACCAACTGCCCGTTTGATCTGTTTGAATATTCAACCAGCAGATCTTTAAAATCAGTTCTTACGCGTTCAATATCTGGAGGAAGATTTTCGGAAAAATACGCGGTAACAGTTACAGGCTCATCTAATGAATTTAGAATGTCCTTTGTGGCTTGACTTAAACTGTAACGCTGATCGCTTGTAAAATCGAGTCTGAAAAAAAACCTGTTAGAAACAATATTAACAAGTATAATTATAAGAACTAATAGCAATAACGATGTTTGTATTTTTTTTCTTGTAACCATAACGATTTCTATTCTACAATATTTCTTTTAGTTAAAATTGACTGAGCGGAAACTAACCCTAATAATGTTATTGAACCGAAATAGAATAAATCTTTGGAGTCAATTACTCCTCTTGAAATTGATTCATAATGTGTTGATAAACTTAGGAAGTTTAATATTTGTCCTACAATTCCCGTAAAATTATTAGCGAGCACATCAAATATTATAAGAAAGAAAACTCCTATAAATAATGAGGAGAGGAACGCTACAATCTGATTATTCGTAATGCTGCTTGCGAATAACCCTATGCCTATGTATGTCATGGCCATTAATATTGTTCCTAAATATCCGCTCCATACTGCGCCGTGATCTATTGGTCCTATTGACCATATAGTAAGGTAATATGGCAGGGTTAAAAGCAAAGCGATAATAATAAGCGCAAGACACGCGAAAAATTTGCCGAGCACAACCTGCCAGTCGGTAATTGATTTTGTAAGCAATAATTCAAGTGTCCCAGTTTTTTTCTCTTCGGCAAACATTTTCATAGTTAATGCGGGAATAAAAAAGAAGAGCGTCCAGTACGCTATTCCGAAAAACGGCTGAAGCGTTGCCTGCCCCATCAAAAAAACATCCGAACCGTATAGCCATGTAAAAAATCCGCTGAGCCCTAAAAATACTACCAGCAGTATGTATGCGATTAATGAATCGAAAAATGTTTGAAGTTCTCTTTTAGCTAAAATGATTATCTGTTTCATAATTAGTTGTTTGTATGATTAAAATAAGCCGTCTGTTTATGTCCAAACTTTTTAGTAATTAAAGGATCTTAAATAATTGTAAACTTGCCGGAAAATTAATTTAATTCGAATAATCAATTTGTAGTAAGCTGCCTGAACACATCCTCAAGTTTTGTTTCAATTGGAGTAAGTTCGCCGAGCACCCATCCTTTACTTACACAAAGATTAAAAATATTTCTTTTTGAAGACAAACCTTCTTTACTATTAATTAAAAACATATTTCCCGAATCAGGGATTATATCTACCAAAGCGACTGATTCCAAATTCTGTAAAGAAGAAATAATTTCATTTTTATCCGGCGCATCATTAATTTCTATTTTTAAAATTTCCTGTCCCTGCGATTGTTTTCTGAGAATATCCGCCGTACCGTCGGCTACAATTTTTCCGTTATTAATAATAAGAATTCTATCGCATGTGGCTTCTACTTCGGGTAGAATGTGTGTGCTTAATATTACTGTTTTTTCTCTTCCGAGTTCTTTTATAAGCTTTCTGATTTCAACAATCTGATTAGGATCAAGACCAGCAGTAGGTTCATCGAGAATAAGTATCTCAGGGTCGTGTATCATCGCCTGAGCGAGCCCTACACGCTGTCTATAGCCCTTTGACAGTTCATTTATCTTCTTATGCTTCTCAACGTCCAATCCGCATACCTGCACCATCTCAACAATTCTGGAATGAATTTTATGTTTTTCAACTCCCTGCAGCTCTGCTGCGAATTTCAGGTATTCGAGAACAGGCATATCCTGATAAAGAGGGTTGCTTTCGGGGAGATAACCGATTTTCTTTTTTATTTCATCCTGATTTTCGTGTATATCATAATTTCCTATTCTTACGGTTCCGTCGGAGGGAGCCATGAAACAAGTGATTATTTTCATGGTGGTTGTTTTCCCCGCGCCGTTTGGACCGAGGAATCCTAAAATTTCACCGGTTTTAACTTCAAACGAGATATTATCAATTGCTTTCTGCGAATAGTATTTTTTGGTAAGGTTTTCAACTACAATATTCATACTGTAACAATATTATTTGACATAAGTTTTTATGATCGATAAAACACTTGCTAATTTATAAAAATCTTGGTTTTTATAAAATAGTTTTTGAAAAAGGTTTCAAAATTTTTCATCCGATTAGAAATATTTTGGCATCAATTCTAATTTATTTTTGTTTCGCTCCTAGTGGAGCTTTTGATTGAGATGCAACATCTGCTTACTAATATGACGCCGCGCTGCGGCTAGTAGATGATACGTTTGTAGATGTATATAATTTCTTGTTCAAGCTGCGGAGCAGCGCTACATTTGTAAATAAATCATAAAAATGAATTGAGGGCCTCAAAGAGTCGATACATTTTTTTCTAAGCCTATATCTAATACTGAGTAATTTTTGTTTCGCTCCTAGCGGAGCTTTGGATTATTAATTAACATTTAGTTACTAATATATCGCCGCGCTGCGGCTTGCAAATAATACGCTTAGGTGAAAGTGTAAATATTTTTTATTACTTATATTTATTTAAATATTATAATTCACATAAATTAATCAATAGTGTCAAA
>Ga0180009_10003892_pt1 | contig 16772 bp, 10 predicted proteins | sample OS_PC_MetaG_FD_123537 | JGI IMG/M metagenome (GOLD analysis project Ga0180009, IMG submission 123537) | Groundwater microbial communities from the Aspo Hard Rock Laboratory (HRL) deep subsurface site, Sweden - OS_PC_MetaG | ecosystem: Environmental > Aquatic > Deep subsurface > Groundwater...
CCGGTCACGCCCAGCAGGGTCTGGCAGCGGGCCCCACGCCGGATCTCGGCGGTCAGTTCCCGGATGGCCTGGGGCTGATCGCCGGTCGGTCCGAAGGGTGCAACGAGTTTGAAGGTCGCCATGGCTTGCCCTGCCCTCCGCAGCAGGTCCGTCCGGGACTCGCGGGATCAGCCGCCCGTCGAATGGCGGTCGAGCAGGATCTCCTGGCCGATCCCCAGCCCTTCCACCCGGTGAGGGTTGCCGTTGAGATGGACCTCGACCCCCCGGGTCCGGCCAAGGCGCAGGCTGAAATGATCCCCCGCGCCCCAGTAGACGACGAAACCCTCCCGGCAGCCGTAGACCTGGCCCGGGCGGATGTCCCCCGCGGGCAACGGCGGCGGGTCCCCCTCCCGAGGCCAGACCGCTGCGGTGAATCCCGGATCGGAATCCGAGCGGACCTCGATCTCCATCTTCTCCGGACACAGGACGCGCAGGACGAGGTTGGGAGAATCGGTCCCCAGAAGATCGAGGTGGGTGGTGCCCGGCAACGCCGGCGGGGGAAGAACCCGGGTCTCCACCTCGTCCAGGTCCGCCGTGGCGCCAGCAGCGCTGTCCGGCGGGGACCCGGCCGCCTCCAGGGAATCGGCCAAGGCTCCCGCCTGATCCACGATCCCCCCGCTCCCAGCCTCCGTCCCGGGTTCACCGGTCAGGGGGATCTCACCTTCCGCCGGGGTATCTCCGCCCCGGTCGAGCATGACGAACAGCCCGGCGCCCACCAGGATGCAGACGACCGCGATGCCGAGCAGGAGTTTCCAGGGAACGCCGATCTTCTGGACGACGACCTCCTCCTCCTCCCAGACGGGGTTGTCGGTCGTCCCGGTGATCGGGGTCCTCTCCCCGGACATCTTGGCGTAGAGGTCGAGGATCCGGTCGGGATCCAGGCCGATGTCGGCGGCATAGGTCCGCAGGAAGCTGCGCACGTAGAGGTGGCCCGAGATCTTGTGGTACTCGTCGGCCTCGATGGCCGCCAGCATCGCCGGCGGGATCTTCGTGCGCGCGGCAACGACCTCCAGGCTGTCGCCCTGAGCCTTGCGTGCGCCGGCCAGCATCTCGCCCGGGGTCTGCAGCAGGGGCTGATCCGTCATCCCGCTTTCCTTTCCGGGGACGGCGGCCCCGCCGTCCCGTGTTCCGGCACTCCGCGAGCCAGGCCCGGCGCTAATCCCGGCCCATGGCGGACAGCCGCTCCCTCAGGGTCTCGGCCTTGGCGCGGTTCTCCTCCAGGAGGCTCCGCTGCTGCTCGACGACCTCGGCCGGGGCGTTGGCCGTGAACTTCGCGTTGGCGAGTTTGGCCTCACAGCCCTTCAGCCACCCCTCCAGCTTCTCGAGTTCCTTTTGCAGGCGGGAGCGCTCCTTGTCAAGGTCCACCAGCCCCGCCATGGGCAGGAATATCTGGACGGTGCCCGCCACGCCCACGCCGGCCGGTGAGGGATCGTCGCCCCCGTGGACCACCTCGACCTGCTCCATCTTGGCCAGCAGGCCGATCATGGACGCATCCTCGAGCAAAGGGCCGGCCGCCTCGGGGCCGCCGACCCTCAGGACGGCGCGGCCCCGCTTGCCCGGGGGCACTCCCAGTTCGTTCCGGAGATTGCGGATCACGCCGACGATCTCCTTCACCTGCTCGAAACGCTCCCGTTCGGCCGCGCAGGGCGCCGGGCCGGCGTTCTCGGGCATCGCCGAGGTCATCAGGTATCCGGTGGCGGGGGGCAGCCAGCTCCACAATTCCTCGGTGATGAACGGCATGACCGGATGGAGCAGCTTGTAGCTGAGGCCGAGCTGCAGCACCGCCGCCTGAACGGCGGCGGGCCGACCCGCGTCGTCCCGCAGGCGGGGCTTGATCGCCTCCAGATACCAGTCGCAGAACTCGTGACGGAAGAAGTTGAAGACGAGATAGGACGCGTCGTTGAGACGACGCTTCTCCATGTTCGCCTGGAACTCGTCCACGACCTTCAGGAGGGTTCCGAGGGACCAGCGGTCCTCGAGGGTCAGATCGTCGTCACCGAGCTCGGCCGGCGGCGGGCCGCCGAACACGGCGGTCCACAGGCGGCCGAAGGCCTCGCCCCCGCGGGCGTCCCAGTCGCAGCCGGCCATCACCGCGCCGAGATCGAGGGTCCGGGGGGGCAACGGAGCGCCGGCCGGGGCGCCGGGCAGACCGGCCTCGTCCCAGGCGCCGAGGACCAGCTTGGTGGCCTGGAAGATCTTGTTGCAGAAGTTCCGGCCCACCTCGAGGGTCGCCTCGCTGAAGAAGATGTCCTGGCCCGTGGGCGTGAGCATGACCAGGCTGCAGCGCAGGGCGTCCGCCCCGTACTTGTCGATCAGGTCGATGGGATCGGGGCTGTTGCCCAGGGACTTGCTCATCTTGCGGCCCTGCTCGTCCCGGACGATGCCGGTGAACAGCACCTCGCCGAAGGGCTTCTCGCCCAGGAATTCGTAGCTGGCCATGACCATGCGGGCGACCCAGAAGAAGATGATGTCCGCGGCGGTGACCAGCAGGCTGGTGGGATGGTACTTCTTCAGATCGGCGGTGTCGTCCGGCCAGCCCAGGGGCGAGAAGGTCCAGAGCCAGCTGCTGAACCAGGTGTCCAGCACGTCCTCGTCCTGCACCAGAGCCTGCGACCCGCACTCCGGGCAGGCTCCCGGGGCCGCAGCCGCGGCGATCTCCGCGGGACAGTCCTGGCAGTACCAGACCGGGATCCGGTGCCCCCACCACAGCTGCCGGCTGATGCACCAGTCCCGGATGTTGCCCATCCAGTTGTGGTAGACCCCGACCCAGCGCTCGGGAAACAGGGTGATCTCCCCGTCCTGCACGGCCTTGACCGCGGGTTCGGCCAGCTTGTCCATGCGCAGGAACCACTGCCGCGACAGATACGGTTCGATGATGTTCCCGCAGCGGTCGTGGTGACCGACCTGGTGGATCTGCTTCTCGATCCTGGGCAGCAGACCCTGCTCCTCGAGCGCGGCCACCACCGCCTTGCGGCACTCGTACCTGTCCATGCCCGCGAACGCGCCCGCGGCCTCGTTCATGACCGCCTGGGGCGTCATGCAGATCACCTGCGGCAGGTCGTGCCGGCGTCCGACCTCGAAGTCGTTGGGGTCGTGGGCCGGCGTGATCTTCACGAACCCGGTCCCCTTCTCCGGGTCGGCATGATGGTCGCCGATGATGGGGATCACGCGGTCGGCCAGGGGCAGGCGGACCTGCTTGCCGATCAGGTGCTTCCGTTCGGGGTCGTTCGGGTGCACGGCCACGGCCGTATCGCCGAACATGGTCTCCGGTCGGGTCGTGGCCACGGTGACCGAGCCCCCGCCGTCGGCCAGGGGATAGGTCAGGTGCCAGTAGCGTCCCTCCAGCTCCCGGTACTCCACCTCGTCGTCGCTGATGGCGGTCAGACAGTGGGGGCACCAGTTGACCAGGTACATGTCCCGGTAGATCAGGCCGCGGTCCCTGAGCCGGATGAACGCCTCGGTCACGGCGCGGTTGCGGGCCTCGTCCATGGTGAAGGCCTCGCGGCTCCAGTCCAGGCTGCAGCCCAGACGCTTGATCTGCTGCGTGATGCGGCCGTGGGTGAATTCCTTCCAGGCCCAGGCCTTCTCCAGGAAGACCTCCCGGCCGACGGACCGCTTGTCCAGGCCCTCGGCCGCCATCTGCCTGCCGACCACCTGTTCGGTGGCGATGCTGGCGTGGTCGGTGCCGGGCACCCACAGGGCGGGGCGTCCCCGCATCCTCGCCCAGCGGATCAGCGTGTCCTGGATGGAATTGCCCAGGCAGTGCCCCATGTGAAGGATGCCGGTGACGTTCGGTGGAGGCAGGGTGATGACGAACGGATCCCCCTCCAGATCCTCGTCGGGGGCGAACAGTCCCGCACCCTCCCAGGCCGCATACCATTTCTGCTCGATGCCCTCGGGGTTGTACTGGGACATTTGCCTGATGTCATCCACGCGATTCTCCTGGGTGTGGCCCGTACCGGCGAAAATTGTTCGAGTCGGGGAATTTAACACCTCGCAGGGTGCGGGGCAATATGGGCCTGACGGCCGGCCCGGGCTCTGCTATGCTGACGCGGACGGCACCCCGGATGACAGCGGCCCCGGAGGTCACCTTGCGCTACCAGGGCGTCTACAACGAAAGCACCTTCGAACGCTGGTCCCGCCGCTTCGGGCTCTACATCCTTGCCCCCCTGTTCCTGCTCACGAGCCTCGCCGTCGTCATCCGCATCGCCCAGAAACCCGAACTGGGATTGACCGTCCACGAACTGCGGGTCGTCTCGGTGATCCCGGACGGCCCCGCCGCACGCGCCGGCCTGCGGGAAGGCGACCTCATCAAGGGTGTGGGCCACCGCCTGGTCCGGGACATGACCGGATACTACTCCGCCCTGGCCAGGCATCTCGAACTTGCTCCCCTGCCGCTTTTGGTCGAGCGCGAGGGCCAGGATTGCGCCCTGGTGCTCGTCCCGGCCCCGCCCGGCCAGGCCAGGCTGATCCGCAACTACAGCCTGTGGGTGGTGGGCCTGACCTTCCTGATGATCGGCTGGTGGGTGCTCCAGCGCCGGCCGGATCCGGTGACGCGGAACTTCTTCTCCCTCTGCTTCATCTTCGCGTTCTTCCTGATGGAGATCCCCGACCTTCCCGTCGACGCCTACATGTGGATCAAGGAACGCCTGCGGTTGCTGTTCCAGTTCCTGCTGCCGGCCTACTTCCTGCGTTTCTTCCTGCAGTTCCCCACCCTGCGGCGGACCTCCCGGGGCGAGGCGGCCAAGCTGCGGCTGTTGCTCGTCCCCGGCTGGCTGCTGTTCGCCGCCTCCCTCGCGGTGGACCTGGCCAGGCTGGATGCGCCCGGCCGGTCGCTCAAACCCGTGCTGGAGATCATCGCCCTGGTCTACATGTCGGGATTCTTCCTCGCAGGACTGGTCATCTTCGGCAAGCGGGCGCTCCGGAAGGACCGACCCATCCAGCAATCCAAGATGCGGGTCATCCTCATCGGGCTGGTCGGGGGCCTGGTGCCGTTCCTGGCGGCCGCCGTCGTCGGCAACCTCGCCCCGGGCAGCGCCCTGCCCCAGTGGCAATACCTGGCCTTTTCGCTGCTGCTCGTTCCGGCCAGCTTCGGGCTGGCGATCATGCGGTTCGGCGCCCTCGACCGCAACTTCATCGTCCGCACGAGCATGACCTACGGGCTGCTGACAGCTCTGGTCCTGTGCGGCTACCTCGTGGTGATCATGGGCCTGAGCCAGGTCTTCGAGAATTGGCTCGAGGTCGACTCGGAGCGCCTGCTGCTGGTGCTGGTCGCCCTCAGCGGCCTGGTGGTCCTGCCCTTGCGCCGCCTGGTCCAGGGCTGGGTGGACCGGGCTTTCTATCCCTCCCGCATGGCCACCCGCCGGGCCATGACCGCCATCGCCCAGGAACTGACGGGCCTGATCGAGGCCGAGGACGTGATCAGCCACATGAAGGGAAGGCTCGTCGGACTCTTCCGACCCCAGGCCTTCCACCTCTATCTCGCGGCGGACTCCGCTCCCGGAGTCCTGGTCCCGTGGGGCGAGTCCGGCGCCATCCCCACCGCCGATGCCGGCCAGCCGCCCCTTCCGGTCGACAGCGGTCTGGCCCGGCTCCTGGACAGGCTGAGGCGCCCCATCTTCACCGAGGAGATCGAAGATCTTCTGGTCGCCGCCGGCAGCGACCCCGTGTCCAGCAAACTGCCTGCCGGCCTCCGGGCGCAACTGATCGTTCCCCTGGTGACAGGCAACCGGCTGCTGGGGTTCCTGGCCTTCGGCGACAAGAAAGGCGGGTCCCTCTACAGCCAGGACGACCTGGCCAACCTCCAGGCCCTGGCCGTGCAGGCCGCGCCCGTCATCGAGAGCCGCCGGCTGTACCACGACAGCCTCCGCCAGAAGCGTCTGGAGACCGAGCTGCAACTGGCCAAGGAGATCCAGTCCTCCCTGCTGCCCACCGGTCCGCTTTCCGGTCCCGGCTTCGTCATCGCCGGACGCAACCAGGCCTGCCGCATGGTGGGCGGGGACTACTTCGACTACTTCCTGCGCTCCGACGGCACCCTCGGCTTCGCCATCGGGGACGTTTCCGGGAAGGGCATCCCCGCCTCGTTGCTCATGGCCTCCCTCCGGGTCGCCTTCCGGAGCGAGGTGGAGGCGGCCGGTCGGCCCCAGGAGGTGGTGAGCCGGGTCAACCGTCAGATCTGCGCCCTCATCACCCAGGACCGTTTCGTGTCCTTCTTCTACGGGATCCTCGATCCGCGCACCCGGTGCTTGCGATTCTGCAACGCCGGCATGGATCCTCCGCTGGTGTTCCGCCGGGACACCGGGATCATCGAATCCCTCAAGCGAGGCGGCATGGTGCTCGGGGTGGCCCCGGATCACCCCTACCGGGGCGGAGAGCTCACCCTCGGAACGGGCGACGTGGTCTTTCTTTTCACCGATGGGCTTTCCGAGCAGCAGAACCCCGCCGGCGAATTCTTCGACGCCCAGAGGTTGCAGGATGCCGTGAAGGCGAACCTCGACCGGGAACCGGAGGACCTTCTGGGGGAAATTTTTGGCATTGTGGATGCATTCGGATCAGGGGTGGAATCCGATGACAGGACCGCAATTATCTTGAAAATCAACGACTTGAATATTTAAAGATTTCCCGGTATCCAAATTGCTCAAGCTGCCTGGGATGCGGCCGATTCCCAGGGATTTTCACGATGAAATTCCCCTCAAGCAGCAGGAATCCCGGTCGAAACCCTGGAAGTCCACGATCCATTCACCTTACAAGGAAGAAAGGGGGGATCGGCAATGGGACCTGAAACCTACATCGTCATCGGTCTTTCACTGATCGATCTCTTTTGGTGGCTGAGGAAATGATCACAGCCTGCTAGGCCCCTGGCCACCCGGTGAGAACCCAGGCCAGGGGCTTTCGTTTGCCCTGAAGCCGCTCAGCCGCCCGCGACCTGACGGATCATCCCCTCGTACTCGGCCTTGGGTTGGCCGCCGATCCACATCTTCCTCACGATTCCCCGTCCGTCCACCAGGTAGGTCGTCGGCAGGCTGGAGACCCGGTAGTCCTGGAAGACCTGCGGGCTGCCGATCGCCATGGGAAAGGTCAGCCCCCTGGTCCCGACGAAGGAGCGGACCTTGGCCTCGCCCTCCTGGCCTGCGGCGATCCCGACCACGACCACGTCCTCGGAAAATTCGACGCTGATGTCCTGCAGATGAGGCATGGCCTCACGGCAGGGAGGGCACCAGGTGTCCCAGAAATCCAGCAGGACGGTCTTCCCCCGGAGGTCCGACAGGGTGAGGGATTCCCCGTCCAGTGCGGCCAGGGTGAAGTCCGGCGCCAGCTGGCCCACACCGGTTCCCGTGGACACGTCGCCCAGGGATCCGGAATCGGACTGGTTTGCATCATCGGTTCCGCACCCGGCGGCCACCAGGGCCAGCGCGGTGAACATGAAGAGCGACCATTTCCTGAACATCACTTCGGGGTCCTTTCCTGGCTGTGGAAAACCCGGCGCAGCTGGCCGGGCGGCGTCCATCCCATCCTTCAGGAGGTATTATCGTACATCTTCAATTTTTTGCAACCATTGGCGGGGATCGGGGTTCACCCTCCTTGAATCCTGGTGGGATATTCGTATAGTAGACACACCTGATCGGTGCCACACACCAACCAAGCGAGGATCCGGCTTGACCCGCAAAACCCTGAGCCCGGCCGCCGCCCTGGCGCTGCCTCTTCTCCTTCTTGTCTCTCCCGCATCCGGACAGACCCCAGCGCCGGGTCTGGAGGTCGAGGTCAGCCTCCGGAGCGAAGTCGCCGAGATCGGCCAGGATCTGATCCTGGACATCGCCCTCGATTCCGGTCCTGGAGGCCGGCTCCTGGCCGAAGGTTGGACCATCACCGTCAGCGACGCCGCCGATCCCCTCTTCCTGGCCGACCCCTATCCCGTGCGCCTGGTGTCGGCCGCGCCGGATGGCGGGAACCGGGGATTCCTGCCCTCTCCCGCCCGGTTCGAATGGGCTGCACCGATCCCCCCGGGGACCGAACCCGGGGTCCGGAACCTGGTCGTGACGGCGACCGCGACGCAAGAGGACGGCGCCGTCGTCGAGGGCCGCTGGGAAGGTCCGGTGACCGTGGATTTCGGCGAGGACTGGTCGGCCGACAAGATCACCGCCTTCATCGAGCGCAGGGGCCTGGGCCTGTTCCTGGTGGTCGTCTTCGGATTCGGGCTGTTGATGAGCCTGTCCCCCTGCATCTATCCGATGATCCCCATCACCCTCGCGGTCATCGGCGCCCAGAGTCAGGAGAAGGGAGCCCTGCACGGCCTGGTCATGTCCGTGACCTACGTCGTGGGCATGGCCCTGGTCTACGCCATCCTCGGCGCCCTGAGCGCCACCGTGTTCAGCGGCATCACGGCGTTCATGCAGAGCCCCGCGGTCCTCGTGCCTCTGGCCCTGCTGCTGGTGGCCCTTTCCTTCGGCATGTTCGGCGCCTTCGAGATGGAAGCCCCGGCCTTCATCCGCGACCGCCTGCACGGATCCGGCCGCTCGGGCAAGCGCGGCGGATTCATCGGCGCCTTCGTCATGGGGATGGTGGCCGGGCTGGTGGCATCTCCCTGCGTGGGCCCCTTCCTGGCGGCCCTCCTGGTCTGGGTGGCCACGACGGGGAACTGGGTCCTGGGCTTCTTCTCCCTGTTCACCTTCGGCATCGGCATGGGTCTGCTCCTGATCGGGGTGGGGACCTTCCCCGCACTGCTGGGATCCATGCCCCGCAGCGGCGGCTGGATGGTGACCGTGAAGAACTTCATGGGCCTGCTGCTCCTGGCCATGGCCTTCTACTTCGTCAGACCCGGCGCGGTGCTTCCGGTGACGGTCTTCTACCCCCTGCTGGGAGGCACGGCCATCCTGGTCTCGGTCTTCATGGGGGCCTTCGAAGGGCTCGGATCCGCAGATTCCTGGTGGCCCCGGGCGCGCAAGGGTCTGGGCCTGATCGTCTTTCTGTTCGGCCTCCATTTCTTCCTGGGGGGCCTGATCTGGCACACCAGCCTGTTGCCCCGGCCGGCGGTCGAAGCGATCCCGCCCGCGGTCATGCCCCGGGACCTGACCCGTTCCCCGTCCGGGGCTGGAGGTCCCGGCGTCGCCGGCGCAGCGACGGCGCCCCTGCCCGACAAGGTGCCCTGGGAGGTCCTCGTCACCGGTGCGGGGCCCCGCCCCATCCTCGACGCCCTGCTGGCCGAGGCCAAGGCCGCCGGCAAGCCGGTGATGATCGACTTCTGGGCCGAGTGGTGCGTCTACTGCAAGAAGCTGGACAAGCTGGTCTGGAAGGATCCCGCCGTCGTCGAGGAATCTTTGCGCTTCGTCACCATCAAGTTCGACGCGACCGCACCCGACGACGAGGAGATGACCGCCATCAAGGATATGTTCCAGGTCACGGGACTGCCGCGGGTGGTGTTCATCGACAGCCGGGGCGAGATCCTGCACGGCCGCAGCCAGGGTTTCCTGGAGGCGCCGGCGATGCTCGAGGTCATGCAGAACATCCGCTGAGGCCCTGCGGCCTTCGGCCCGGCACGAGCGAGGCCCGCACTCCTGCAGAAGTGCGGGCCTCGTCCGGCGGATCGACGGTTACTGGAAGCGGACCTCGGAGCGGCGGTCGACGTCGAACACCTTCACCGGCCCTCCCACCTCGTTCTCGGTGATGATCTCGGGCATGCCGTCACCGTCGATGTCCAGCAGCTCGATCCGGCTGAAGAAGTTCTGGTCCTCCCATTCCAGGTTGCCGCTGATGGGATCGATGACCTGGCCCGTGTTCAGCACGACCTCGACCCGACCGTCGCCGTCCACGTCGCCGCAGCGGATCATGGTGGCGGAGTACTCGTCGATGCTGGTGAAGTCCTTGGTGAAGGTGACACCGTCGATCTGCACCAGGCGGCCGTCTGCGATCATGACGATCTCCCGGGCCGGATCCTCGTCCAGGTTCGCCGTGGTGAAACAGGCGATCTGCTGGTATTCCCCCGTCAGGGATTCCCAGAGCTGGTTGTAATCCTCCAGCGACCACACGTAGATCTTGCCCGTGCCCGTGTTGCAGATGAGGGCATCGTCGAGGCCGTCCCCGCCCAGGTCGGCCGCCAGGACCGTCTCGGGCACCCCGCCCAGCTGGTTGCTCTTCCAGACCCTCTCGGCCCCGCGGCCGTTCATCCAGATCACCTGGACCGTGCTGAACCGATCACCCAGGGCGATGTACATGCCTGCTTCCCCCTGCAGGGGTTCGAACATGGCCATGTGATCGAGCCGCTGGGCGGCCCAGGACAGGTCGCGGTACTGCTCGTAGGTCAGCTCCTCCTGAGCCAGGGCGGGCAGGCAGGTGAGGATGAGGGCCATGACGCCCAGGAAGGTCGCGGTTGTCTTCGGCATGATCCACCTCGTCCAGGAAAGACCAGGACGCCGGAGCCTCGCCGTCGAGCGGGCCGGCCGGCGGCCGGAGCAGGGGTTCCCCACCAATATAACCGATCAGGTCCGGAGGGTCATGCCCTGAGTCCCACTACCAGGGCAGAAGCGTGCCGAGCCCGAACCGCGCCGACCAGTTGATGTAGTCGAGCTCGTGGTACGTGTAGTGCTTGTACTGCCCGCGCAGCAGCACGAGGTAGCGGTCGGCCAGGACGATCTCGCATCCCAGCTCCGCGACCGGCGCCCAGTAGGTCTCGCTGGCCCGGTCGTCCTCGACGGGAAAGCTCACCGAGCTGAGACCCACCCCCGCCCCCACGAATGGCAGGACCCGCGTGCCCTTCCGGTCGGCCGGTTGGAGGTACTTGCGGAACAGCAGATCTCCCGAGCGGATGCGGTAGCTGGTGTACATCTCCTGATAGTCGATCTGCAGGACCATGGCCACGTTCCAGCCGGCGAGGGAGTTGCTGAAGGAGGCGGCGGCTCCCGGATGGAAGATGATCGCGCCCCCGTACCCGAACTGGTCGTTGGCGTGGGAGAAAGCGCCGCCCACGCCGACCTGGCCGACCAGGAAGACCGGGGAGTCGAGGTCGTGCCCGAGGTGGGACCGGGGCAGCGCCAGGCGCGGATTGACGCCGTCGTCCTGGGCCCGGAGGGCGGTCCATGGTCCGGGCGCAAGAATGAAGACCAGGGCTGCGAGGGCCGCCCCCCACCACCGTCTTCCGCCGAAATGAACGGGCATCAATAGTACCTTCCGCTTCCGTTTGGAGTGTCCAGCGACCAGCAGGGAACGCAAGGCGGATGCCAAACCAGGCCTCTCCCATCTCATCCCTATTGCATTGTCTTTAAAAGGGTTGTAGTTTCCATGGCAACGATCCGCCGCACCCATGCGAAGGACGGGTTCCGGTTCGTGGCCGGAATCCTGGCAGCGAAGGACGCCCACCCATGCGAGGACCCGGCTCAGCGGACCCCGGCCTTCCGGACGAATTCCGGACCCTGGCGGGGCCCGGCGAATCCGAGATCAAGATCCAGCGGTCCCGATTCCTGGGATTCGCCGCCCCCGCTCCGGACGAGGCCGTCGCCCGGGAGCTTCTGGCCGACCTGGCCCGCAGGTACCATGACGCTCGCCACCTCTGCTCCGCCTGGAGGCTGGGGCGCCCCCCTTCCGTCCAGGAGGTGCGCAACGACGCCGGGGAGCCGGCCGGCACCGCCGGTGAACCCATTCTCGCCGCCCTGCGCAGGGTCGAGGTCTCCGAGGCGGCGTGCGTCGTGATCAGGTATTTCGGGGGAATCAAGCTGGGCACCGGCGGCCTGGCCAGGGCTTACGGCGAGGCGGCGGCCGCCGCCCTGGCGGCGGCCGGCACGCGCACGATCCTGCTGGGACGCCGGTTCGTCCTGCGTTTCCCCTACCCCCAGCAGAAGACGGTCTCCCATCTCCTGGTCCGCCACGGGGGGCGGGTCGAGCAGGAGGAGTTCGCAGCCGAGGTCCGGTGGGTCGTGTGGCTGCCCCATTCCTCCTGGCGGGGATTCGCCTCAGCGCTGACCGAGGCCACGGCGGCGGCGGTGACGGCCGAACCCATCCCCGACCCCTGAAAACCGAACCTGCCGGCGGGAGCGCCCGTGCCGGGCGTACCACGCAAGAAACGGCCCCGGCTGCTCGCCGGGGCCGTTTCCGCTCGCCTCGTTGCAGGGGAACGCGGTCTAGAAGTGCGACTCTTCCGCGTAGTCGTGCATGTACTTGAAGGCCTTGCTGGTGCGGATCTTCTCGAAGGCTTCTTCCTTGATCTGCCGGATCCGCTCGCGGGTCAGGCCCATGATCTGACCGATCTCCTCGAGGGTCATTTCATGGTCGGAGCCCAGGCCGTAGTAAAGGCGCAGGACCTTGGCCTCCCGCTCCTTGAGATCGCCGAGCATCCGGTCGATGCTGCTGTTCAGATCGTCGTCCATCACCTTGGTGTCGGGCCCCACGCCGGAGGTGTCCTCGAGGAAGTCCAGGTAGGTGCTGTCCTCGTCGTTGCCGACGAAGTCGTCCAGGAAGAAGTTGTCCTGCATCAGGGGCAGGGTGTCCTTCACTTCCTCGACCGACAGGCCCAGCTTGGCCGCGATCTCCTCGGGCTCGGGCTTGCGGCGCAGCTTCTGCTGGAGTTCGCCGCTGGCCTTCTTGATCTGGTTCAGCACTCGGGCCCGGTTCAGAGGCATCCGGACGATCTTGCTGTGGTTGGCCAGGGCCGCCAGGATGGACTGGCGGATCCACCAGACCGCGTAGCTGATGAACTTGTAGCCGCGGGTCTCGTCGAATCGCTGGGCGGCCTTCAGCAGACCCAGGTTGCCCTCGTTGATCAGGTCCTCCAGGGGCACGCCGTAGTGGGCGTATTCCTTGGCGATGGACACGACGAAGCGCAGGTTGGCCTTGACCAGCTTGTGCAGGCTCTCGTTGTCGTTGGTATGGATCCCGCGGGCCAGTTCGCATTCCTCGTCCCGGGTCAGCAGCGAATAGGCTTTGACTTCCTGGAAATAGAGATCCAGGTTGCTCATGAGCTGGGCCGCGGGAGCTGCAGCCTTGTGGCTCTTCTTGCCCTGGCTGCTTTTTTCGGTCTTGGCCATTTTATTTCCTCTCCTGGGGGTCTTTTGATCCCCCGTTCGAGTGAGCGTCGACGCGGTGGGGGCATGCATTTGCTCCACCAATAACAAGTCCCGTTCCACAAACAGGAGTTCTCTGTACTTTTTTAACGATGCGCAAGTCATTCATTTACAAAGAATTAAAAATTTCAACAAATGTTGTCCCGATAACAGGATCCGAAATCAACCCCAGGATTGACATTTTGACAAAACACCCCCCTGTTGGCCCGGCCACATTGTCAAAACATTTTTTGGCGAGCCAACGGGAGATCCGGGTGATAGGATGATGGTCGAGCTCTCCCGGGAAGGATCACGATGAGCCGCGACGCAGGCAACCGACAGGAATTGCAAGTGCATAGTAGAATGAAGGCCTCAGGCCGGATCTGTCTGGCGGCCAGCTGCCTCGCTTTTTGCGGTTTGGTCGTGCTGTTCTCCCACCACACCCTGAGCGACCTGGACATCTGGTTCCACTGGCGGGCCGGCCAGGATATCCTCGCCGGGGAATTCCCCCGGACCAACCACTACTCCTTCAGCGAACCGGACCGACCCTGGACCAACCACGAGTGGCTCTTCCAGGTCCTCGTGGCGGGGATCGGTCGGGCAGCCCAGGGCCAGGACCCGGCTCCCTCTCCGGAAAAGGTCGCCGAGGCCTGGAACGCGCTCAGGACGTTCCTGGCCCTCATCCTCGCCCTGGTGATCCTGCGTCCGGTGGTTTTTCCGGCGCAGTCCGGTCGTGGATCCCCGGGCTCCGGAGCCTGGCTGGTGGCGGTCATGCTGGCGGGATTGGGCACCCTCTGGACACGGTTGACCCTGAGGCCCGAACTGGTGTCCTCCATCCTGCTGGTCCTGGTCCTTGACGACCTGGAGGATTATCTGCGGCGGGGCAACGGAAGCCGGCCGTGGTGGGACCCACGGGGCGCAGGCACCCGCATCCCCCTGTGGACCTGCTTGTGGGCCCAGTTCCACGGGTTCGCGGCCCTGGCCCCTGTCCTGGTCCTGGCCGCCGGGATCCTGAATCCTCTGCAGCGTCGCATCGACGGCCGATCCCGCCCGGGCCGCGGCCGCGGGCTTGTCCTGGTCGGCGGGGCGACCCTGGTCGCATTGCTGCTCACCCCCGGCGGGATCCAGGGATTCCTCTATCCCCTGCAGGCAGCCGGTCAGTTCGGGAGCGACCGGGTGGATCTGAGGGACACCATCAGCGAGCTCGTCCCCCTGTTCTCCTCTCCCAACAGCCTCCACGCCACCCTGGGCTGGTACCTGGCCGCCCTGGGCGGGGGTCTGGTCTGGCTCCTGGCGACCTGGCCCCGGGTCCCCCTCCTGCGGGCGGTCCTCTTCTGCCTCGCGGCCTGGGCGGCGCTGATGACCCAGCGCAGCCTCGGCATGTTCGGCCTGGCGTTCATGATCCTGTGGCGCAGCGGACTGCCGGAGGGATCCCGGCTTCTCGGCCGGCTCCGAGCGAGCCCCCTGTCCGTCCGGGGGACCCCGGTCGCCGCGGCCGGGGCGGCCGTGTGCCTGGGAGCCGCCGTCCTGGCCTCGGTCCCGCTCGTGAGCGACGGATTCTATCTGGGCGAGGGCGTGGCCCGGCGGTTCGGGTCCGGCCTCACCCCCGCCCAGCAACCCGTGGCGGCCATGGAAGTCCTGGCCGGAAGGCCGTCCGACCGCCTGTTCGCCAACATCGACGCGGCGGGCTTCGTGCTGGGCAACACGGATTCGCGGGTCTTCGTCGACGGCCGCACGGAGGCCTATTCCGACCGGACGTGGTCCCGGTATCTCGCCGTCAAGCAGGCCGGACCCTCGGGCCTCCGGGAACTCGCGGCCGCCGGCCCCGGCGCCGTCTGTCTGGCCTTGGCCGGGGGATCCTTCAAGCCGCTGGCCAGGGACCTCCTCGCAGACGGCTCCTGGCGGCTGGTCGCTGCGGACGCCGGCGGCATCCTGTGGTACGAGGGCGGCGAGCCCGGACACCAGGATGAGCCGGGCATGCTCCGGGCGGCGGGCCGCAAGGCCCTGACCGACGCCGGGGCCGAAACGAGGCCGGCTCGCCGGGCGGACCTCGCCGTCGCAGCAGCCGGTCTTTTCCAGCTGGCCGGGGACGACGGGGGCCGGCTGGAAGCCCTGCGTCGGGCCGTCGAGGCCCGGGGCGATCATCCCCTGGCGCTGCACAATCTCGGCAACGCCTTGATGGAGCGGCTGGAATTCCGGCAAGCCGGCCCCCTGTTCGAGGCTGCGGTGGCCGCCAATCCCCGGCTCGCGGGCAGCGCCCTGAACGCCGGAGTCTGCCGCCTTCAGCTCGAGGAACATGAACGGGCCGCCGAGTGGTTCGAGCGGGCCCTGGACATCGACGGAGAGTCCTTCCAGGCCTGGGCCAACCTCGCGGCCGCACGCCTGGCCCTGCAGGACGAGGACGGGGCGGTCGCCGCCCTGGAGAGGGCTCTGGCGATCCGCCCCGGCGAGGAGCGATTGCGCAGCAGACTGGAACAGCTGCGGCGGCGGTGACCGGCGGCGGCTAGAACCTGACCTCGACCCGGTACTTGAGTTCGGCCTTCCCGCCCGCCTTGACGGGGACCTGGAATCCCAGTTCCGTGGCGCTCAGGCGAGTGGCGGGATGCGTGGATTCGACGACCTCCCAGTCCCCGCCAATCGGCTCGACAACGTCAACGTTCACATCGTTTTCCCGGTGATTCCTGATGGTGATCGTGAAGGCGTACCGGAACAGGTTGTCGGCCACCTTGCGGCTCTCGTCCCTGACCCGTTCGGCCACCAGGTCGAATGCCTGGCCCACCGTCAGTTCCACCGTCTCGTCGCGGGGCGTGTGCCCGATCCTGTCCTCCCCCAGCAACTGGCGCGAGCCGTCGGCCGACTGCCCGTAGACCCGGAACACGCCCGCCGGCAACGGCAGGCCGAGGTTGTTCCCCTCGGCGTTCTCGAAGCTGTAGCTGACGTCGATCTTCGTGTCGTCCCTCAGCCAGCCCTGCCCGCGGAAGAGATGGGACCCCGCCCGCAGCCGGTAGTGCTTCGCCAGCCTGATGCCCTCGGCCTCGAACAGGGAGATCTGCTTGATCTGCTGGTCGAGGAGGTCGGTGGGCCGGTCGAGGGTGTAGAGGTGGTAGTCGTAGAGCGTCTCCTCGGTGAACTTGGGGGCGTTGCCCGCGGGCATGCTCATGGCCATCATGTCCCGCATGACCTCGGGACCCGGTGCGGCCCGGTTGATGTCGCCGGCCACCAGGAGCAGCCTGGCTCCCGGGAATCCCCCCCCGGACCTGTTCTCCACGCTCACCCAGGCCTGGAGATCGCCGGTCTCCCCCTTCCCGTCCAGTTGCAGGACGTAGTCCGCGTTCCAGGACAGCCCTCCGGTCAGGTAGGAGGTCTCCACCGTCGCCTCGCCCGCCTTGTCGGCGTGGGCCAGCCAGACCAGGGTGGGCAGCGCCCGCAGATTCTCAGGCAGGTCGGGCAGCACGATGCGGCCGGGAACCTCGAACTGGATCTCCCCGGCCACCTCGAAGACCGGGCCCGCGTTCATCCCCAGGAGGATGCCCTCGATGCGGGACCCGTCCTCCTGGACCCAGGCCACGGGACGGCCGACGTACTTCTGCAGGATCTTCTCCCGCGACATCAGGTCGAACTCGTAGTTCTGCTCGTAGATGGCCAGGCCCGAGCGCCGGTCCCCCTCCACCAGCAGGGTCACCGGGTTGATGGCCGAGGGCACTTCCC
>Ga0180009_10003893_pt1 | contig 16770 bp, 14 predicted proteins | sample OS_PC_MetaG_FD_123537 | JGI IMG/M metagenome (GOLD analysis project Ga0180009, IMG submission 123537) | Groundwater microbial communities from the Aspo Hard Rock Laboratory (HRL) deep subsurface site, Sweden - OS_PC_MetaG | ecosystem: Environmental > Aquatic > Deep subsurface > Groundwater...
AGGTCTCTAGGAGCTAAGCGGTGCGTGTCGCTATTCTTCTCAATGCAGTCACAGATAAAAGCACTCCGGACGAACAAGATGTCATTGTTCAGGCTGAGTCTGTTTCGGCCGCGCTGCTCCAGCTCGGCCATACACCTGAACTTCTGTCCTGTGACCTGGATCTGGCATCCTTGCGGCAAAGGCTTGAAAACATACAACCGGATGTTGTTTTTAATCTGGTGGAATCTTTGGAAGGCAAGGGAAAATTAATTCATCTGGTGCCGTCGTTGCTGGATGTCATGGGAATCCCCTACACCGGCTCTGCGAGCGAATCCATCTACTTATCTTCTCATAAGGTGATGGCCAAAGAAAAGATGTTGTCATCCAATCTGCCGACCCCTGACTGGATCGGACCCTACCCTTCAGAGCATACATCACACTGCGGCTTAAAAAGCACCTCCAAAAGAAGCAAAGAAACCATCTGGATCATTAAATCCGTATGGGAACATGCATCCATCGGCCTGGATGACAATGCCCTGATAACCGTTGAAAACGATAATGCCCTGACCGATCATATCAAAGAGCGATATTTTCATTTTGGCGGTGCCTGCTTTGCCGAACAGTATATTGAAGGACGGGAGTTTAACCTTTCGCTGCTGGCGGGCCCGGACGGTCCCGAGGTCTTGCCGCCGGCGGAAATTCTGTTTGAAGGGTACCCGGAGAATAAGCCCAGAATTGTAGGGTACAGTGCCAAATGGGATGATCGATCGTTTGACTATCATCATACCCCCCGGCGTTTCGATTTTCCTCACGGCGACGGACCACTTTTGGCAAAACTTGAGGACATGGCACTTCGCTGCTGGCGGCTGTTCGGGCTTGGAGGATATGCGCGCGTCGATTTTCGCGTTGATAACGATAAAAACCCCTGGATTTTGGAGGTGAACACCAATCCGTGCCTTTCTCCGGATGCGGGTTTTGCGGCTGCGCTCAACCGGTTGGGAATGAGTATCATCCATGCCGTCAGGCGGATTCTGGACGATGCTTTCAGAAATAGAACCAAGGATTCGGCCGGGGCGGTCAGGCCGCAATCGTTCGATTCCGTTACCCTGACTTCTGAAAAAGAATCCACGACATCCGGCGTCTTTTTCCGTTATGCCGTCACCCCCGAGGATACCCAAAATGTCCGCCAACTGACGTCGGCAACCGGTTTTTTCAGCGAACCGGAAGTCGAAGTTGCCGTTGAACTCGTTGAGGAGCGGTTGGCAAAAGGCACGGCAAGCGGTTATTACTTTGTTTTTGTAGATCGAGAAAATCGGTTGGCCGGCTATGCTTGCTACGGACCGATTCCGTGCACAGTGTCCGGCTATGATCTTTATTGGATTGCCGTGCATCCGGAGTTTCAAAAAAAAGGACTGGGCCGAACGATATTCAACGAAACCGAAAGATTGATTCGTGAAGCCGGCGGAACGCGGATATATGCCGATACATCCCAAAAGCCACAATATGACGACACGCGTGCATTTTACGATCGTTGTGGATTTGATATTGCGGCCGTGCTCGAAGATTTTTTTGATCGCGGCGACGGCAAGGTGATTTACGCCAAAAGCATAGCCTAAAGTTGTATCAAACCTGGAAACTGCCGCTATTACCCCTTTGACCAATCCTCTGTTGCCTGTTATGCTTTATCGGTTCTCAATATTCCGTTCCGATTTAAGGAACTGGAACTGATGAAGCCGTCCGCATATCTGATTAACACCTCACGGGGACCGGTAATCGATGAAAGGGCGCTTTTAAAGGCCCTTGAGAACCGGGTGATATCCGGAGCCGGTCTGGATGTATATGAACATGAACCTGAATTGACTCCCGGTCTTTCAGCGCTTGACAATGTGATTCTTCTTCCCCATATAGGCAGCGCTACCGTCGAAACCCGCACAAAAATGGCGATGATGGCCGCCCAAAATCTTTTGGCTGGACTGAAAGGGGAAACACCGCCCAACTGTTTGAACTGTGCCGACCTTTGTGATAACAAATAAAATCGCTGAGCGATTTTATAAAACGTCCCGCTTAAAGCAGGACTAATAAAATAATATCCCTTTATTTAGTCCTGAAAAACTTGGTCCTCTGGGCCAGGTCAGAGTTAACTGGCTTTGCCAAAGACCTTTAAAAGTGCCTTAAGTTTGAAGTGAGCTAAAGTGCGCTAAAGTTAAGGAATTCTATCAATTATATAAAAAATAATGGAGCGAAGCGACTCCGTAACTTTAGGCACTTTAGCTCACTTAAGGCACTTCGAACTTGTCCAATTTTCAGAAAAGCAGCCCCCCTTTCAGGGGCAAACCAAAGCCTGGTCCTCTGGGCCAGGATTCTTTACTATAGCGGCGAAGCCGCGTTTTAAAAAATCATGGAATGATTTTTTTATGAAAGAATTTTTTAAGGTTACAGACTTAGAAAAGGTTCTTGCATATGCATCCGACTTCCCCAGAGTTGATATCGAAGAGGTTCCGCTGGACAAGGCTGCCGGCCGGATTCTGGCGGAAGATATCGTTTCGGACTTTGATCTTCCGGATTTTGAGCGATCTACCATGGACGGTTACGCTGTAAAGGCTGCATCTACTTTTGGTTCGACAGAAGGGAATCCTGCTTATCTTGCCATAAAAGGCGTTGTTGAGATGGGGGAATCGCCCGCATTTTCAATCGCACCCGGTGAAGCTGCTAAAATATCCACCGGCGGTATGCTGCCGGATGGGGCCGACAGTGTTGTCGTGATTGAACATACCGAGGCGGTTGACGACGTCACGATAGAAGCATACAAAAGCGTTGCTCCGGGACAGAACGTGCTGGCAAAGGGCGAAGATGTCCAAAAGGGTGATATTATGCTCACCTGCGGCCGGAAACTCAGATCCCAGGAAACCGGCCTTCTGGCGGCCTTCGGCAGAGAAACGATTCGTGTCTTTCGCCGGCCGGTTATCGCCATTATCTCCACCGGCGATGAAGTGGTCCCGATAAATGAAATCCCCGGACCCGGCCAAATCCGCGATATCAATTCCTATACGCTGGCGACCCTGGTGCAGGGTGCCGGCGGTGTTCCGATAATGCTCGGGATTGTCGGCGACAACATTGACGAGCTTTTCGAAAGATGCACAACGGCACTGGCCCAATCCGACATGGTCCTGATTTCAGGGGGAAGCAGTGTGGGCACCCGCGATTTTACCATCGAGGTGCTTGCGGCCCTGTCCGATGCTAAAATCCTGGTTCACGGCATTTCCATCAGTCCCGGCAAGCCCACCATTCTGGCCAGGTCGGGCAACCAGGCAATTTGGGGCTTGCCCGGCCATGTGGTATCCGCCATGGTCGTTTTTGAAATCGTTATCCGGCCGTTTATTGAACGTATCGCCGGCCTTTCAGCGGAACATAAAAACGTTTTCAAACTTTCCGCCCTGCTCAGCAGAAACCTTTCGTCGGCACAAGGGCGTATCGATTATGTCCGGGTGCGGCTCGTTGAAAAAGAAGGGGTTCTATGGGCGGAACCGATCCTGGGGAAATCGGGCCTTATCCATACCATGGTAAAGGCCGACGGTCTGATCGAGATCGGTATCAACTCGGAAGGTTTGGACAAGGGCACTGAAGTTGAAGTCATTCTTATTTAGACAGGATTAACAAGATGGACTTGATTATTTGTTTTTAACAGTTTCATCAGGAAACTGTTAAAAATTAAAAGGAAATCCTCAAATATCCTGTCGATCCTGTCAAAAATGCATTTTATAATCTTTGTGAACTTCGTGTTCTTCTTGGTTTAAACCAGTTCACAGACAAATCGGGGAAAAATGAGTCATAAGCGCAACATATATCTACAGATGAAGACCCTGAAAGAGGCTCGTGCCATCCTCTTTGACGCGTTTCCGGCATCCGGAGTTCTTTTAAGCGAAACAGTTCCGGTGCCGGACGCTGTCGGCCGGGTACTGGCCGAAGCGGTCGCGGCCGAGATTTCTTCACCCAATTTCCATTCGTCGGCCATGGACGGCATTGCCGTGAAAGCCCGAACGACATTTGGAGCCTCTGAAACCAAACCCAGGGAACTTGTGGTGGGCCGGGATGCCTTTTTTATCAATACCGGTCATGTAATGCCGAAAAACACCGATGCGGTGATTATGATCGAGCACGTCAATGTTCTGGAGGAACGCCGTGTTCAAATCGAGGCCCCGGTGTTTCCGTGGCAGAACGTCAGGAAGATGGGCGAAGACATTGTGGCCACGGAGCTTTTGTTTCCCAGGAACCATGTTATTACACCGTATTGCCTCGGCGCCCTGCTTTCCGGAGGTATTTTTAAGGTTGTTGTGCGCAAAAAGCCGAAAGTGCTCATCATTCCAACCGGCAGTGAGCTGGTGGACTGGCGCGTAACAGCCCTTGAAGATCTTCAACCCGGGCAGGTGCTCGAAACCAATTCTTTTCTGCTGGGGAAACTGGTCGAATCCTATGGCGGGGAGTTTGTTCGCCATGAAATCCTAAAAGATGATCATGATCAGATCAAACAGGCGATCGACAGGGCCATAAGGGGCGATATAAACGTGGTTCTGGCCGTGGGCGGGTCATCGGCAGGGTCCGAGGATTATGCCAGGGGCGTCATCGAAGATCTGGGCAGGGTGCTCGTTCACGGTGTAACCATTATGCCCGGAAAACCGGTTATCATCGGCGCTGTCGGCGGCACGCCGGTATTTGGCATCCCGGGATACCCGGTATCGGCCATCATTGCCTTTGAGCAGTTTGTCGGCCCGCTGATCTTAAGGATGCTGGGACAACCCGAAAGGGAGCGCCCCGGTGTTCAAGTTGAACCGACCCGCAAAATCGCATCCAAACTCGGGGTTGAAGAATTCGTGCGGGTAAAGCTCGGGACTGTCGGCAACAAGGTTGTGGCCACTCCCCTGCCCAGAGGGGCGGGATGCATCACCACCATCACCGAGGCCGACGGTATTATCCGGATACCCAATCACGTGGAAGGGCTTAACATTCATGAACCGGTTACGGCGGAACTGCTGCGCCCCCTGTCAACCGTGAACAACACGATTGTGGTTGTCGGCAGCCACGACAACACCCTGGATGTTCTGGCCGACCAGATCCGGGCCGGCCATAGCAACCTTGTCCTTTCTTCGAGCCATGTCGGCAGCATGGGCGGGCTGATGGCCATTAAAAAAGGGGTGTGCCATCTGGCCGGATCCCATCTTTTAGATACCGAAGACGGCACGTACAACATTTCCTATATCAAAAAGCATCTTCCCGATGTCAGGGTAAGATTGGTGAACCTGGTCTTTCGGGATCAGGGTTTGATCGTAGCGCGCGGGAATCCTAAGGGCATCCAGGGAATCGAAGACCTGGCGCGCGAGGATATCACGTTTATCAACCGTCAGGCCGGCTCCGGCACCAGGGTTTTGCTCGATTACAACTTGCAGCAGCTTGGTATCGATTCCGCCGGGATCAGCGGGTATGAAACCGAAGAGTTTACCCACATGTCCGTTGCCGTGGCGGTGCTCGGCGGAACCGCCGATGCAGGCTTAGGGATCTATGCGGCTGCAAAGGCTTTAAAGTTGGATTTTATTCCGGTGGTTACCGAACAGTACGATCTGGTCATTCCCCAAATATATTTCGAGTCGCCGAACATTAAAGTGTTGCTTGAGACCATTAACACCCAGGCCTTTAAAACACGGGTCGAAGCCCTGGGCGGATACAGCACCGCAATAACAGGTGAAATGATCATATAATAGAAAAGCCTGTTCTGGCGGATGTAGTAGAAGAAGCTTTATGGTTTGGTTATGGGGATTAGAAAAAAATATAAGTTAATTGACCATACGGCCGATTTCGGCATCCATGTGTTTGGATCCGATCCAAAAGAGCTGTTTGTTAATGCGGCCCATGCCGTGTTCGATATGCTGACCCAGATCGATGCGCTCAAGGGACGGGAGACCGCTGACCTGCGGGTCGCCGGTGATGACTGGTCCGACCTGATGGTCAACTGGCTCAGAGAGCTGTTATACCTGTGGAACGGCCGGGAACTTCTGGTTAAAAAAGTACACATTTATTCTATATCTGAAACCGAACTGGCTGCAACGCTTGAGTTGGATCCGTTCGACCCGGACCGGCATATCATCAAAATGGAAATCAAGGCGGTAACCTACCACCAGATCCAGGTCAAATGCGGCCCTAAAGGCTGGGAAGCAAAAATCATCTTCGACGTATAATCGAACCCTTTTCCATCCTATTGGCAACTTGTTGCGAGATCATGAAAATATTTGTACATTTATACAAAAATATCTGGAGTTTTTTGTATGTTTATGTAAAATACTACAACACTTAGAGAGGCTTACTCGATCATTTTTTTACATTCAGGACATTCCTGGCTGCAATTCGGGCAGAGCGGGTGGAGGTGGCGGCAAAAATGAACGCTAAAGGTGCTGAGACCGCAACCCCGGCACACCTGGGGATCTAAAAGTTTGTTGGCCGGATTGTAAATCAGGGAAAGACGCTGCAGCTTTCTGCCGACGGATACCCGATACAGAACTTTGACGGCCGGGGTGTGGATCAGCATAGCACCGCAAAGTTTTAGGTTGACGCGTATGCTGTATTTTTTAAACAGATCGTCGGTTTTTCGCGCCAGTTCATCCGGTAGCAAGCCTATTTTTTGTTGGCGCTCCTGGATCAGTTGTGCGGAAAGCCCGGGTCTTTCAAGGCTTGCTTTCATCTCCTGTTCCAGATCGGTATAATATTCTTCCAGGCTGGTCACATCACGGCGAAGCCTTCGGTTCATACTGTCCCGAAACGGTGCGATTTCTTCTGCCAGGTCCGCCTCTAGATGGCATCCGACCCATTCTATGATTCTCTGAATCCTTTCTTCTTCCCAGTTAACCGGTTTTTCTTTGGTTTGAAACTCGCTGACCGCCAGCCCTATATTCTGCTCCATGTCAGCAATCCGGGCTCCGTTTTCAAGATTGAATATCAGTTTGATAAGACCTTCCTTTTGTTCATCGCTCTGGGCCGAATACTTACACGCCAGCAGCAGGTATTCGGTCCGAACCTCTGCAAAGCTTTCAACCTTGCCCACAGCGCCGTGAAAGGTAAACTGATTGCGGATCAGGCGATCAAACCCCTGGCTTTTAAGATAATCAAAGTGCAGATGGCATTCGACCAACGGCGCCGCTTCGCAAGCTGCATTTACTATTTTGTCCAGCAAGGATGAACCAAAATTAATCGAACAGATTGAATCTGAATCTGGAACTGTGTCGATTTGAATGAATTCAGCCGTTTCGAGCATTTTGGAGAGACGGTCAGACAGAAGCACGTCAAAACCTTTGCTGCTTTTTTCTATTATCGCGCCACGATTTTCAAGAAACCGACAGACAAAACGCTCTAATGAATGATCTGAATCAAATCTCATAGTTTTCTCCGAACAGCTTCTCATCTAAAGCCTTGGTCTTTTCATATCCGGTTTTGTTTTGCTTCAGACGGGTGGCCAGTTGGTCGAATCTTTTTTTTCTTTCGGTGTCGGAAACCGATTGGATCCAGATATCATAAACCATATCGGAAAATTCCTTCTCGCCCTGGATACGACCCAGGATCATGTCGATTTCGCCGATGACCATCTCAAACATGTTGATCTTTTTGTCAAGCACTTCGAGAATATAGTCCTCGGCGCTGCCTGCGGCACACAGATTGTAAACAGTAACTTCCTTTTCCTGCCCGATCCGGTGGATGCGGCCGATACGCTGCTCGATCTTCATTGGATTCCATGGAAGATCATAGTTAATCATCTGGTGGCAGAACTGGAGATTTCGACCTTCCCCGCCGATCTCCGTAGTCAGTAAAACGTTTGCTTCCTCCGCGAATTTTTTTATCTGTTCATCCTTGCTGCGGTTGTCCAGACGCCCGTGAAACAGGGCATGGGGAATTTTATTCCACGATAAAAAATCCGACAAATGATCCAGCGTACCCATATATTTGACAAAGATGATTTTTTTCTCAAAAGACGATCCTAACAGCTTCAGCAGCACCCGGTTTTTGCGAGTATCATCCATGGAACGGCACAGGTTGTTAATGACCTGAATCTCCTTTTGATGATGCAGCGGAAGGTCTTTATTGCCTAGTATCCGCGACAGTGTCAAGTTTACAGCCTGCGGGGATGATCCGGCTTCGGCCAGCAAGTGCTTAAGCAATAGCTTATGTCCGGTTCCATCAGTGGCATTGATATCTTGAACCAGTCCGGTAATTCTCTCGTATAGTTCTTTTTCACTCCTGCTCGGATCCACTCGGATGGTATGGGCGAAACGCGGCGGCAGCCCGATTTTGGCCAGCGCACGCGTGTTGCGAATCATAACCTCTCCCAGAAGTGCCTTGAGCCGGCTGCGATTCTGGGGATCGGTGGGGTCACCGCGCGTCATGAATTCCTTGCGAAATTCAGAAGCTGTCTTTAATTGTCCGGGTTTCAGCAATGTAATTAGATTATAAAGCTCCATCAAATTGTTCTCCACCGGTGTGGCCGTCAGCAGCAGCAAAAATCTTTTTTTCAAAGTATTGACCAGTTTCCAGTTGAGAGTGCTCCGGTTTTTAAGGTGGTGGGCCTCATCAACGATGACCATGTCATATTCCCGTGCAGTAACATGCGAGAAGTTTTTCGTTGATTTGGCTAAGTTAATAGATGCCAGAATAAAAGGTTCCTGCCAGAAGCGATCCCCTTTGGTGCGGCAGTCCGGATCATCGGTGGATGGAAAATCGAGTCCGAATTTCGTCCGTAACTCTTCCTTCCACTGGCTCACAAGCGAGGTAGGGGTTAAAATCAGGGCACTTTTCACCATTCCCCGCTGAATATATTCCTTAAGGACGATGGATGCTTCAATGGTTTTCCCAAGGCCCACCTCATCCGACAGCAGGGTGCGTCCGCGAAAGCGTTTTAACACCTTACGGGCCGTCTCTTCCTGGTACCATAAAGAGCGAACACCTTGCAGGTTTGCAAGACAGATAAGGTTTTCAAAAGATTCCTTGAATCGGATTTGATAGCCTTCCAGGGCAAGGTTATAATTTTCATAAGACGTGAAATGTCCCCGGCACAAAGGTTCCGTAAAAGAGGCGGCATCCACTTCAATGGATATCGGTATTTGCGGAAGCGGGGCCCTGTCTGCCGGTTTTTTAAAAGGTTCGCTTTGGGGTACCGGATTTACAGGTTCGACGGTTTCAGTCAGGCTAGGCTTCAGGCTCATTGCAGGGCGGGTGCCGGCCGGCTTTTTTAAAAACTCCAGCTGTGCCCGGCAGTATTGCTGAAGATTAACCATGGAGGATCGTATCTTGCGTTTATTTCGGATCTTCATTTCAGGGAGCAGACCCAGTACCTGCTCGGCAACCTCCAGCGCCTGTTCATATTGTTTGTCCTTTGCCAAAAATTCACATAATATAATTAACCGTTCATCTTCTATCTTTCCGATGTTGTAAAGCCTTAAAAGCCCTTTGCCCATAAAGTCCGGCCGGTCCATTTCATGGCCCAGGTCTGCCATCGCCGCAAGCATATCCGGGTTATCCGGATCATACCTTAAAGCTTTCATTACAAGCGTCAATGCTTTTTCATGATCCATCTGGTTCCAATACCACAGCGCCGCACTAAAAAAATAATCGGCCTTTTCCTTTTGGATGTTAACCGTCAGTTTGTTTCGCCGCTCTTTGAGTTTGGCTTTCCGTTTGGTTTGTCTTTTTTTTGATTTTAACTTTGCCATAAATAATGCTTATATGCAGGAACAGGAAAAGATCATATCATGTTATCCGGCCGCCCTTTTTATATCAACTCATTTGCCAGGCAGTGACGACCATGTGGCTTAATACCACAATTGTATCCATATTGTAAAATATTTGAGATATTATTCTCCACATGTTATGTTTCGCAATAATGTCCTGTTAAATAATCCTATTCAAAATTGCGCTATATAAACAGCTGGAGGCGTGATGAAAAAAAGGTAGCTGTAGATATGAAAAAAGCCAAAATAGCACTAAAACCTTATCTGGATACAATCGCCGGCTATTGCAGCACTCTTTCAAATCAAGAGCTGATAGAAATTATAATCAATCTTGCGAAGGATGTTTCGACCTCGGACAGGGCCAAATTCTTGGAAAAAATTGAATCATCACTCCCTGATCGCAGACCGGCAGCGGTGCCTGAAGCAGATCCGGTTGAGCAGATCCTTGACGATATTGGAGCGCTTAAGGAAAACATTGAGGAAAGAATCAACTCCATCGAAGACGGGAGTTACTGGGATGATCCTGATGACTGGCAAGATGACCGATATTATGATGAAGAGCCTGATTATATCAGCCAGGATCAAGTTGAAGATCTGGGATCTTTTTTGCCTGCCTGGAACAAGGTTTTGGCCAAAAAAGAAACAAATCCGAACGATTTTCAGTCGATGACGGCCTGGGTATATCTTTTTACGGTGAGATCGTTAAGGGATTAAAGCAAGCAGAATCCACGAAAGCCCAGAGAGCCGAATATTTTGCATGGGTTGAAAAGATCGGAAAAAGCCGGATCGAGCATATAGTTTCCAACAAACACAGGCGCGCCTATGAAAGGGCCGCCCAGGTGCTCGGTTCTCTTGGCGAGGCCTATGCGGCAGTGGGGCAAAAAAACAAGACATTGAAAATACTGCATAAATATTATAGTGAAAAATATAACCGTTTCAGTGCATTCCGCAGTGAGGTAAAAGCCGTTGTAAAGGATTCGGATCTATTGAAAAATTCCGGTTTTTTGAAATAAATTAAAGGGGCTATCCACTTAACGCAAGTAAATTAATTTTAATATATTGAATTTATAAGATTTTTGGCCACTTAAATACAAAGGAGTGAAAAGGCCTTTATATTTAAATAGATAACTGGTCTTAACTTGCATCAAGTGGATAGCCCAATAAATTAAAAATACTGGTCCGGGGGCAAAAGGTCATTCTGGATGCTGATCTTGCAAAACTTTATGGCGTAACTACGAAACGGCTTAGTCAACAGGTCAAACGCAATAGCGACCGATTTCCAGAGGACTTCATGTTTAGACTCACCCAAAAAGAAAAGGACGAGGTGGTTGCAAATTGCAACCACCTCTCCCGGCTTCGGTTCTCACCTGTGATTACGCAGACCAGAAAAGAGGTGATACTATGGTCACACTTAATGAAAAGCAAAAATTAAAAAACCAGCTTGTTGCCTGCCTCAAAGGGGACAAGGATATTCGAAAAATCGTTATTTTCGGATCTTTTGTTACATCTGACGAACCCCGCGATATGGATGTGGCTGTTTTCCAGGGAAGTCAGGAAGGATATCTTAAGCTGTCCATGAAATACAGAAAATTGACACGGCCGGTTTCAAATAAAATACCCGTAGATATTTTTCCGATCAGAGCTGATGCAGGTAATGCATCCATTCTCACAGAAATCGATAACGGAGAAGTCGTCTATGAAAGATGAAACCAAAATATGGCTTGATTATGCTGCTGAGAACCTGGAGTCTGCCAGAATTTTGCTGAACAGCAGTCTTTTCAACTCATGCCTGCAAAATGTTCAACAGTGCGTGGAAAAGCTGCTAAAGTCTCTTTTTGTGGAATTTTCTTACAAACTGATCAAAACCCACAGCATTGCAAAGCTGAGACAGGTATTAAAAGAGCAAGGTATATGGGTTAACATTTCGGAAGATGACTGCGATCTCCTCGATACGATCTATCTGCCGTCAAAATATCCCATCGGCAGCGTAATCCCCGATTATCAACCGGATGCCGAAATTTGCAATCAGTGCATCAAAATTGCCGAGCGGGTGGAGCACTCGGTGAAAAAGATTCTGACAGAAAAAGCGGTGGGGTGATTTAGCGCCTTTTTAATATGGTAACAGACGATCTTAAGATTTCCCCAGGAATTGTCGCAGGACGTTTCCAGCGTCTGACCGAAAAATGGAACTATTTCACTGGGCTTAAACGCAATTTTCAGTGGACCGAATAAAACGACTGTTGATTAAGTCAATAAAGTCAACTACGTTATATGTTGAAATAATTATAGATAAAACTTGCACGAGTAGTAAAAAGAAAAGTGATCATCGCCTTGTCCTTAAGATTTATTAAACGGAGCCTTAAAAAGGGGGAAAAATGCGCTTAATTAAAACTACCCATCTTAAAATATGGGCCAGCTCAAAAGCCTCCGAAAGCCGTTTTCCACATATTATAAAAAACCTCATTTGTGCTGTTATACAGCCAAAAAAGCTTCGTTTCCCATCCGATGATGCTATCTGGGTACCCGGTTTCGACGGCGAGTTAGTAAGTGCAGATGAGAATAGATTTGTTCCTACCGGTTTTTCCGCTTGGGAACTCGGAACCGATGCGGATTACAAAACCAAGGCAAACAGGGAGTATCAAAAACGTAGTACAAAAGATCCTGAAGAGGTTGAGGGAAAAAGTGCCGTTCGTAAGTATGATAGGTCAGAAATTGCATTTGTATTCGTCACCCCCTTGATCTGGAAGGATAAAGAAGACTGGGTGACTGCCAAGAAGAAGGAGGGCATCTGGCGCGACGTTTGGGTTATTGACGGAGTCGATTTGCAAGACTGGCTGGAAATAGCTTCGGCAGTAAGCCTTCAATTTGCTGGAGAGTTGGGTATCGTTCCCGAAGAGGGCTTGTATACCGCAGACCAAGCTTGGGAAGATTGGAGCCGTCGGACTGAACCGCCTACTTCCGAAGAATTGGTGGTCGTCGGACGCGAAGAACAGGAAAAAGAATTGATTGATCGGCTGATAGAATCTCCAACCACGCTTACCGTCAGGGGCGATTCTCAACATGAAGCTTGGGGTTTTACATTGGCCGCCCTCCGAAGGATAAGTTCGGAGGAGGAACGCTTAAGGCTCTATTCAAGAATAATCGTAGCTGACAACGAGAAGATAGCTGGAAGGTTACAACATTTACAAAACTTAATAATTATACTTAAGACAGGCTTTTGGTCAGGTTTCAGGGCTTCTTTCCTCCCGTGGTTGTCACGTGATTATCCCCGAAGGTAATGATGCACGCTCTGAACGTAATGTCATTGCTCTTTCTCGGCCTACCCATCGACCTTTTTCAGAGGCCATGATAAAAATGGGATTGTCCGAAGATGAGGCCGAGAAAACAACTCGTGCTTGTGGAAGAAGCGTTACCATACTTCAGAGGCTGCGGGCACATGCAAATATCAAAAGGCCACGATGGGCCGATGAGCCCTCCGTGGTAAACCTATTACCCGCGCTCCTATCTGGTCGATGGAACGAAAACAACGATGAAGATTGCAAAATCCTATGTAACCTTTTCGATGCTGATGAGTACAGCCACATTGAAAGCAAGCTTCAGGAATTTTTGGGGGTGGATGAACCACCGCTCCAAAAAATAGGAGAAATGTGGACACTAACAGCTCCGGTGGATGCTTTCCAACTTACTGCTTGGCGATTGACCAAATCACACTTGGAACGCTTTAAGGAATCTTTTCGAGAAGTTTTCGGCCGTATCGATCCAACGGTAGAGATTCCGCCGAATGATTGGATCTATTACGATATCAAGGGAGAGAGGAGCCATTCCGGATGGCTAAGAAGCGGTATGGCAGAAGCTCTCTTGCTTATCGCAGAGCGCGGACCCAATGCTAGGTTGACTTGCGTTCGTTCACCGCAAGCCTATGTTGAGGAAGTAGTAAGAGGATTGCCCGGTTTGAACGATGATTGGAGGATTTTGGCTAGCATTAGGGACCAATATGCGTGGCTTTTGGAGGCCGCGCCGGACCCTTTACTTAAAGGCCTCGAACAGCTTTTAGAGGCCAAGCCAGAAGACGTTCGCAGGTTATTCGAAGAAGGTGAAGGAATTTTTGGCGGAGGAGAAATGCATACGGGCCTTCTTTGGGGTCTGGAAACCTTGGCTTGGAGCCCTGAATATCTGACACAAATCGCCCTTATCTTAGCTAAACTCGCAAAAATTGATCCAGGGGGACGGCTTGCCAATCGACCTATAAACAGCTTAAGAGAAATCTTTCTATGGTGGCATCCAGGAACCAATGCACCGCTTGATGTAAAACTGTCTGCCTTAGACTTAATTTTGGAGAATGAGGCAAAGCTGGGGTGGGATCTGCTCGCAGGGTTACTACCTAAAGGGGGGTCGTCTGTTGCTCACCCGACTTTGAAACCACGATGGAGAGACTTCGGCGATCTTCCTGAAGAGGCCTACACTAGACGGGGACAATTTGACTATGTCTCGGGAATCGTCGATAGAGCATTAATGTATGTTGGAAAAAACCCTGAACGCTGGAGTTCTGTACTTGATTCGTTGGGGGAAATTAGCTCTGAACATCAGGCTAAGACTTTGAAGTTGCTTTATAATATCACAAAGTCCGAGGCTTCTGTTGCTTTAAAAACCGCACTTTGGACAATTTTGCGGAACTTCGTCCATAAGCATCGATCTTTCAAAGACGCAGATTGGGCTCTTCCTGGAAACATATTAGATCAGCTTGACTCAATCCTAATAAACATAGCCCCTCAAGACCCTGTAGAGAGGAATCGATGGCTTTTTGATGAATGGTTTCCAGACCTGCCGACCTTTAAGAAAGATCATGAAAGCCACGAAAAAGAACTTGAAAAGTTACGTCATCAGGCCGTAAAGGAAATCTTAGAACAAGAGGACACCAAAGGAATAATTAGACTTGGAACAATATGCAAAGCCCCCGGTTTCGTCGCTAGTTCCATTATACCATTAATAAAAGATCTTAGCGAGGTGGAGAACTTCATAAACCAATCAATTTCTGAAGGAGAAGTAGGAATATACCTTCCGGCTCAAATCTCTGGTCAGGCTTTAAACTTACATGGCCAAGCATGGCGTGATTCGGTGTTCACCCAAGCAAAGGAAGTACCATGGCCCTGTGAGGTGACCGCTACTCTTCTCATCTGCTGGCCCGATGAAAGGGCCACATGGGATTATGCCGCTGCGCTCGGCGAAAAAGTCGAGGCAGAATACTGGCGTCGAAAAACAGTGTTCAATATCAAAGGAACCCCAGAGGATCAATCCTATCAAATTATAAGGCTAATTAACGCTGGGCGAGCTGCAGAGGCTTTCGATAGGGTTGCGCTTAGGGGGGAAAGGTTTATCGACAAAAGTCCTTTTGGATTTATTTGATGCAACATTTAAGGAACTATCCCAAACGAAAACTAAAGAGGAAATACTACAACTTGGGCTCAATTCTTATGATATGCGTCGATACTTGGATGAATTGAGGAATCGAAAAGACTTGCCTCTGGGAGAATTAGCCCAGCGAGAATATTTGGCATTGCCGATTCTTGGACCGTTGGATGCTCGTGGACTTACCATCCACAAATTTATGGCAGACGATCCAGATTTCTTTGTCGACATACTCTGTGATATTTTCCTGCCAGCCAACCGCGATAAGAGCAAGGATATTGCCCCTACAGAAGAGGAACAAGCGCGAGCTAGTTCAGGTTACACCCTTCTAAGGAACATGGATCTTATTCCCGGCCTAAGTGAAGATAAAGGGATCGATGAAGAGGCGCTACTTCAATGGATCGATACTGTACGAAAGAAAGCTGCTGAGAGAGACCGTGCTACAATGGCAGATATCAAGATCGGTGAAATTTTGGCCCATGCACCTCCAGACCCCGAGGATCGTGGATGGCCTCATAAAACTATTCGGAGTGTGATAGAAATATTGGCAGGCGATGATATCGATAATGGTCTTATGACCGAGAGATTCAATATGCGTGGCGTCGTAACAAAGAGTCCATACGAAGGAGGAATACAGGAAAGGGCTCTATCAGACCAATATCGAGGTTGGGCTGATCTGTCGCGTGCTAAATGGCCGAGGATGGCACGAGTTTTAGAATCAATAGCTAAAAGCTATGAGCGGGATGCTAAACGAGAAGATGCTCGAGCCGAACAGCACAAAATAGAATAGGTGCTATCGCCGATTGGCATAGAAAGGGTCGGTTAAGTCCACTGCTTACCTATGGAATAGGGATTCTCCTGAAAATATATAATTCCGGGCAATGGTTTCGTGAGATCTGGGGGACATACTTGACATATTGCTTCTTCTTTTAAGGATTAATAAAGAATTCAAAAAGTTAATTGCTCAATACCGGGGGATTTGAGAAAAGAAAAAATTCATGATCGAACGAGATTTTGACATACCATTTATTGCGAATCTGGCGCTTCGGGAAAAACAGATTCAGCAAAATTATCGGCCTATTATTGCGGTGCATAAGTGGTTTGCCCGGCGGCCGGGGACGCTTTTTCGGGGATTGCTGTTGTCCGAATTCATTGAAAAGCCGTTGCGCGAAGCTTTTTATGAATCCAATGAGTTGCATGGAATACGGGTGGCAGATCCTTTCATGGGCGGCGGCACGCCATTGATAGAGGCCAACCGGGTCGGCTGCGAGGTGATCGGCTATGACATCAACCCAATGGCATACTGGATCGTTAAGCAGCAACTGGAACATCTCGACCTTGCCGCTTATACCGATGCAGCCGAAAGATTAAGAGCATCCCTTGAAAAGCAAATAGGTCAACTCTATCACACGAGATGTGAATATTGTGATTCCGTTGATGCACATGTCAAGTATTTCCTCTGGGTCAAATGAACATAGGGGACGTTGGTGAAAAGTTGAAATGAACATAGGGGACGTTGGTGAAAAGTTGAAATGTTTATGTGATCAGGAGAAATTTTGTCAATATTTCACCAACGTCCCCAAAACCGCGTGGAGTGTTAAAAAGTGGTAAAATTGCCTGAGGG
>Ga0180009_10003894_pt1 | contig 16769 bp, 16 predicted proteins | sample OS_PC_MetaG_FD_123537 | JGI IMG/M metagenome (GOLD analysis project Ga0180009, IMG submission 123537) | Groundwater microbial communities from the Aspo Hard Rock Laboratory (HRL) deep subsurface site, Sweden - OS_PC_MetaG | ecosystem: Environmental > Aquatic > Deep subsurface > Groundwater...
CCTCGACTGGGTATATGCTTTTAAGAAGGGTTTTTTTGATTCTTACACCCCTCTGGCCTTTCTTTTCCTGATAGGACTTATTGTATTTGGGATTAAGGAATTAAAGAAGCGACCCATCATCACTCTGGGCATCTTCTGGTTTTTCATCACCCTTTCGGTGGAGTCCAGCATTATTCCCATAAGGGATGCAGTGTTTGAACACAGGCTCTATCTTCCCATGTTTGGGTTTGCTATTACGATATCCTATTTTTTATTTGAATTTTCGTTAAAGTGGCGATTATGGGCTTTTGTGGTGTCACTTTCTATTATCGTAACTCTGGGGATGGCTACGTATCTCAGGAACAGGGTGTGGCAAGATGAAAAGACGCTCTGATCAGATGTCGTATCTAAAAACCCGAACAACCCCAGGGGTTACAATGCCCTGGGAAATGCCCTGGCACACCAGGGGAGACTAAAGGAGGCCATAGTCCAGTTTCGAGAGGCGCTACGAATAAAGCCTGACTATGCTGAAGCCCAGAATAATCTCAAAAGGGCGTTGGCAGCCCCGGAGAAGGTGGATTAGGGTTCGGGTTTTGACGTGGGGTGTAAAAGAGCGCCTATTTCATTTCAATCAACCAGAGCGATATTATCTCATTTGCAGAATTTAGGAGATAGCCAACCATCTTCCCGGGGAAAAAATCTTCTTTGGTGGTATTGGCCCATTCAGGCGTGTTATATTCAATATAAGGAGATAGGGGAAACGATATATCATTGATGGCTATCTCATCCTCTGAAATGTAGCCGATACGTCCCCACCCGTGAAACCCCTTCGGATAGTGTTTGGGCATGACCCATTCCGGTTTAACCAGTCGTTCTTCGGGACTGACACCCGGAGGGGCAGCCATGCCCATAAAGAATATGATCAATCCAAGACCGATTAGAATATGCTTAACTCTTCCAGGAGATACCCTGTTGTTCTCATTCATAACCGAAACGCCTCCTTTGAGTCACCCTGATTGAGCGAGAATGCTCGCTCTTATATTATTTGTTGAGATTTAAATCATTTGACACATTACTCAAACTCTATCCAATAGCTAATCCCTAATTTCACTGCTCTTTCTTTCAACATGATAATGCTTCCCACACTAGTACTGAAGTACTTTATCTCCTCATCTTTAAAAGGATCTCGCAATATTGCGGGCGCCATGAGCCGTCCCGGATATTCTATACCGGTGGGGACAACCCATTCGGGGTTCTCTTCAGTTCCGATATTGATAAGGTCTTTGTTATCAATCACACCGTCCTCATTGATATCCAGCTGCGCCTCAGTAAGCCTCCCGCCGGTGCAGGCATCCAACTCCATAACAGTTGACCACCCACTAGTGCCACAGGGGGTCTCTTCAGGTGAAAAGCCTATCATGACTATCTTCCCTTCCCGGATGATGAGATCATTGGCCACCCTCTCTCCGGCAGGAACATCATAGAACCATCCTGCATGTGAGGTGCATTCGTCAGCTTCATCCGTAGCACCGTCGTTGTCATCATCTAGATTATTGCTGCAGGTAACGGGCGGTCCGGGATCAGGCTGGGGATCCTGCTGGCCGGTATCCGTATCATCCTGTATTGAATATACAGGCGTATAGTTTGTGAGGATCCTGATTGCTAGACCGCTTGGGGTTGTAAAATTCCCGGCGATTTCGGTCTGTTCCAAAAGAGTGACCGTGCTTGGCTGGTTTGAGAGGCGAGTCCCGGATGTTCTATTAAAAGACCCTAAATATTCTCTGTCATCGTCATCATCCCCATAATCCCATAAACCATAAATGGTTTGGGTACTATTATAGAGAAAATCGCTCTCCCCCAGATATCTCCCGGTGCCGGTCACAACCATGAATCCGGGTTTTCCGTCTTCCGCTTCACAGTGAAACATGGCATCGGGCTTTGTGGTGATGGGCTGGGGATTGCCATTTTCGTCCTTGGCCTGAAATAGTGGTTGGGGAGTTGTGCCGCTCAGGGTTGTGCCACTCTTATAGGCCACATCCCAGTTGGTGTAGTCATTGCTGGTGAGGTCGAATTTCCAGAGATTCCCGTAGAGATCCCCTGCATAAACATAATCCACCTTACCATCAAAGTCTGGATCTATGGCTAAAGGTGTGGACAGACCATTGCACCCGCCTTCCCCTTCCCCTGTTTCCAGGGTATCTATCTTCTTGATAAGGGTGCCGTTCCAGGGATCCAGGATAAAAAGCACCGCACGGCTATTGATACTGTTATATCCGTTTCCGAAGATCATGATCCAGGGGGCATTTGTGGTATCATTTGACTCAACGATCGACGGTACGCTGTATGAGAATCCAAGATCGTCCGTATCCATCTCCGTCACGCCTGAGTTGGGGTATTCCCATCTAACCCTGCTCTTTAGATCATTTTCCGATTGAATGATAGTGCTGTTGGTTACCCCGCTTATGTCAAGGCAGTAATAGCCCTTTCCACCTTTTCCCAATCCGCCAACCACAATGGTTTTATTCACATCCGATACCGTAATATCCTTCGTGATCGGTGTCAGATCCACAAAATAGAGGTGTGAGTAATTTGGATCCGCAAACTTCTTAAGGTTTTCGAATACCAGGTTCGGGACATAGGCAAAGAGCTCCTTTCCATCCTCGGCAGAGAAGGCGTGCATCATGCCGTCATTTCCACCTGCATACAGAACATTGTTCTTATGCGTGGGTGAGGAGTGGACAATATCACCGAGCTTCTGATAGCGATCCCTGAAGAAACCGCCGTTCTGCTTTTCGTTGGTGCGTTGCCCTCTCAGATAGTTCACAATGGTAGTAACCCCTGACGTATCCCAGCTGTTCTCCAGCAGATCCTTCTGATCCGATGTCAAATCCTCAACCCTGAATGGGATACCTGATGATGTGTTGTCAAAGGTGACTATTATTCGATCATTATAGCCCACCTTTTCCAGCTCCTCTGCCGCAGAGAACAGCCAGGATGTGGTTATCACCTTACCATCATCATCGAGGCCATAGGCCTTCACATCCCCAATCCAGCCATCACTGGAGTAGCTGGACTGAAACATGCGGACATCCGCACCGATCGTCCCGTACAGCTCATCCCCGTTCACGGACACCGCTGCAGCAGACCCGATTCTTGACTCAATATTCTGCATAACCGCCAGGAATGCCTGCACCAGCTCCTCTACATTGGACGCACTATGGAATTCCCCTCTCCCGTTAACGGCAGCATGCCATAGATCATCTATCTTCTTTCTCTTGTCAGATTGTGCGGTAATGGGAACCGGCCACGGAGGGCAGTTCCCCTGGCCGTCGATGCCTTCTTCTTTGCATTTTTCAAGGTCATAATTCTTCGGATTCAGGTTACCATAAACGCCAAAGGTGACCGCATAGGTGACCAGGTGCTGATGGGTTGCGCTGTCAAAGGGGTTCGTCGGTACCTGGTTGCTCACACCAGGGGCCAGGTCACGCTCATAGAAATGCATGGCCACATCCGCCATGGTATTACTTGCATCGTCTCTATAGGGAGGTACACCGTCAAAGGCGGTATTGTTATCCCCATCCGCATTCCCCACCTGGGGTGGGCCTCCAACATAGTAGGCATCAGAGAAAATGATGGCAAAATTCTGCTGACAACCGCCGCCCTCTTCTTCAGTGGCGATGGGAGATGGGCCGATAGGGTCGTCATCTTCGTCGTCGGTCATGTCAAAATATTTGCCCAGATCCTCGAAACCTCTCCTGAGCGGGGTCATGGCGTTCTTCACGTCAAGACGATAGCCATATAGTCTGGTAAGGAGGACACCCGTATTATCCTCATTTCCCACCTTAACGGGCAGGACCGGTTGGTTCACCGAACCCTGGATACCTCTGAAACCCACCTTCACGCCCTTGATGTTCGTAATCACCTGGGCTACGGCGGCCCTGGTGAGCAGATCCCGTTTCCTGTAAAAGGAGAACCAGTTTGCAAAGTTCTGGCGCTCCCCGTCGTCTCCGCTGTAGCTTCGGGTGGATTTGACGGCATCGGGCGGAGAGGTAACAAGGGACAGCTCAGTGTCCTCAACCCTCTCATCTCCGTCAACATCATCCACCTGATAGTACTTGATACTCCCGTCAATAATGACCAGATAGACCTCTTTTCTGTCTATGGTGTTATTCCCATTCGCGTCATACCATGTGTAATAATGGGCATTGGGTATGTTGAAGGGTTTGGCGCCCGTGGGCACAAATTTCACCGCATCAGCGCAAACAGTGCCATTCAAGGAGGTATTATAATTAGTTAAGTTTATACTCACGCTTCCTGCTCCTTCATCGAAATCATAAGTGCCGAGCGATACCCATTGGCCGCCATTTTCCCTCTGATTAACATTTACTGGCGTTGATGCCCCTCCTGAATAAGTAATGGTATATGGCACTGACGTAGAACGAGAGGGCCAGGCTCTCCACCTGGCATAGACATTGTACTGCCCGGCAGCAAGGTTCGGGGTCCAGGTGGCTGTGAAATTTCTGGGGAACAGTGGGGTCGGTGTATACCAGTAGTGCTCATTGAATGCCGTACTGTCCGTGGCCCAGTCCCATCCTCCGGGTATGCTCGATGTATAGGTGAAGTTGCTGTCTTTATTGTCAACGATGACGGCAACGCGAGCATCAAGGGATATGAAGGTGTCACTCAGGTTGATACTGTACGTGCTGACGTCCGGCCGTGAATAGGGACTATTCGGGTTCGCATGAGCATAGGTGGGCCATGGATCGTAACCAACACTGGGATCATAGAAGATCTTATTGACCCCTGCCCACTGGGACTTCCACATCATCTTGTCGGAATCAGCCAGTACTGCCGACCCTTTTCCGTGCTGATATACCCTATCCTGAAGATTATAGACATAATAGTACTCCGTATTCCCCACATGAAACACGCCATCGGCCTCCTCAGTCATGAACTCCCAGTCAAGGCTCTGTGAGTCGTCCAGGAGAACCATGATATTGGCGGGGGCGGAATGTTTTCGGACGTCCAAGGGGGTGTCCGAGATGTCCAAGCATGCCTCGGGAGGCCTAGAGATAATAGCCTTTATGGTATGGTCGGTCGTAACATTCGTGAAGGTGTAACTGAATGTCGTTGCTAAGGGAGGTACAGTCACAGGTACACTGTCCACCAGCACATTACTTATGTAGAAGCCTTCCGAGACCTTTGCCTCTATATTAAATGTCTTACTATCCCCTTCGGCAACAATCACCGTCCCTGCTGGAGAGATGGTAGCTCCATATGTTGATGTTGCATAGATCTGATGGGCATTGGTGCATACCACATTGAGCCTGTAACCGCCCGTTCTACTGGCATTAGCGTGTTCAACGCGGACATAGTAGGTTCCTCCGCTCAACACCTCCTCTATATTGAAATTTGTATTCTTAGTGGCGATATTGTCATGGTGGGTGATTTCACTACAATTTTCATCATAGAGATATCCAAAGGGATCCATCTGTGTCCCTGTCAGGTTGTCCGTATAAACCTTAAGTAATGCCGGTTGATTCAGAACGATCTTAAAGTAGTCCCTGTCACCTGCCGGCTTGATTGCACCATTCGCTTGCCCGGGTGAAGTGAGACTTCCGCATGCCACAACAGTGGGATTATCGAAGCAGCCGTCGCCGTGATCATCCTGATCCAGCGCTATATTTAAGGTGTAAGCCCCGGTTCCGGCCGCCTGATGGTGTCGCACTTTGATGTAGTATGTGCCCGATCCCAGATCCAGCTCGTATTTAAAATTCTTGTTATTACCGGTAAAGCCGCCGTCTGCCCAGGCCAGGAACCTGTTGACCGTTTGATATACGGGATTTCCCTGATTGTCATAATCAACCAGCACTTGCTCTTGCTCGACACAACTGGCATCAAGCAGATACCCTTCCGTATCGGTGGTCCCTGTCGTGTAGACCGTGAGAATTCCTCCACCACCCGTAAGCACCAGCTTGAAGTAGTCCACGTCATCCACACCCCCGATCGGGGCCGTGATACTTCCATTCACTTTGTAGGGGGATGCAATGGTGCCCGTTGACACCGTAGTGGCGGTTGCGTCACAGGAGTAGCCATGATCGTCGAATGTGGCGCTTATGGTATGATCGGTGGTCACATTGGTGAAGGTGTATGTTTTTGCACCCTGGGCAGGATAGCCTGATATGGCCGTTCCATCCACCTTAATCTGCTTTATCACATAGAAATAATTGGTCGTATTAGGCGTTATGGTAAATGTCTTGCTTGTAGCAGGTTCCACGCCCACATCCCCAGAAAGTAAGATGCTCCCATTTGCACCTGCAGAAGCGGTTATCTTGTAATCATTATCGTTGATAGTAATTGTTTGAGGATTAGTGCCCGTAATAGTTCCGGCACTGGATCCAGAGAAATTGCTTAGCGTGAAGTTAAAGGTCTCGGCACTCTCAAGAAGGGTATCATTAAGAAGATTAACAGTGACCTGTTGGCTCGAACCTGTTCCACTGTTAAATGTCAGGGTTCCACTTGATGATGAGTAATCACCACCGGCTGTTGCTGTTCCACCTCCCGTTGCATAATTTACGCTAACTGACCCCACTACAAGTACATCTACATTATTGAGTGATATGGTAAATGTAACGCTGGAATCCGTCCCTTCTTGCACAGTAGATTTAGAAACGCTGCTGATGGAAACATTGTATTTATCATCGTCATCATTGATCGTAACAATCTCCGGATTTGTACCCGTAATAGATCCTGCTTTTGTCCCGGTAAAACTACTCAATTGGAAACCAAAAGTTTCAGGATCTTCAACCAGGATGTCTTCGAGTATTGGGACATTTACACTCTGGCTGGTGGTCGAGCCACTGAATGTTAAGGTTCCACTCGTGGAGGTATAATCGCTCCCTGCGACAGCAGGATTACTTCCACTATCACCCGTAGCATAATTAACACTCACAGTACCAATCACATTGTAGGCGGGGTCCACATTAGAAAGGGATACGGTAAATGTAACGTTAGTGGGATCCTCAGTTACAGGTGAAGTGGCAACATTGCTGATAGAGACATTATAGGTATCGTTGTCAGAAATCGTCACAGTGGCAGCATTGTTAGGGGCACCGGCAATGCTGATATCTGCGTCACCACTCGTTACGCTGTTCAAGGTGACTACCACCGTCTCGTCTGATTCCACAAGGTTATTGTCGATTACACTCACATCGATCATAACGGAGCTTGTCAAAGCAGGTATGGTCATGCTGCCAGAGAGGGCCGTATAGTCGCTGCCTGAAGTTGCGGTACCCGTCACTGTGTAACTTACCGTTGTTGCCGTGTCACTCTGTTTACTTAATGACACCGTGAACTGACCGTTATTGTTGGGCTCCGCAGCAGTTGCATCATTGGCCGTAATGCTCACCGTCCCCGTGTCATTGTCAGTGATGGTACATGTAACCGTATCACCGGCAGGGTTGCCGTTCACTTTATCGCCGCCAGGACCGACAGGCGTCAGCTTGACATCAAAGATCTCGTTGTCCTCTACAAGGAGGTCATTGCCAATGGTTATCTGAAAAGTCCTGAAAGCACCCACTGTTTCAAGATTATTGAATGTGACCTGGCCCCCGCCGGCGTCATTATAATCTCCGTCCACCTCAAAGGCCGTGTTATCGCTGGCGACCCAATTAAATCTCTCTGTGCCGCTCGCTGTCCCGCTTGCAATAGTTACTGTAAACTTCACCGTAGCTGTTCCTTCTGTCACAGTCTCACTGGAAATGCTAACGTCTATTACGGCACTGGCAAGAGAAGGAAACAAAGCAAAAGTAAAGAGGCTGAAAATTAGAAATAAAGGCGCTTTTTTAAAAACCGCATGATGTCTTTTCATCTTAATATTCCTTTGTTGATTGAATAATGTATTAATTCTTTAATCTCAAATCCGTAAAAAAAAGGGCAAGCCTGCTCTTGACTCTTGTTTTTGAAATGTTGAGCGAAAAAATTGTCTATAAGATATATTCTTCATGAAAAAAGCCTAACACGGAAAATAAGAAATTCGAAACTTGAAACTTGAAATCAGAAGAAGCTTTAAATACTCCGACGTGGGAGTTTTAATAATCTGATTAATATTTAAGCAAAACTTGTGCCATTAATAAAACCATTGAGCTAAAGCTCAATTACTGAGGTGTTCAGGTTGAAGGCTGAAGGCTTAAGGTTAAGACAGCTACCTCGTCAGTCAGCTCAAATACCCTAAAAGCCTTCCACCTTCAGTCTAACCACCTAGGTAATTTAAGAGATATGAAATAAAGGTTTACGTCAACACCAATAACTATTAAAGAATAACTGATAACGACCAATTGAGCATTTTTCGCTCTATCGGGGTGTTAAATAAATTATCAGTTGTAAAAAAATTTTACGAAAACCTCATTTTTTTGACAGGATTAACTAGCCTGCCCTGGTGCGACGTACCTATAATAATATGCTATCCATTGAATATTTTAAAACTGAAGCTATAAAACTCGTTCCTTGTACTCCAGCCTGCCCTGGCGCTAGTTACTTGAATTATACAGCTAAGTCCATAAGGAGCAATGTGCTCATAACAAACTATTAAGCCTATAAGCCAGGTCTGGGCCAGGGGTCTGGGCCAGGGATTTGCATGATCTCTTTTTATCCCATATATCGGGCGGGCTGACAGGTGCGCGGACGTTTTTCCCGCCCATCCTTGTCAAGCCCGATGTTAGCGACCTCCAATTAGCCTTTCATATTCGTCGTGGGTCCCGATCCACACCCAGATGTAATCCTGCCCGTCCGGCACAGCTAAGGCTCGATGGCTAGCGCCCACTCTGGCAGACCAGAACTGCCCAACCTTCTTGAAGTGAAGCGACGGATGTCGTGGGTCCTCGCGCAGGAAAGAAAAGCTCTTGTCAGCCAATTCTCTGACCTGCGCCGGTAAAGACCAGTAGCATTCCCAAAAACGCCGCGTCGTCCGATGGATCACAGGTCCCTCAATTTACCTCGGCTCTTCTCATCCATTGCCTCCTTCACGAGGAAGTCCAATTTCCCTGACTCCGAGTCGGCTTGGATCTGTTTATCCCATTGCTCCCAGTCACGTTCCAGGAACCAATCCCTGAATTGGCGGTACTCATCTACCGGCAATGAGACAACTGCATTCTTTATTTCTTCGATTCTAGTCATTAATTCACCTCCATACGCGAAAATCCAATACGGTCTGTCGCTAATCGGTGAACTCAGCGGCGGCGCTCTTCCGTCCGCTGGAGTGAGGGGTTCGCTCAAAGCACATTTTGAAGGTCCTTTCTAACTTCGCGGCAAAGTTCAATGGCTTCTCGAATGTGTTTCATTAATACATCCAGTGACTTCGCCTGGGTGTGGCACCCGCGGAGAGCCGGAACCGATGCCACGAAGTATCCGTCTTCATCTCTTTCGATAACTACATTGAACTCACGGATCATTTTCAAATCCCCCCTCTTTTCCGGTTCCATAATCCAGAACCTTCTGTAATTGTATCGACTTATCATTTATGAATTTTATTTGTTCTTTAATTGAAAGATTTTTGGTCTTTTCATAATGCTGGTCACGGATCTTTCGGATCATTTCAACTGCTTTCACGACCATGTGTCGTCACCTCCCTTGGTGAATAAATAGAGATGGGTTTATACCCCATTTCGAGGTTTACCGCGTTAAATTTTTGAATCTTATCGAAATTAACTATGTGCCTAAAATTCCAACTAACTATGTGAGAGATTAGGGTCACATCTTAATTATTAATTATTCATATCTAGAATTAATATTTAAAATCTGAAGTTCCCTATTTAACTAATTGCCAAGCGAAATTGGCAGTCCCGCTTAAAATGTCTATAAAGGGGTCTGCTCTTGAAAAATGTTGTTATGCGATATAACCCCATTCTTTGAATTTTTCTTGCAACTCCGGCTCATTCTTAAAAGCCTGAAAATAGATATACTCTGGTGCAAAATCTGCACCGTTTGGCCAAGTAATTGTTTCTAACTCTTCATCAACTCTTATCTGTGCGAATATGTTTTTATCCTTTAATGGCTCAAATAATGGCCCATTTAATGCGCACGATAAATCAGCCACCCCTTTACGGCCATTATTAAAGGTTACCTCTACTTTGTACTCTCCGATATGCTTGGCATCTCTTATATGTAAGAACATTTTTTTACTCCAACGGTTCAATTTGTCTTGGCATCTCTTTATTCTGACATAGCTCCCAATCTTCCATCAATTCATCCTTGTGCAACTCATACCATTCTATGACATGCCGTAATGCCCGCTTTGGAAATTTTCCTTCAATGACACCCGTGAGAATGTTTAGGGTGATCTCAAACTCTCCATATTTAGCATGAAAATGTGGTGGAAAATGATCATCCCAATACATGGCAATAATGATACCAAGAAATCTGCTTATAACCGGCATATCCTAGTCATTGATGATTTTTTATCGCCTAAAAAAACTCAAATATCCATTACCTACCTGAAAAAAAGGACTCACTCAATCTGTTCCCAAACAAGTGTTTAGAAGATAACTGCCCCACCGTAGGGAACTTTCCAAAGTACAATCTCTTTATCGGGAAATCTCTTTTTAGCATCTGTGTAGGCAACCTCTGGATCCTCATCAGCACATATTACTTCCTTGTCTACAATAGAGATATACTTATCCTCAATACTTGCTCAAATCCGCCGTTGTAAACCATCTAAATGTTTCATCCACTGAAATCACCTCCTAAAAGGGTTGGAGTCAACCGCTACAAGTTTCTTTAATATGACAGGATTAACCAGCCTGCCCTGGTGCGACGTACCTATAATAATATGCTATCCATTGAATATTTTAAAACTGAAGCTATAAAACTCGTTCCTTGTACTCCAGGTCTGGGCCAGGGATTTACATGATCTCCTTTTATTCCATATATCCTGGCAATCCTGTGCATCCTGTCAAAATGAATTATGTTTAATCTTTAATATATTTCGTATAGAAATCATGAGAACTCTAAATTGTTAAATGTAATTCCTCTCTATTAAACTTCCATTTCGTCGTATCTATTTTGATTTTGTCTGCCAATATCTCTTTCTCTATGTTTCTTTTTAATCTGACAATTGCTTCTACCGATTTACCTTCAAATTCCTCAGGAAGCTCAACATGCAGCATCCTATCCTTAACCTTTATCTCTTTCCTTACTACATCTCCCATTATTTACCTCCATATATAAAGGGATCAACCTTTTTGATCATGTCCATATCTCTTGCAGGTACTCTTTCACCCGAGGACGAAAATCGAAATATTTAACCCTTGTAAGACATTCAAAATCGGAGCGAATGTCGCTATCCTTGTCTGTTATCAGCGTTCCGCTCTCTGTTACACGATATTGAAACCCCAAAGGGGCGCCGTTCAGGACCTGCACATCCACCTTTTTACCAATCCTCATTTCAAGTTCCATTTCCAGAGGGATCGCAAAACCGATACTCACTTCTCCGTGATAGACCAGTTCCTGGTACCGTCCAGGTTCCAGGAAAACGGCAACATCGATGTCCCGAGGATTGTCTGAGGATAAGATTGACCCATGAATGTATCCAAACAAAACCTCGGGCCGTTCATTCAATATTTGATCAACATGTTCTGTTATCTTTTTGCTCGTTTCCATATTTACTTATTATACATAGCGATATTATCTAGAGCCAACCTCGTCATTCCCCTGTTTTCACAGGGGCAGGCTCTGCCAAGCTTGTGCCGGACTCGATCCGGTAGCAGGAATCCTGAAGAAACCTGGATTCCGGGTCAAGCCCGGAATGACAAACTGTATAAGTCTTATGTCGTCATTTATAATATCAATTACCATGTCAGATTTTTATTTTCTTTATATCCTGGTGATCCTGTGTATCCTGTCTAAAAAGTTAGATTTAACTTCCTAATTTTACGGTTGCGCTGGAGCCTCTTCTTTCTCTTCCCGTTCCCTCTCAAATATCCCCCAGAGATCCACATCCAGACCGAGACTCTCAATTCTCATGGTTTCATCCCAGTTAAAGACCTCTGGTGCGCCATATTTGTCATTTTCAATTAAAAATCGTTCCACTAATTCTTCATCTGGATAGACGATCAGGTACTCCTTTACCCCAAATTTCTCATAGAGTTTCTTTTTTTCTCTCCTGTCTTTGAGGCTTGTGGAGGGGGAGGTCACCTCAATGATCAGATCGGGTGCACCTTTAATATTCTCTTCTGTTATCTTTGTCTTATCACAGACTACGAGGAGATCAGGCTGAACCACATTGTATTCGTCAAAGACTACATCGGTAGGGGCATCGAAAACTTCACATTCTTTTTTCTTTGATCTGATTTCGTTAACCAGGGAAACCTCCATATTCCTTGAAATAATCTGATGTTTTACGCTGGGTGCCGGGGTCATATTGTATGCCACGCCATCTATGATCTCCCACCTCTCCTCATCCGACCATTGGAGATAATCCTGGTAGGTATATTTTTTAGTCATTGATTTAGCTTGACTCATATCTGATCAAAAGGCCTTTCTGTATCCTACCTTAATGATACTCACGCCGTTGTTCCGGCTGCATCGACCATAGACCCTATATGCATGGATCTTGGTTTTTATCATGTCCAGGGACTCGCCGGTCTCAACTATACCATCATGGACAGCATAATAACGGGCATTGGAGGAATCTATGGCGGATGGTGCTGTGCCGCTACCAGGATTCCAAAAGCTTTCGGTTCGGATACTGGTTTCAACAAATGACGTACTATCTGATAATAACCAGCTGGGAGGGGAATCTTCCAGGTCCGTATCTTCCATCTGTTGAATCGCTTCCATTGCAGAAGCTTCGGCCTTGTAAAAGTTTTCTTTATAGGTCTTATCGTTTCCGGCAATCTGTATCTCGACATTTGCAGTCTTTGTTGCTGATATCCCCATGAGGGTGAGCAGTACCAACATGATCAAGGCCACGATCAGGATAGATCCCTCCTCACTTCTAAGTATGTTCCCTCGTTTCATGACGTTCTCCTTAAAATTCTTTTTATTCATCATAATAATTGAGATCTGCAGATGGAAAGGTTACTTACCTCTTTGCTTCCCCGTTTAACTATTACAGTTATTCGTTTGGTATTGGCAATTGACCCATTGGCCACTGTCCATTGGATTGCAAATTTATTATCCGGGGTGGATTGAGGCCCCCCGCTTGTCATCCCATTGTATGGTTGGGCCAAAAGTCCTTCCAGCTTATCCTGAGCCCACGTAGTGCCTTCTGTCACGCGACTTGCAAAAGAGTCCCCCCTGAGGGCCGAAGCCTGCATGGAGGCCACAGCCAAAAGACCCACGGTTAATATGGAGATGGCGATAATAATCTCTAACAGGGTAAAACCTTTCTCTTCTTGAATCCTCATTGTAATCCTCTTTCGCATTTGCAAGTTATCTGTTATTGGTAATGAGCGCGTTTTTTATTTCCATTGATCTCGATAGATCCAGCTTAAATTTGATATCTGATCGCCTGAATACAAATTTACGCCCTATCGAATCTTATTCGATTGGGTCTTAATCTTCATCAAAGGTTACGGAGTCTGACGGTAGTGGTCAACATTTTGTAGCGATAGCCGTCATCGGGATTAGTAGTATAGATAGATTTATCTCGCTGGTTCTTAAAAGTAGTGGCGGAGCTTGTATATCCCTGGTCTTTCCTCTTTGTCCTTGCGACGATCGTTATCTCTATGGATTTTATCTTTGAAATATTTGTAGTAACGTTACCGTTACCATCATCGTCAAGTGGGGCGCTGTTTTCATCCAAATAGACAAAATCAAGGGCATACATGTATTCGGCTACAGGCTGGTTGGTTGCTGTTGAGGTGCTCTTCCTCCCTAACTTTTGTATCCCGTCGGCAGTGTAAAGAGAATAGGTGATATGTTCACCGTCGTCATCGGTATCCCCGTCAAAAGTACTTCCATAAGAGGCCCCTCTGACATCCCTCGTGAATCTGATCAAGTCGTCCTTTGCCTCTTCAATTTTGGCATTAGCCTGAAAGGTCGGGTCACACCCTGCCATCCTGATCTCTCTTGTCATGTAAAAAAGCGATGCCCGCAGATTCTGCTGCATGGCGGCTATCTGTTCCTGGAGGATGTATGATCTTTGCTGGCTTCGATAGCTCTGATAGATAGCACTCATGACAATCATTGCGATGCCAATGGCCACCAGTAGCTCAATAAGCGTAAAACCGTCTCTACTATTTTTTATAGAAAGCATTTGTTTTATCACCTCCCGCTAAGGCAGTTTATTCAATACGGATATTCCCTGCAGTAGATACAACGACTTGCATCGTTTTATTCTTTGAATTTTTGATATAGGCAGTACCTGATCCCATGGCCCCCGAATTATTTACGGGAAGACCATTGGATCGAAAGGATATGGATGGACGGGCATTGTCATTATCAGCAAAAGTAAGCCCATCGCCTCCACCTTCTGACGTGTCATACTCGATTTTATCTTTGTAATCTGAAAAAAGTATTTTTGTGAGAATGGTCTCCCCCCCATCATATTCCAGGTCAGTATCTGAATCTACATAGACTGCATAATCGTACGTTACACTACTTATGGGTAGTTTGAAGGTGATGGTACAGTTGGTGTTCCTCCTAATTGCAGTAAGCTTGGCCAATTGGAAATTGGACATGAGATCCTGGCTGGCTGCTCTTAATCGATAATTTGGCAGCCAGGCTGAAAAACCAGGAATTGCCACAGCAGCCAGGATACCAATAATTGCGACAACCACCATCATCTCCATTAAAGTAAAGCCAGATTCCCTTTTTTTATCCAGCCCTTGTACTCCCATGTAAAACTCCTTCTTGGAATGGCGGACAGAAGAGTTCCGCCTCATTTAAGTTGAGCAAAATGTGTGCCATACATAAAAAAATACCCTATCCGTTTGATAATACAGAGAATAAAGATTTTTTCCGTAGATGTCAAGCCGTATTTCAGAAACGAAAAACCGTTAGATTTTTTATCAGATGTAAAATTATTTAACACCCCCCTGAAATCAATCATTTCTCCACCCAAAGTAAATGACTCCTGGCGGGCTTCCATATTTTGTATGGTAGTAAGACCTCTCTACTGTTATGATAATATGATGATGATGCTGAGAAAAGGAGATACGGTTGAGCTAAGCATTGATAAGGTGGCCTATGGAGGCCAGGGGATAGCTCGGCTGAATGGCCTGGTCATCTTTGTCAGGGGAGCCATACCCGGTGACAGGATAATGGCCCGTGCGGTGAAGAAGAGAAAGGATTATGCTGAGGCAAGAATGACAAGCTTGCTTGAGCCATCGAGTGACAGGATTCAAGCCCCTTGTCCCTATAGCGGGTATTGTGGTGGTTGCCAGTGGCAGTCTCTGATGTATGAGCGTCAGCTTGAATATAAAAAAGAACATATTAAGGAATGTATGGCCCGTATAGGATCCATACCAGAGGTCCTGGTTCATGATGTGATCCCTTCTGAAAAAAGATATGGGTATAGAAATAAGATGGAATTCTCCTTTTCTGACCGCCGTTGGTTCCTTCCCGATGAGTATAATGACCAAAATAGGGAAAAAGACCAATTCGGCCTCGGCCTCCATGTGCCAGGCACTTTTTACAAGGTCATTGATGTGGAGGCCTGCCTGCTCCAAAATGATGGGGGAAATCACATCCTCCGAGAAGTAAAAGGATATGTGCGGGATTGTGGTATACCCGTCTATGGTTTGAAAAGCCACGAGGGATTCTGGCGTTTTTTAACCCTTCGTTATTCGACGGCGTTTGATGAATGGATGGTTAATATCATTACTTCTGAAGAGAGGCGAGAGGCGGTGGAGCCTTTAGCTGAAGCCCTTTGCAACAGGATGGACAACATCAAAACAGTGGTAAATAATATCAATACCAGAAGAGCGGGAATTGCCGTTGGGGAGAGGGAGATCGTTCTTTCAGGAGATGGGTTTATAGAAGACCGTATAGGGTCATTCAGGTTCCATATATCGGCCAATTCCTTCTTTCAGACCAATTCTTCAGGCGCAGAAAAACTCTACAATAAGGTAGTGGATTATGCAGAGCTTAAAGGTTCGGAGATGGTTCTTGATCTCTACAGTGGAACGGGAACTATACCCATCTTCCTATCCAGCAGGGCAAAGTCGGTGGTGGGTATGGAGATCGCTGAGAGCGCCATTCTCGATGCCAAAAGAAATTGCAGGATCAACGGGGTTGGTAATTGTCAGTTTGTTTTGGGGGATATCAGAGAGAAACTCTCTACCATGAAACTAAAACCTGATGTCTTGGTCATTGATCCCCCAAGGGCGGGAATGCATAAAGATGTTTTGGCCGGGGTGATGGAACTGACTACCGAGAGGGTGGTCTATGTATCCTGTAACCCCGCCACCATGGCAAGGGATATGGGGGAAATGATACAGGATTATGAATTGGTTGAGATACAGCCTGTTGATATGTTTCCCCATACCTACCACATTGAGGCCGTGGCAAAACTCGTACGCCGAAAAAAGCATTAAAGAGCATCTGAAAGTCCTATTAAAGAAACTTGTAACTGCTCAGGTAGATAGGCTGTAGGCGTTTAGGCTGTAGGAGAGAAGCATGCGTGATCATACGAAGCTCAGAGCGTTTGAATTGGCTGACGAAGTGGCGCTTCTGATCTATCGAGCAACCATGGAATTTCCCAAGGAGGAAATATATGGGTTGACTTCCCAAATGAGAAGAGCGGCGATTTCAGTTCCATCAAATATCGTTGAAGGGTGCGCACGTGAGAG
>Ga0180009_10003895_pt1 | contig 16767 bp, 15 predicted proteins | sample OS_PC_MetaG_FD_123537 | JGI IMG/M metagenome (GOLD analysis project Ga0180009, IMG submission 123537) | Groundwater microbial communities from the Aspo Hard Rock Laboratory (HRL) deep subsurface site, Sweden - OS_PC_MetaG | ecosystem: Environmental > Aquatic > Deep subsurface > Groundwater...
GGCTGGTTATGGACGTCCTGGCCTGTGCGGAAGGCGGTAAGCAGCGCCGCATCTTGTGAATAATGGGCCATCACCCGCAGGTCGATTTGCGAATAATCCGCCGACAAAAAGAGCTGGCCTGGCGCGGCAACGAAAGCGGCCCGAATTTTCTGGCCTTCGGGCGTGCGGATCGGGATGTTCTGCAGGTTGGGGTTGCTGCTGCTCAATCGGCCGGTGGCGGTGACTGTCTGGTTGAAAGAGGTGTGGACCCGCCCGGTTTTCGGGTGGATGAGTTCCGGCAGTTTGTCCACATAGGTGTTTTTGAGTTTGCTCAGGGTCCGGTGGGCCAGGATCGCCGCAGGCAGATCATGCTGTCTGGCCAGGTTTTCCAGGACCTTGACATCGGTGGAGTAGCCGGTTTTGGTTTTGCGGCCCTGGGGTAACCCCAGTTTGGCAAAAAGGATCTCGCCGAGCTGTCGGGTGGAATTGATGTTGAATTCCTCCCCGGCCAATCCATAGATGGTTTTTTCCAATTCAGCCAGCTGTTGGCCGAAATCCTCGGACAAATGCTGCAACTGTTCCCGGTCCACCGTGATGCCGGCTTGTTCCATGCGGAACAGGATTGGCACCAATTCCATTTCCAAGGAGGAGAACAGATCCCAGAGGCCAAGTTCTTCGAGCTGCGGGCGGAATTGTTGCCAGAGCAGAAACGTCCCGATCACGTCCTCGCAGGAATAATTTTTGGCTGCTTCCGGAGCTACATAGGCAAAGCTGTCGGATCGCTTGTCGCTGTCGGTGACTTCAGCGAAGCTGGTCAACTGCTTGCCGAGCATCTCCAGGCACAGATCATCGAGCTTTTGTGAGCGGCGGGTTGGGTCAAGGAGATACGAGGCGATCATGGTGTCCCACAGGGGGCCGCCCAGATGGATCTCCTGATTTTCCAGAATGGCCAGATCGAACTTGAGGTTGTGGCCCAGTTTCGGGAGTTTTGCATCGGAAAAAAGCGGGGACAAAATATTTTTAACCAGGGAAAGGGGCAGCTGGTCGGGTAGCAGGGCTCCATCGTTGTCTCGGTGACCAATAGGCAGGTAGAATGCTTCCTCGGCTGAAGCGCACAGGGAAATGCCAACGAGTTCCGCCTCCAGAGGGTCAAGGGAGGTGGTCTCCGTGTCCAGCACCAGAAAGGGGGCCTTGGCCAGATCTCGGCAGATGTCCTCAAGCTGTTGTTTCGAGGAGATAAGTTGAAAGCCCGAGGTCTCAAGGGCAACACCAGTGGAGGGCTGGGTTTTCAGCAGGCGGCTGAAATCGAGAAAGGTATAGAGTTCTCGGAGCTTTTCTTCGTTGGGCTCAGGAATTTCATATTCCTGCAACTCCGGCGTGGCAAGATCCTCTTTAAGGGTGATGAGCCGTCGGGAGAGAAAGGCGTTTTCCCGGCTGGTCAGGAGTTTTTCTTTGAGTTTTGCCTGGGAAACCGTTTCGATATCCCGGTAGATCCCATCCAGAGAACCGCATTGATTGATGAGTTTTTCCGCAGTTTTGGGGCCGATGCCCGCCACGCCCGGCACATTGTCCGAGCTGTCGCCCACCAGGGCGAAAAAATCGAGGAGCTGCTCCGGCGGGATATTGTATTTTTTTTGCACTGCGGCAGGATCCATGAAAACGTCCCGCATGGGGTCCCAGACGGTGATGGTCTCTGAAATAAGTTGCAGCAGATCCTTGTCCCCGGAAACGATGATTACCGGATGCCCTTGGGCTGCGAGCTTTTTGGCGGCGGAGGCGAGCAAGTCGTCGGCCTCATACCCCTGGCGTTCCAGGCAGGCAATGTTGTGGGCGGCGACAATTTCTTTGATGTATGGGATCTGGCAGGAGAGATCGTCCGGCATGGGTGGACGATTTGCCTTGTAGTCGGGGTACATTTCATGGCGGAAGTTCGGGCCCCTTACATCAAAGGCGATGCCGAGAAATTTGGGTGATTTTTCCCGCAGAACACGGAGCAGTATGTTGGTGAACCCGTATACGGCATGGGTAGGAAGGCCGCTTTTGTTGGTGAGCGGAGCAACGGCATGGTAGGCCCGATAAATGTAGGCGCTGCCGTCAATAAGATAAACGGGTTCTGTTGGTTTCATGGGGCATGATACTACCAGCCGCGTGGTGGTTTGGCAACACTGTCCCGCTTGCTGTTGCAGAAGATGCGTGCGGCGGGGCATGCTGTGTCGATGCAGGCTGGTAGAGCGCCGAATGGATGGGTGGTTACCGTTTGAATTACGGTGTTTTTTTGAAGGCCGTTTTTTTATTTTAAGTTTGTAATCAAAAGTCCGATATGATAATTACAAAGGTGTGGGTGAATGGTGGACAGGGTGTCCTCCGTAAGCCTCAATCTCCAAGAGCGGCGGCAAGCAGCCTCCGGGAAGTAAGGATTTGGTCATGAAACTAACAGGCATTTTTCCTCCGATCAAAACAGAGAAGGTTCAGGCAAAGAACACTGAAGGCTCTGTCGCGTCCAGGGCTGATAATACGGCTCTGCCAACGGATCGTGTGGTATTGTCTGCCGGTTCCCTGGAAGTGCAGAAGGTCCGGGATATTCTTGATCAGACTCCGGAAGTTCGTCCCGACCGGGTTCAGGCGCTCAAGGAAGAAATCGCCCGCGGCGAATACCAGGTCGATCCTCATCGGCTTGCCGATAAAATGATGGGCAGTCTGCTCTCCGAAACCTTGGTGGAGTAGAGCCAACCGATCTTCATTCCTTTTTCTCTCCTTTTTTTCTCAAGTCAGCTCCGGTTTTTTCACGCATGTGTCTCATGTGCCGATGTCCGGCTATTCCTCGTGGTCCATGGTGAAAACGGGCCAGCAGGCATCGTAGCGCGTGGGGTCCTGCAATACTTGTTTGGCCAGCCGTTTTTCCGTGTTGATCGCTACCGGGCCAAGCAGGTTGGCGGTCATCCCTTCAGGGTTTTCCTTTGGAATAGTCAGGATGAGCAGGATTTCCAGCGGTTCTTCCGGCGAAGTCTGCAGCTCCTGGCGGGTAAGGGTGGAGATTTCCGCCTTGTACTGCGGGATCAGGAGCGGTGCCTGGATGGCCACAAAGGCGAGCTTCGGATCGTCCAAGGACTGCAGCCAGAGAAAAGGGGATTCTTCTCCGTGCGGTTTGATCATGAACCGTTTTGAGTCGGGAAAGCCCAGGAAAGCGGAAGTCATGGTGAGGACCTTCTCGGGGTTTACCGACAATTCGCCGAAACGGCTGGTGGATACTGTGAAATCCCCTTGGTCTTTCGAGCAGGTAGTTGTGGCCATGGCGTGCATCATCCTTTCCTCCATCGGGGCTGAGCAGCGTAACTGCGGCGCCCTGTGATCCTTACGTATTTATTTGTTGCCTGTCGGCGGCGGCTTGATTCGTGCTTTGTCTCCGCCAAAAACAGAGGCGAGGGAGGAAAGATCCGCCGGAGCTTCCGCTGCCGCACGGGTGTTTTCCTCCACGATTCGGAGGTAGATTTCCTCGCGGTGCACCATGACCTCGCTCGGGGCTTCCACCCCGATCTTTACTTGCCCGCCCTTTATTTCAAGAACCCTGATTTTTATGCCATCGCCAATGGCAATGGCTTCTCCCGGTTTTCTGGTAAGTATGAGCACTGCTTCGCCCTCCCTGGCTTGATTGCTGACGGGGTACGTTCTTCCCTGAACGCATTCTCCCTTTTTTACACTGAGAAAACAACATCTAGTTAAGGAAGTCCACCAGGCTCAATTGCATGGTTTTGGCGGCGGCTGCCAGGGCCGCTTGGTAGGCCGTTTCCTTGGCCTTGAGTTCCAGCAGGGCTTCTGTGATATCAGTGTCTTCTTTTTCCGAAAGATTTTCCGTGGTGGCCAACTCAAGCTGTGAAAAAATCTGAAGCTGGACAATGATCCGATTTGCCCGGGCGCCAAAGTCGGAGATCTGTGTGGACAAGCTGTCCATGACCGTGTCGGAATCACCAGTAGCCTGCTGGATAGCCTGCACTTGCATGCTGTCATGGGTAATGCCGGACATCTCCATGAAGTTGCTGGTGTCTGAATAGGCAAAGGTGTACCGTTCGGCATCGGTGGTTTCAATCTTCAGTTTGCCGGCTGCATCCCAGGAAGCGGTCATGCCGGGAATACCGTTTATTCTGGTGGCCACGTCCGCCAGACCGTCCGTGACGGTGGTCACTCCGATATCAATGACACGATCCGTGGGCGGCGAAGAGGAGTGGTCGGTCACCGTAAAGGTGATTGCTCCATTTATGAAGGGGGTGTCTTGCCGCTCAAGGCCGGTGGTGCCGCTGTCAAGTTTGGCGTTGGTGTCCGTGGCATTATTCAGGCCGGTAACGGAGGTGTACTTCTGGCCGAGCAGGCTGTCCTGCATTTTTTTAAGCATGGAAAAAATCGCGGTATCCGCAACGGCTGCCTTGCCGTTTTTGGAAACTTCCAGGGTGCTGTTTCTGCCGATCTTGATCGCCAGGTCATGGTCAGGATCACCGGCATAGCGAACATTACCCTCTTTTATTTGGATGGTGTTCACGGTCAACAGGCCATCAGCGGCAATATCGTTGACTTCATTAGTGGCGGCGGCGCCCCCGTCCAGGCCGAGGGCATCAAGGCCTGGTTCTGTGATTGGGGTGGTCTGCAGGGTAAAGGGTCGACTTGAGAAGAGTTGCACTGTGCCGAAGTAAACTCTGTCCAGTCCTAGGCCGCCATTGAGATGGGTGACGGCTTCCCCATTGGCTGTTGTTGTTATCTGGATATTTCTCCCATCTACTGCGGTAAGCGACATAGTGCCGGCTGCATTGCGCGAAGCGATAACGCCGGTGGTGCCGGATTTGGCGTTGATGGCGTTTATAAGGGTGTTGTCAGCGTCTTGGGCAGATATGGGTGTTGGCCCGGCAAAAATATCCTCGCCGTTGATGATCAGATCGCCGATGCCGAGGGAGCCGATGTCGACTGTGCCTGTGGCGGAGAGGAAGGCCGGCGTAATGGTGGCGTTGACGCCGGTGCTGCCGGAGGCATCATTGATTGCCTTGGATTTGGCCGCAGCCGAGGCCAAGGCGTAGGTGGTGGAGAGCCCATCGGAGGCCGAGGCCGCAATGGGAATGCCGTTTATCGTTAAATCTCCGGCACTCAGGGATGAATCGTAGCGCAGTGTCCCATCGTTTGGCACGTCGGCAAAGCCTATGTTTCCACCCCCCAGGCCAATACGGTTGAGTATTGTGTCGTCCGCCGTGCTGGTTGTGACGGTGAAAGAGCTGGTAGAGGAAAGAGAAATTTGCCCGGTGTTGTGGGTGGCGTCGGCACTTTGCGCTCCAACTGCGAAATTGATGTTTGTCCCTGTTAATCCCGCGCTGAAGGCTGTGACGTTAATGTCTAAACTATCGCCAGACTGGGCATTTTTTAAAATTAGGGTGTCATTTGCTGCACCGTTGTTGCCGTTCCCAATTGCCGCAACAACGCCTGTCTGGCCGGTTTCGGCATTGACTGCGGCAACAAAGGCCGCATTGACGGTGGCGATTGAGTCGCCCAATGTTACCGGCACGGTAATCCCTATGCCGTTTAGAGTCATGGTGATGCTGTCTGTCGCTGCGGCAGCAGTAGTTGCGGCAGAAGAATAGGTGAGGGTCGTCAAGCTGGCGCTTGTCGGGGGGTTGATGGTCGCCGTGCCGTTGACCTTGGCAACAAGATTGAAGGCCCCGCCCATGTTGAGGCCATTGGTGGCGGCGACATTGAGCGTGACCGGCCCCAGATCAGCGCCATTGATCAGTACATCACCCGCAATAAGGTCCGCAGGAGGAGTGTTGTTCACCGTCCCTGTCAATGTAGCGTTCATGCCGGCAAAGTTTTTTCCATTGACCCGATATCCGCCGGCCAGGTCGGCGATAAAAGGTTCCCGCTCAATGTCCGTGTAGCCGGTGGTCCGGTAGCCGCCGAAGATGTATTTGCCGTTCACATCGCTGTTGGCAAGGGTGATGGCCTCCTCCCAGAGATGACGGATCTCTTCCGCGGCGCTGGCCCGGTTCTGCGGACTGACCGAGGCATTTGCCTGCTGCAGTCCCAAGGTCTTGGCGCGCAGGACGATGTCTTTCATCTGGGTAAGGGCGCTTTCCGCAGCAGTGATGGTCTTGTCGCCGAAAGTGAGGTTGTCCTGATAGGTGGTAATCTGGGAAAGGCTGGTCCTGAGTCCCAGAGCGGTCACCAGGTTGACCGGGTTGTCGGAGATCGTTGCCATCTGCTTGCCCGAGGAAATCTGAGCGTTGATCCGGCCCATGCTCGTGGTGATCGTGTTGAGGTTGGTCAGGATGTTTTTATGGATGGACTGCATGGTGATCCGCATGGTTTTTCTCCTATCCTACTGCGTCAAGCAGGGTCTGCAGCATCTCGTCCGACATGGTGATGAGGCGGGCGGCGGAGGTGTAAGCGTGCTGGTATTTGATCAAATTCGCCATTTCTTCATCCAGGGAAACGCCGGAGACTGAATCCCGCATTTCGCTCAACTGGTTATTGACCAGGGCGGTAGATTCGTAAGTATGAGTGATGGTGCGGCTGGTGTTGGCCACCTGCCCGACCAGGGTGTTGTAAAATCCGCCCAGGGTGTTCCGGGAAGAACCGGTAAAGGCAATATACTCATCGCCCTGAATGTCCGTGATCTTGAGGGAATTGGTGTTGTCTCCGCGAAATATTTGTCCCTGTGAGCCAATTGTGGCTGCGGCGATATTGTTCAGGTTGCCGGTAATCACGCTGTTTAAGCCGATACTTGACGCACTGCTGCCGCTGAAAAAGGTGTTGAGCCCGGCAACCTGCAGAAAATTCGAGGTGTCATTGGAAAAGCCGAACTGGTGTCCGGGGGCAGGGGAGAGACGCAGTGTGTTATTGGTGATTGAGGCCTCAACCCAGGGGGTGGTGCCGGTAACGGCGCCGGCGTTTGTCATGGCGGTATTGATGGCCCGTACCACGCCATTCAGGTCGTAGGCCCGTTCCAGGGAAACGGTGACAGGCTGGGACATGGCCAGCGAGCCATCGGTGTTGTATATCCAGATATCGAAACCGCCCGAAGTGTCGAGCTCGTCAAAATAGTCGTACCCGGCGAGCAGCGGGCCCTGGTTTCCGATTTCCGGGCCATATTTGATGGTGCCATCCCCTGTTTGCGTGTCAAAAGAAAATGCAGCCCCGGTAAAGCCGAGCTGGGCCAGGATGTAATCATTGGCCCCGGCTTCAAGGGTGAAGGAACTGGTGGAGAACAGGGTGAGCTGTCCGGTGTTATGGGTGTTGTCAGCGGTGTAAGTATTGTCGGCGATGCTGTCGAGGCCCAGGTCCGTGAGATTGGCCGTGCCCCCGCCGGCAGGATTTATGTCCAGATTGCCCACGGTGATGGATGAGCCGTCGCCCTGGTTCTGGTTGTAAAAGACCAGGGAATTGGCCACGCCGCCGTTGGCCCCGGAGCCTGCCGCCGCCTGGATGGTCACCGGGTTGCTGGTGGTGGCAAGGCCATTGTAGGTGGCCAGGCTGGTGTTGACCGCATTGGCCAGGTTCGTGGCAAAGGCACCATTGTTGGCCACATCGCCGGCGACAACCGTATAGTTGACGGCAACGCCGTTGACGGTGAAGCTGACTATGTCTCCCGCCAGAATATTTGCAGCATTTACTGAGGCTCCTCCCGCCACCAGAGTGGTAAGCCGTGCCTCGACCCCGGTTTCCGCCGTGTTTATGGCGGTTACGGCATTGTATGTCTTGCTCATGGCAAGGCCGTTAGTGGGAGCGCCGCCAAAAATCTCGCCGACAGAGCGGTCGTTGATGGTGATGCTGCCCGCCGGGATGGTCACGCTGGCAAAGGCAGGATCCAGAGAGGGGGAGGAAGTGAGGCGGGCGACATTCTTTGCCTGCTCGGAACCGGTCAGGGTGTCGCCGAACAGGGTAAGCCCGACTCCCTGAGTGTGCTGCTGATTGACCTCGCGGATCAGGGCGTTGGCAAAGGCGTCCAATCGGCCAAGGAAGTTGTCGGGGTCGCCCTCGATCACGTTGCCCCGCACCTCGAGCCAGCCCCCGATCTTGCCTCCCAGTTCAGCCCCTGCTCCAATGGCCCGACGGGTTTCGACTCCTTTGGCGTTTGTGTTTACCCAGATGAGTTCGTTGTTTTCCCAGTCCACCTGCCAGGCCTGGTTGCTTTCCACCAGGGTGTGACCATCAGCCATAAGAACGGTGTAGGCGCCGTTCTTGTCCTCGAAAAAGGTGACATCAAGCAGCTTGGAAAGATTCCTGACCAGGGTGTCCCTGTTGTCGCGCAGGTCGTTGGCATTGCTTCCTCCGGATTCCGCTCCGGCAATTTCAGTGTTGAGGATAGATATTTGACTGATAATGGAGTTGACGTCTCCGATTGCGGTGTCAAGGCTGATCCCGATATCGAATTTCGCCTGGGTCAACTCCCCGCTCATGGTATGCAGTTGATCAATGATCAACTGGGAAGACTGTACCACCGCCTGTCTGGTCGCGGATATTTCCGGATTGTTGGACAATTCCTGCAGGCTGCTCCAGAATTTGCTCATCAGGTCGTTGACGGCAAGGCCAGGCGCTTCATTGAATACAGTTTCCACCAGTCGCATGGATTCTTGCTGCGCCTCCAGACTTCCCAGGGTTGATTCCTGGCTGGCGAGCCGTTGCACCATGAATTGATCGTAATTTCTCAGGATGCTTGTGCCCTTCACGCCGCCGCCCAGCATGCCCGCGCTGATGGGAGTTGCGGTATTGGTTGTCAGTTCAAGGGATTGGCGGGTGTAGCCGGGGGTGTTAACGTTGGCGATATTGTGCGAAGCCACCTGGATCGAAAGCTGGTGGGTGAGGAGGGCCTCCTTGGCAACGCTCAGCACATGCGAAACACCGGCCATGGACTAGACCTCCCTGCTGATCAAGGATGGCTGGTTCAGCGAAGGCTTGCGGTTGAGACCGGTCAGCCCGTACATGGGGCGGTCTGCAATCCCACTGGTGATCAGGGTAATGGCATCGCTCAGATATTTTCCCACGTCCGCGGCAAAGTGTTTGTTGACTTGGTTGCGGTTGAGGATTTCCTCCCGTAGTCCGGCCAGTTTTTTTCGATACTGGCCGAGTTTTGCACCTTCTTCCGGATTGAGCAGGGGAATGAGGGCGGAAAGTCTTGCCGTCTTTTCGGTTGCTTCCGGTTGAAACTCTCCGGTCAGATCGGCAAGCATGGAATCCAGGGCCTGGATTCGGCTCAGTCTGTTTTCCTTTTTACCGCTCAAGCGGAGCAGCTCCTGCATATCCATGCTGACCAAGGCTTTTTGTTCTTCCTGAAGAATGGCGAGCATATCCTGGGAAAGAAGGATCTCCTGTTCCAGAATTTCATAAAATCGTGCGGGCAGGGAGCGCTGTTCTGTAATTTCTATGGGCTGCATGGCCTATTTCTCCTTGCTCGTTGGGCTCTGTGGGGCATGGGCTTGCGAGAGTTGCCGGTAGAGCATTTCGCCAAAACCAAAGCCGTTGCTTCCAGCCATATTCTGGGTCATCTGGTCATCTTGAATGGATTGAAACATTTCCTCGCCATAGCCGCCGTCAAGCAGGCCGCTTTTGGGGATGGACTGGCGGGCCAGGGTCAGGATCTGCTTGAGCATAAGTGCTTCAAACCCGGCGCAGGCCTCGCGAAGTTTCTTCTCTTTGAGCGTATCGGCAGAATTGGAGATTCCTTTAAGTCCTGCTGTTGCTTCGGTGATAATATCCATGGTTTTCCGGTCCGTTATTAAATAATTTCCAGTTCCGCCTGTAATGCGCCTGCGGCCTTGATGGCCTGGAAGATGGCGATGAGTTCGCGGGGGGCCACACCCACCGAGTTCAGTGCCCGGACTACTTCGCCCAGAGTCACGCCCGGTTGCAGGGTTACCAGTTTTTGTCCGACAGCGGCGGTGTCAGCCTGTGGTGCGCTTGAGGAAGAGCCTGGCGCTGGCGGAGGCTTGACCTGGAGGCTCAGGTTTCCGTGGGAAAGGGCAAACTGATTGATGGTGACATTGTCGCCCATGACCACCGTGCCGGTCCGTTCGTTCAGGACCACCCTGGCCCGCCTTTCCGGGGTTATTTCGATATTTTCCAGCGCCGCCAGCAATGCGATCTCCTGCGCCCGGTATTTTTCCGGGACGGCGACATCCACGGAAGCACCGTCACGGGCAGTGGCGTAGGCGCCGCCCAGATAGGTGTCGATGGCGGTTTTCATCAGCGAGATAGTGGTGAAATCCGGTGAGGACAGACTGATGGTGATGCTCTCCTTGTTGGCAAAACTCATCGGTACTTCCCGCTCCACGGAAGCACCATTGATGATCCGCGCTACGGTCAGGTGATTTCCTTGTCGGGCAGCGCCGCGGGCTGCCGGGTCGGCGCCGGTGCTGATGGGACCCTGGGCCATGGCGTAAACATTATTGTCCAGTCCTTTAAGCGGGGTGACCAGCAGGGTGCCGCCCTGCAGGGAAGTGGCATCGCCCACCGAGGAAAGAGTCACGTCGAGACTTTGTCCGACCTTAAAAAAAGGCGGGAGGGTGGCGGTCACCATGACGCTGGCGATATTTTTCACATTGGTGGCTTCCGGGTCCACCTTGACCCCGAGATTGTTCAGCATGTTGGTGAGGCTCTGGCCGGTAAAAGCTGCCTTGTTGCCGTCCCCTGTGCCATTGAGGCCGACCACAATGCCGTAGCCGACCAGTTGGTTGTTCCGCACGCCCTTCACTGAGGCGAGGTCTTTTAAGCGGACGGCGTGAGCAAATCCGGCATTCCAGAGAATTCCGAGCAGCAAGGCGCCGACAAAAAGCAACGTGGTGCGCCGGATGGCTTTGGCAGGTGTGTTCATGGGCGCGGCAGTTGTCGGTTGCATGGATATATCCTCGGCATTGTGTCTCCGGAATCTGTATCTTGAAAGCAAAGCAAGCAATGTGCCACGGCTGAGGCAGGTATTGTAATGCGCTATTTTCAAAGGAAATATTCTTTTTTTCATGAAATCACCTTGGGGGAGAAGGGAATATTTTTCCTAGTGGCGTGCATTCGCGGCCGTTCTTAAAACGGCCATACGCTGTCCAACGCCCTGGCCAGCCAGCCGGGCTGCTGCTTGTCGCCGATAACTCCCTGGCCGCTGTATTCTATACGGGCGTCGGCAACATGGGTCGAGAGAACCGAATTGTCCTGGGCGACATCCTGCGGGCGGATGATGCCGGAAAGAATGATGTGCTGGGTTTCATTGTTGACCTTCACTTCCTGATAGCCGCGGATGTTGAGGTTGCCGTCGGTGGTGATGTCGATTATCCGGGCGGAGATGGTGGCGGTCACATTGCTTTTTCGGTCGGTCTTGCCTTTGCCCTCAAAATCGTTGGTCAGCTTGGCCTGAAGCTGGGTGAGCGATGGGGAGAAGCGGCTGTTTCTGTCCGCCAGCCAGGTTTCAAATCCGAACAGGTTGGAAACGCCTCCGGTAACCGTTGACTCGCGTTCCGTCTTGGTGTTGGCCTCTTTGTTGGCCCTGGAATTTTCCACAATGCGGACCAGCACGATATCGCCGACCCGTTTTGCGCGACTGTCCGCGTAGAGATCAAGGCCGTTGCCGGCAGCGTAAATTGTCCCTTCCGGTTTGGCTTGCGCGGCCTGCGGCGGGGCGGGCAGGGTGTAGCGCTCGGGCAGTTGCTGGGCCTGCTGGCTGCTTGCGCCGACGCAGCCTGAAAGTCCCGCCAGCAGAAAGATACCAATGGTGATGGGGAGTGTCGTTCGCATAATCTTCTCCTTTGATGGCTGGGGCATGTGCCTCAGAATTGCGCTTCCACGATGCCGACGCCCGTAACCCGGGCATGGATTTCGCGGCGGCTCATGAGGTTCTTTACCCGAACCATTTCGCCGAGCGCCCCGGAATTTCGTGCTTCTCCGGGCGCGGTTATTTTTATTGCCTTTGATTTTGCCATGATGGTCACCCTCTCCCCTCGGTTTACCAAGGTTGGAGCGTCGAGAGCCTGGGCATACAGGACAGCTCCCGCCGGAAGCGAGAGTTTGAGCTTTTGTCCGACGGCCTGATCCGGGTCTTGCACGAGTCCACCATCCAGCAGGGAAATGTCCTGTCGTTTGGACGTGATGTCATCGTTGGTGATGATGTCGTTTCGGTTCAGCCGTTTTTTGGTGTTGATCACCGTGCCGAACAGGCGAAGATCGCCGTTCATCTTCACCAGCCCTTGTTCCACGCCATCTTGCAGGATGGCGGCAGTCACACTCTTTTTGCCTGGCCGGGTGTCGGTCGGCTTCTGGGTGATACGGTAGTCAAAGGCTCCGGCGGGCAAGGTCATGGTCAGCGGACGGACGCTGAAATTATCTATCCGCACATCCTCTCTGGGCCAGGGAGAATCCTTGAGAACAGCCTCGCTGAAGATATTCTTCAGTGTGGCAAGTTCCGGAGGTGAAATGCTGTCCGCCGTGTGTCCCGGAAGAGGACAGGCAAGGCAGAACAGCAAAATAATCGTGAGCAGGCGTGTCATGCGAAGCAACATTTCAGGCATCATCCTTAACGGGCCAGGGTGTTCGCTACTTCGAGCAGCTTGTCAGCGGTCTGGACCGATTTGGAGTTCACTTCGTAGGCCCGCTGGGTGATGATCATGTTGACCAGTTCTTCAGTGACATCCACGTTGGAAACCTCCATAAAACGCTGCTGGATAGTGCCCAATCCCTCGGTGCCGGGGTTGGCCTCGACCGGGGCGCCGGATGCGTCGGTTTCCTGGAAAAGGTTGGCGCCGGTGCTGCGCAGACCGCCTGGATTAATGAAGCTGTGCAGGGTGATCTGGACCGTGGCGAGAACCTGCTGCTGGGCATCCTTGGCGGTGAGCAGCCCATTGTTGTTGATGCCGATGGAAATTGTTCCCTGAGGTACGGTAAACTCGGGCTGCAACCGGTCGCCGTTCTGAGTGACCACGTTGCCGTCGGCATCAAGGCTGAAGGCGCCGGCCCGGGTAAAGTAATCCTCACCGTCGCGGACTACCTTGAAAAAGCCATTGCCCTCAATGGCCCAATCCAGGTCATTGCCCGTTTCGGTAAGGCTGCCCTGGGTGAAGATCTTCTGCACCGAGGTAGGGCGGACACCGAGGCCTACCTGAATACCGGAAGGTACCCTGCCGCCATCGGCAGTTTCCGTGCCCATGGCGCGGATTTCCTGGTAATAGAGGTCCTCGAACTGGGCCCGGCTTTTTTTGAAGCCGGCGGTGTTGACGTTGGCCAGGTTGTTGGCGATGGTGTCCAGCTGCAATTGCTGGCCGGTCATGCCGGTGCGTCCCGAAAATAATGAGCGGATCATGCTAGTCCCCTTGTGCTATGGTGGTAACGGTTATCCTGTCAGGCTGCCGACCCTGCGCACGGCAAGGTCGTCCAGGTCGTCCACGGCCCGGATCATTTTCTGCTGCCCTTCGTAGGCGCGGTACAGGTCGATCATCTCCGTCATTTCCGTGACGGTATTCACGTTTGATTTTTCCAGATGTCCCTGCAGGATCTGGAAATTGGGGGAGGCTTCTTCCGCAGCCCCTTCCTCAAGGCGGAAAAGATTTTCGCCTTCCTTTTTCAGGGCCTGCGTGTCGGTAGTGACCACGCTCAGACGGTTGACCTGGACGCCGTCCACATAGATTCGGCCGTCGCGGGCCACATCCATCTTGTTGCCGGTGATGGCGATGATTCCGCCCTCGCCGAGCACCGGGTAGCCATTGGCCGTGACCAGAACGCCCTCGTTGTTGCGCTGGAAATTTCCCGCTCGGGTGTAGCGGTCGCCGTTCGGGGTCTGGACCCGGAAAAAGCCCTCTCCGGAAATGGCCAGATCAAAGGGAGCGTCAGTTTTTTGAACAGTGCCCTGCTGGTGGACCGTGTTGATGCGCAAGCCCTTGCCGACCCGCTGGCGGGTCTGGTTGACCTGGTAGAGCATCTCGTCGAAGGTGACGGTTTCTTTCTTGAATCCAGGCGTATCAACGTTCGCCAGGTTGTTTGTCACCTGATTGAGTCGTTGTTCCTGATTGAGCAGGGTTTCAACGCTTTCCAACAATCCGAGCCTGTTGTGGATGAACATGGCATACCTCTCGTGTGTTTGGGTTTTATTGTTGCAAGAGGCGTGCCGGAATTGTCTGTCAGTTGTGGGAGGCGGGATGTTGTGGTGTAAATTCAATGAATACGGCAGGATGAGTGGTTGTTTGCGGGTGGGTTGGTCGGGAGAGTGAGTGTCAAAAAAATGAATGTACGTGCTGGGGAGGTATATTTTTCCTAGCTGAGCCGGGAGAAAGGCAAAGGGATATGGGGTGCTATGATGGCGTCATTTTGGTGTTGGCCCGGTAAATAAAGGCGAGGATTTCAGCCACGACCAGATATGTTTCCGGAGGAATGTCCGCATTCAGGTCGAGTTTGGCCAAGATCTCGACCAGATCACCATCTTCCTGGATGGGGATACCGTGTTCTTTGGCCAGGGCGATGATTTTTGCGGCAATTTCACCGGTGCCCTTGGCAACAATTTTGGGCGCCGGGTCCTGTGTGACGTCGTAGCGGAGGGCGACAGCCTTTTTTTTTGTCGGGGTATCTGGCATTATAGGCGTTGTGTTCGTGGTTGTATGGGTTTGTGGTCAAGAAACAATGGACTTGCAATAAGCCAAAAACCGCGATAATCCGTCATTTCGGCGAAAGCCGAATCCAGTTTTCAGATGTTTGCATAAGGCTGGACATCGATTTTTGCCGGTGTGACGAGTCTGGACGAATCCAGCTCAAAGATTATTTACGGTAAGTATACTCGACAACAACCGGAGCGGATGAAAAAAATGCAATTTGGACAGACCTTGCAGTCGGGAAAACTTGTTTTGCGGTACAAGCGGTTTCTTGCAGATGTGGAAATGGATGACGGGAGACTGCTCACCGTGCATTGCCCGAATTCCGGCAGCATGCTGGGCTGCAAGGAGCCGGGCAGTCCGGTGCTTATTTCCATGTCTGACAACCCCAAGCGCAAGTATGCCCATACCCTGGAGATGGTGCGGGTAGGCACAACCTGGGTCGGAGTCAACACCTCCCGCACCAATGGACTGGTGGCGGAGGCGATCAGCGATGGGGTGGTGACGGAGCTGGCCGGTATTGAGACGATCCGGCCTGAGATCAAGGTGTCGGACAAAAGCCGGTTGGATTTTTTGCTTACCCGTGGGGATGAGCAGATCTATGTGGAGGTGAAAAATTGCAGCTTGGCATTGGACCGGGCGGCCATGTTTCCCGATGCCGTGACCACCCGGGGCGCGAAGCATCTGGCGGAGTTGGCGGCTCTGCATCGGAGCGGCTGCCGGGCCGTGGTTTTTTTCTGTGTCCAGCGGGAGGATGTGGATTATTTTGCCCCGGCCGCCCATATTGATTCGGTGTATGCCCAAGCTCTGCGGGAGGTGGCGGCTCAGGGGGTGGAGGTGCTGGCCTATGGGGCGACATTGATCCCGGAGGCGATTACTATTGTCCGGCCACTGCCGGTGCGGTTGTCGGAATGATTGACGGTGCGCCTTGTTTTTTGCCTCCCCTCCCGCAGGTAAGCGCAGACTCCGGGGGGCGGGAGGCTGTGTCGCAAAATGCAGGCACTGGGTTTCTCAGCTTGCAGCGTGGCAAACCTTGCAATAGAGTGAAAAAATAACAGAGTCGCTTGGTGCGGCCTGGGGAGAATATGATGCAGGAAAAATCAAAAGCGGTGGTCTTACTCAGCGGCGGGCTCGATTCGGCTACAATTCTGGCCATGGCCATGGCTGAGGGGTATGAGTGCTGTTGCCTGAGCTTTGCCTACGGTCAGCGCCAGCAGGTGGAGTTGGAACGGGCCAAGGCCAATGTGGCCCGCAGGGGGATCACAAAGCATCTCATCCTTCGCCTTGATCTCGACGCCATCGGCGGCTCGGCCTTGACCACGGATGCGGCGGTGCCCAAGGGGCGCGACCAGGCGGAGATGAACGCTTCCATCCCCATCACCTATGTGCCGGGCCGCAACACCATCTTTCTCTCCTATGCCATGGCCTGGGCCGAGGTGCTGGGCGCGGGCGATGTGTTCATCGGGGTCAATGTCATGGATTACAGCGGCTATCCCGACTGTCGCCCGGAATTTCTCGAAGCCTTTGAGCGGGTGGCAAACCTGGCCACCAGGGCCGGGGTGGAAGGGGAAACCCGTTTGCGCGTCCATGCCCCGCTCCTCAAGATGACCAAGAAGGAAATCATTGAAAAGGGGTTTGATCTCGGGGTGGATTACGGATTGACCCATAGCTGTTATGACCCGGACGGGAAAGGACGGGCCTGCGGTTCCTGTGATAGTTGTATTTTGCGGCTTAAGGGGTTTGCCGAGGCCGGGCGGGTTGATCCGGTGGAATATCAGTGAGTTGCCTGCCAGGCAATCGTAGTTAACTACCATGCAGTTATGGCAGTTAAATCCCATTGGCACGCCGCCGAGCACCGCAGAGGCTGCCGAAAAGGGGATTTGCACTGTTTGAGTACCCTTACGGGTATAAACTCCGCGAGTTTGCAAAGCCCCGGCAGCATCGAGGAGCGCAGGGGATCCCGCCTGAGGCGGGACAAGAGACACAGGGGGCCTTTTCTTTGGTTCGTTTCTTTGGGCAAGCAAAGAAATGAACAGAAGAAAGAAGTCATTTACTCGGGCGACAGAGATTGTTTGGTAATCAGAGAATTGCACAATGAAGAGGAAACTATGAAAAATGCATTGGGCGGGCTGTTTATGGTCGGCCTACCTGGCACCGAGCTGGACGATTCCACCCGTAACCTTATTAAGTCATACGGGATCAA
>Ga0180009_10003896_pt1 | contig 16766 bp, 15 predicted proteins | sample OS_PC_MetaG_FD_123537 | JGI IMG/M metagenome (GOLD analysis project Ga0180009, IMG submission 123537) | Groundwater microbial communities from the Aspo Hard Rock Laboratory (HRL) deep subsurface site, Sweden - OS_PC_MetaG | ecosystem: Environmental > Aquatic > Deep subsurface > Groundwater...
CGATACGCCGGAGAATGGAAGTTATTTCATTTACAGGACCTTCTGGAAGTTGATGGATCAAAACAGTATCTGCCGGATTTGCCAAGGTCTGTTCAACACCTTTTGAAATTGCGTTCCGGTTGGTTGCGGATACGGCTGCCAAAGGTTTATTCCGGAGCCGGACGTTTGGTATTGGAAAACCATGGATTGAATTTATGGGTGTTATCATTGGAATCCTCCCTTTTATGCGCTATAGTCAAGAATAAGTCCCATCCCTCTGTGGATCCGTTGTACCATGTTTCCCATATTCTTATTGGTGATGGCCCGGTTGTAAAGTTGGTTGATCTTTTTAGCTTTGTCCAAAGTGACAATGTCCATAAAGGTTTCCCCCTTTTTCCGATACACACAGAGCCGGAAGGGTGATTCTTGTTCAATCAGACCCAGGTGGGTATCGTCCACGAGCCGGGACAGGGCAGAAAAACATCGTCCGGGATTGGCTGCAAGTTCCTTTTTCCGCTTCCTCTTCCTATTGACAGGAGGAAAAACCCTGTTCCTTGGAAGCATACCTTCAAATTGATGTATAGGGGATATATTTTCCATTTCAACCTCCTGTGCTATAATATAACCATCAATTGTATTTTAACAAACTTAAAGAATCTTAGAGCAACCCCAATTGATTTATGCCAGTCAGGTCTTATCTTTATAACTAATACGGCATGGCAGGGAAATAGTTATAACTGCCATGAGGTTTAATTATTCGGAGGTGATTATGAAATCATATATAAAGAATAAAGCAGCCATGTGCTGCGCACTTGGAAAAAAACGGATGGCGGATGCTCTCAGATCCTGTGATTACTGCACTACAAGCTTGAAGGAACGCAGTTCGTGCTATAAGGCGGTGGCCAAGGATAGCGGTCTTCGATCCCGGACCTGTATCCAGATGTAATAATACAATATAGCCCGCTATCAAGAGCGGGTGTTATCATATGCCGGGCACAGGCAGGCTTAATTAAAAGGCCTCCTTTTCCCGGCTTTTTTTCCCAACCCCATTCATCTTGCAGACAAGCAGTTGGAGATCACACAGATCCTTCTTTTGCTGATTGAACCCATGGGAAGCAAAACCGGTTGCAACAGCTTTTCTGTTTTTTTTGTACTATCCATGATAGGAACCGTTTCTGCCTGATAGAGGAGTGGCAAACCCGTGAAGACCTGGAACTGCATATAAAATCCCACAGGTTCGGGGTTCTGCTGGGAACAAAACCTCTTCAAGCGAATTTTTAACTGTCTTCAGCAGTGGCATTTTTTTTATTCGCTTGAAGTATTATTAAAAATTACAACCTATTTTTTTCGCTTATCACGAACATAAAGCGCTCTTGAGTTGGTGGCGCCGATATGCCTTTCTTCCATGTCAAACAGCTTTGTTGCAGACACCAGTTCGCCCAGTTTTCCATACCCGTAATTACGGGGATCAAACTCAGGGGATTGTTTGGCAATATTACTGCCCACCGGTGCAAGATGAGCCCACCCGCTTTCATCAGAGGAGGCTTCCACGGCATTGCGCAGAAGGCTTACCAGTTTTGTATCCTGTTTTAAATCCCGGCTGGATTTTTTAACAATGGCTTCACTTTCATCTGTCTTGGATCGAAGAACCTCTGTATAAATGAATTTGTCGCAGGCTGAAACAAATGCAGACGGTGTCTTTTGTTCTCCAAACCCATACACCAGCAAGCCTGATTCCCTGATTCTTGAGGCCAGCTTTGTAAAATCACTGTCACTGGTTACGATACAGAATCCGTTAAAGTTGCCTGTGTACAATAAGTCCATTGCGTCAATAATCATTGCACTGTCTGTTGCATTTTTTCCGGTTGTGTAGGCAAACTGCTGCATCGGTTGAATAGAGTATTGCAAAAGAACCTCTTTCCATCCCTTCAGGCTGGGGGCTGTCCAATCGCCATAGATCCTTTTGACGCTGGCTATTCCGTAATTTGCGATTTCTGCCAGCAGCCCTTCCACAATGCTTGGCTGGGCATTGTCCGCATCAATAAGAACGGCTAACTTGTCTGTATTTTCCATAGTTTTATTTATTGCCTCATTACGGTTTAAATCCTATGCAGAAGATATATAAAAAAAGGCGCTGGAAGTACATTAAAAAAAATCAAACCCCTAAAATAGTTACTTCAACAACTCTTTTCCCGGCATGATTGTCATGATTGATCACCACAACCTGCTGCCAGGTGCCAAGCCTTGCCTTGTTCTCTCTGATGGGCACAACAATGGAAGGGCCGATAACAGCAGTCTGAACATGAGGATGATGAAATATCACCATCCTGATGAAATAAAAATATCATTCTATTGTAACCGATAAAAATTGCACAACCCTATTTTATAAAAATTATCAATAAAATCAATATGTTTGTAGTGTTTGGCTGTAGTGGCACAAAAAATGTAACAGCATTGGTGTGAGAATCCATTGAACATTAATATTTAAAGTATGGGGGGAAGAATGGGAATCATCACTGAGAATCAAAATGAGGGCGAGTCCATAGAATATTACAGTGCTGAATTTCAATTAAACAAATCAAACATTTTCTTTCAGTTCAAACTTCGGAAAAGCCTTTCCGAACCAATGTATGCTGTTGTCAAAGAAGGGTCTAAGGCATTGGAGAATATCAAAGAAGGCGATATTGTCAATATGCGGTATTATTATCTTGATAAATCCATGCCGGCGGAATTAAAGGATACCAAAATAAAATATATCACCAAGGACAGTTCCACAGGATTTAAGGACCATTACGTCATCGGGCTGGATATCCGCCAGGAAAAAGAGTTGATTGTGGCTTGATTCAAAATATTAACCCTTCCTTTTGGTTTGTGTTCTTGATAAAAGTTGCCGGCAATATTATGGTGCTATTTATTTAACCTGTAATGATAGGGTGTAAATGGACCATAATAAAATTGACAAGGTCTTTCTGGGTCTTGATAATAATCTTTTAAAAATTGTAACAAACAGGATTGATTCTTTTAATGAAAGCCTTAAACAGCATGGGCTTAAAATCGATCTGACCCCGGAGCTTGAATCCCATCTTATAAAAGTTTTTCTTTTCAGTGAATTTATTGCATCCAGCATTACCCGAAATCCGGGTATTCTTTATGAGCTGATCAGCTCAAAAGACCTCACCAAATCCTATTCTAAACTCTCCTATGTGGAAAAGATTAAACAGAAAATCTCCAAAGACATGGATGTGGCGATCATCAAGGAAATTTTATTAGAAATAAAACTATATGAGACCATACGGATTGCATGGCGTGATTTAACAGGGAAAGCCTTGCTTGAAGAGACGCTTGACGATATTTCCGGTCTTGCAACTGCTATTGTTGATACAGCCGTTGCAAGTATCTATGATGAGGTTTGCCAACTCCATGGGCTGCCGGTAGACAGCAATGGAAATTGTCAGAAAATTATCGTGCTGGGAATGGGTAAGCTGGGTGCCAATGAATTAAATTTTTCTTCAGATATTGACCTTATTTTTATTTATCCGAAAGATGGAGTTACAACCGGAGAAAAAATTGTTTCCAATGAAGAATTTTTCACAAAAGTCTGTCGCAGATTTTTAAAATTTTTTTCAGCAGGCTCCCATGAGATCAATTTTTACAGGGTTGATACGAGGTTAAGACCGTACGGCGACGGCGGGCCACTGGTGATGAGCAGCTTTGCCTTTGAAGAATATTACCAGGCCCAGGGAAGAGAATGGGAAAGATATGCAATGATAAAAGCCATGCCGATTGCTGGAGATAAAGAAGCAGGCTTTCGGCTTTTAAAAGTGATGAATTCCTTTATTTACAGACGATACTTTGATTACGGATCTTTTGATTCTTTCAGGGATATGAAGCACAGAATCACTTTGCAGGTAAAAAATAAAAAATTAAAACACAATATCAAGCTGGGTGCAGGCGGCATCCGGGAAATTGAATTTTTTGGCCAATTGTTTCAGCTGATCAGGGGCGGTGTCGAGCCAAAACTCCAGGAACGCAAGCTTTTAAAGGTTCTGGATCTGTTACAAACCCATCATTGCATTAATGGAACAACCCAAAAAGACCTGAAAAATGCCTATGTGTTCTTACGGCTGGTTGAAAACAGGCTTCAAGCCTATGCTGACCTTCAAACCCATGATATCCCTGAAAAAAAGGACCGACAAAATATCCTCGCACTTTCCATGGGGTATGATGCATGGGATGATTTTGCTAAAGTCTTGAATGATCATATGAAAAAGGTTCATTATCATTTTAATCAATTACTGGTATCAGAAGAACCGGAACAACCGGATAAAGAAACACAGGATCTTAAAGAACTATGGGTCAATATTAACGATCCCCAGTTTGCGGCCGATCCAATGGCCATTGGCGGGTTTAAAGAACCGGACAGGGTCTTGGGCGTTTTAAGATCCCTTGAAGAACATCCAAATACCAAACGGCTGACAGGAAGCGGAAGAAAAAAACTGGCACGGTTGATTCCGGTACTGGTAAGAAAGATCGGTGAACAAAAAGACCCTGACGAAATCTTAATCAAATTGATTGACCTTATCATCACCATTGAAAGAAGAACCTGCTATCTGTCTTTGCTCATAGAAAATAAAGGGGCGCTTGAAACATTGATCACCCTTGCCCGGAAAAGTCCCTGGATCATTACATTTCTTTCCAATCATCCAGCCTTGCTGGATGAACTCATGCATCCTTCCACCCTGTATTCTCCGCCCGGAAAAAAAGCGTTGGAAGCCGAGATGGAAATGCGCATAGCAGCTATCCCTTCAGGTGATGTAGAATTTCTGCTCGAGGAATTGTGCATTTTTCGACACGTCAATATGCTGCGGGTTTCAGCTGCAGATGTAAGCGGAAATTACCCCTTAATGAAAGTCAGCGACCATTTGACCTATATTGCAGAAACCGTTCTTGCCCAGGTACTTAAAATCTCCCTGGACATCGTGATACAAAAATATGGACGGCCTGAAGATATCCCAGGGCAAGGGCTCAATGACTGCGGATTTGCCATTATTGCCTATGGAAAAGTGGGCGGGCTTGAAATGGGATACAAATCAGATATTGATATTGTTTTTTTGCATAAAGGAAATTCAGGGGTTACAAGGGGGGGGGAAAAGAGCATTGATACCATCCGGTTTTATTCAAACCTGGGCCAGAGAATTATCAATGCCTTAACCATCCATACGCCTGCAGGCACCCTGTATGGAGCAGACATGCGGCTGAGGCCGGGTGGCGATTCCGGGATGATTGTCTCTCACATCGAAGCCTTTGAAGAGTATATGAAAACCAAGGCCTGGACATGGGAACAACAGGCCTTGATCAGGGCCAGGCCGGTTGTGGGAGACCAGGAACTTTGTGCAAAATTTGATAAGATCAGGAAAACCGTTTTGACAAAAAAAAGAGATGCTGCCGTCTTAAAACTGGAAGTCAGTGATATGCGGGAACGGATGCGGGAGGAACGCTTAAAATACAAAAAAGATGTTTTTGATTTAAAGCAGTCCAGGGGCTGTATCATTGATATTGAATTTCTGGTTCAATATCTGGTTTTAAAAAACGCCCGTGCCTATCCTGACATAATCATCTGGACTGATAATATGAGGCTTTTAGAAAGCCTTGATGAGCACGGAATTATTACAGGATGTCAGAGCGAACGACTTCAAAATGCATATCTTGTCATGCGAAAAGCCATACACAGACTCAATCTCCAGGAAAAAAGCCTTGAAATTGACCAGGCCTGCTTTTCAGACATAAGAAAACATGTCATTGATATTTATGATCAATTTTTAGCAGATCAAAAAGACTAAGAAATCAAGACAAGGCTGAGCCATGGCCAGTAGGTGATGATCAGGACAGCGGCAAGCAGAACCAGCATGAACGGAATCGTGGCCTTGTAAATGTCCATAATGGGTTTTTTAAACCGATATCCTGCAATAAACAGATTCATTCCCACAGGCGGCGTGAAATATCCGATCTGCATATTGGCAAGAAAAATAATACCCAGATGAACGGGATGAACACCATATTCCATTGCCACCGGCAGCATAAGGGGAACCATGATGATAATGGCTGAAAAAATATCCAGCATGGCGCCAAGAATTAAAAGAAAGATATTTAAAAGAATTAAAAAAACAAGCTTACTGCTCACAAAGGTCTGACAGATGACAAACAGTTTCATGGGCACTTGAGCATCAATCAAAAAATTGGTAAAGCCTAAAGAGACCCCCAGGATTAAAAGGATACCCCCCACCATTACCATTGAGTCCCTGATGATGCCGGCAAGCTGGGACAAAAGGATTTCTTTGTAAATAAAGACTTCCACGATAAGGACATACAAGGCGGTTACTGCCGCTGCTTCTGAAACGGCAAAAAAACCCGTGTAAATACCGGTGAATACGAAGATGGGCAGGGGAATTTCCCATATGGACTCCCTGAAAGCCGACAAGGCCTTTTTCAAAGAAAAAGAGGTTAAGGGGACCGGCATTTTCCGATTCGCCCAGATGCTCCATAAGGAGAGAAGGACGATCATTAAAATGGCCGGCAGGATACCGGCAATAAATAATTTTTCAATGGAAAGCGCTTCGCCTGAGCCCATCTGCTGGGCAATGACCCCATACAGAATCAGGGGGAGGGACGGGGGAAGCAAAAGTCCCAGGCTTCCGGAGGTTGTTACAAGCCCAAGACTGAATTTGTCTTTATACCCTGCCTGCTTCAACGCAGGATACAATAAGGCGCCCATGGCGACAATGGTAACACCTGATGCGCCGGTAAAGGCCGTAAAAAGAGCACAGACAATAAATGCAACAATGGCAAGCCCTCCCGGCATCCACCCGAAAAAGGCCTGGGTCAGTCTGACAAGCCGCTGGGACGTATTGCTCTCACCCAGAATATAACCGGCAAAGGTAAACAAAGGCAATGCCAGGAGAATCGGCGTGTCTGCAATACGGTACAACTCTATGGCCATGACGGACAGATCAATCTGGCTGGAATAAAACCCCATCATGGCGGCGGCAATGATAACACTGAAAAGCGGTGCCCCAAGAAAGGCAAAAAGAATCAGTATAAGGACGAATAAATATATCATTGGGGGTTAGGCCCGAATAATTTGCCAAAACAGGTAAAAGAAAAGAAAAGATATCGGATACTGATAACGGCAAAGGAGAACGGGATAATGCTTTCACAGATCCATACCGGAATATTGGCAAATGCCGTAAGACCATCGTTTTTTTCCATTATCACAAATCCAAAGCTGTAGTAAGCCATAACAGAACAAACCAGGAAGGTAAAAACAGCGGTCGCAAGATTTGTCAATCTTCTTATAGAATCGGGAAGATACCTGGAAATAACGTCAATACTGATGTGATGGTTGTTTCTGCTGGCAACCATCGCACCGATAAGGCCGATCCATAACACCAGGATTCTGACCAGAGGATCTCCCCAGAGAACCCCTGAGTCAAACAGGTTTCTTAAAAAAATTTGCAGTACGGCCATGAGAATCATTAAAAGCAAAAGCCCTATAAGAATACCGTCTTCAATTTTTTGAAGAACCACAATAACGTTCCGGACTAGGGAGGCTTTTTTTTTACTGGTCATTTGTTGTGTTTGCGCTTGAATGAACCGTTGTAAGATGCAAATTCAGTTGATCAACCAGGTCCTGGGAAAGAATCCCGGCTTCAACCATTTTTTTTGAAGCAATCCTGCCTGTTTCATACCAGCCGTCCAAGTCATCCTTAGGAGGTGTGATAAAAATTACGCCCCTGGCTTTTAAGGTCTCGATTGCCTTGATATCATCCTCCCGGTTTTGAATATCAATCTCTTTTAAGGCTGCGGTCATGACCTGTGAGACAATTTCACGATCCTGTTGGGGGATTTTTAAAAATTGCGTTTTATCAACAGCAAGGACGGCATGAAGATAAATAAGGGGGAGGTTGGTTATGTATTTAATCTGGGTATGCCATTGCAGGATAACAGCACCAACAGGAGAGGTGGCAACCGTGTTGATCAAACCGGACTGGAGGCTGGTTCTAACATCTGCAATAGGCAAAGGAATGGGGGTGACGCCAAAGGCTTTAATGGAATCCTGGCTGATTTTATCATTGTCCGGAATCCAGACTTTTTGTTCGACAAGATCCTGAACGGTATTGATAGGGTTTTGACTCATAATGTAGGCAAATCCGCCGCCAATGAGCCCAAAGGTCACAAACCCGGCATTTTCAAGCCCGTCAATGATATACTGATCCATATGCTTTCTGACATAGTCCACCTCTTCAAGACTTTTGAATTTCAACGGCTGGGCATAGAGTTGATTTGCCGGAAAAAACTGGGAAAGACTTCCGGCCACAACAGCACCGCCATGTAATTGGCCGATGCGGATTTTTCTTAAAACTGCTTTGTCATTGCCCATGACACCGCCGGAATAGAATTTAAATGTCACGCGGTTATCGGTTTTCTGGGCAACCTGTTTGGCACCTTTCCGCATTTTTTCCATCCACATGGAGCCTTCCGGCGACAGGGTGGCGATTTTCAGATCGACCGCATAAACACCCTGTGTCGTAAAAAGTATCAATAGCATCAATACCAGTTGCTTTAAAATTTTCAAATTCATCGATATCTCCGGTTTACCATCATTTAAAAGTAGTCATCTGCGCCATCCATCAATTCTTTTGCCTGCTTTTGGGCATAGGTATTGATAAGGGTATGATCCGGAACATAGGGATCGGCAGCCAACACCTCATTGAGTAATTGATCATGAAGCCTTCTGTCAAATATCATCCTTGCATACATTTTTGCATAAATAACGTTTACCATCAGATTTTTACCCTGGGACAATCTTGCGGCGGTTTCAAAAAATCGTTTCCCCAGTTCCGGCTTCCCGCCAAGGGCAGGCGGCAGCAAGGTCGCCAATGTCCCAAGATATAGATATGCTGCGCCATCTTTATAGGTTTCATCAAGTTCAATCACCCGTTGCATGATCAGCTCAATATGAGACATGTCTGCTATGGCATTAAAATCATTCTTGTTTGCCATGATCCACCCGGCCCAGGCATTGCCAAGGGCAAAAAGAGCAGGGACATGCCTTTTTTCCATTTTAAAAATAATTTTTTCAAAGTCTTCAAAGGATTTGGATTTCAACCGGCAGGCTTTGCCATTGGCCAGGCAGAGGGCACGATTGGCATAATTCAGGGCCTTGTCAGCCATTTTACGGGATCTTTCAACCTCTTTTACAAATAGATCTGCGTAAGCGGAATATAACATGGCAGCAGTGGACAACGTTTCTTCATCATCCGGATCTTTACTGATCAAACTGTCGATCATCAGCAGATAGGCGGGGGCACCGCTTTCTACCAAAGATAAGTCATCATTGTTTAAAATTGTTTTGGAAAGGTGCTCCATCATGCCGGATGTGGCAGAAGACAGGATGATCGAACATCCTTGTGTCAAAAAGAGGCTAAACAGGCAAAAAGCAAAAATAACAGCAGACAAAAGGGATGGTTTAACCGCATGGTTCAACATTTTGTGAAGAATCGTCAATAAATCAAATCCTTTATCTGTTTGGAAAGTTCAATAACAGCGTTTCATTATTCATGGTGAAAATTAACTTGTTTGGCAAAAAAAAGCAACAAGGGATTATCAGCAACGCATTAAACCGACAGCGATAATCGCCCCTGATCTGTCGATGAGGCGTTGCAAGAACGGCACAAAAAAAATCAGCAGCAATGAAAAACAGTTAGGGACTGCAAAAATAGAAAACTATGGGAATAATAAGAATACTCAAAAGGCTTGAGGCCAGCACAAGGCTTCCTGCAAATCTTGCATTGATGCCATATCTTAAGGGCAATACAACAGAAAAAACTGCCGAAGGCAAAGAGGAGGCAACCAGGATAACGGTTCGCTCCATTCCGCTGATATTTAAGGCGGCTGTTGCGATCCATCCTGCAAGAAAGCCGAAAACAAATCTAAATATCAGCCCGGATAGTAAATGCGGGTCAGCAATGATCCTTCTGTTTTTCAAAGAGCAGCCCAATGCAAAAGTTGCCAGGGCAGGGGCGCCGGCTCCACAGTATCCAAGGGCTTGTATCAGATTTTCCCATACCGGAATTCTCAGATGTTTGCACAAAAAACCTGCAATGATGGCCCACAATAGAGGAGACTTTATCATCTCCCTGACTCCAGAAAGGGTGAAACCGCCCGTGACAATAATAATCCCCAGGGTAAAAATATAAAAAGTCTGAATCTGGTCGTATATCACAATATAGTTCATTGCGGCAAAGCCCCCCCACAGCTTCATCAAAGGAATCCCCAGAAATCCTGAATTCATGAAGAGAACCGGCGGCGCAAAGGCTTTAAACTCCAGCTTGAAAAACCGGCAGTAGAAAAGGGATAAAACAAATAAAAATGCCAGAACAAAGCTGACGGCGCCAAAAAGTTTCAGGGTTTTTGCAAGATTAATATCAGAGGTATACAGAGAGTAAAAAATCAAGGCCGGCATGAAAAAATCCGTTACGATCCGGATCAGGGTCTCCTCAGACAGAGAATAAATGTCGGATAAAACATATCCGCCCAGTGCCAGAAAAATCAAAGGAAGAAGTATTAAAAAAGAATGGATGACCATGGGTGACCCTAAGATGGAAAAAGGCTTTTTGTCAACGATAAGGTTACTGCACTCAACGCCCCCGTGATTTACAGCAGTGGCGTTGAGTGGTGTGTCTGTTTTTTTATTTGAAGGTTAATGGCTGGCGCTTAATAAACCGGCCATAGCCTTTTTGCCCGACAAATTCGACATGATCTGTTTTCCATTGTGAAACTTTTTTACCACGGGAATAGACTTCAACGGGCATGCCGGTTACCTCCATCCCTTCATATGGGGTATAGTCAACATTCATATGGAGTTTTTCCTGTGTTATTGTAAATTTTTGTTTGGGATCAAAAATGACAATATCTGCATCCTTGCCGACACAGATTTCTCCTTTATCCTTGAGACCAAACATTTTTGCTGTTGCGGTTGATAAAACATCAACCATTTTTTCAAGGCTTATTCTTCCTTTAACAACACCCTCAGAGTGCATGAGCATTAAAAGCGTTTCAATGCCTGGAGCGCCGTTTGGTATTTTTTTGTAATCATCCGTCCCATTCATATCCTTTTTACCGTTAAAATCAAAGGGACAATGGTCTGTTGCAAGCACTTGAATATCACCTTGGTTGATGCCGTCCCACAGCGCCTGGTTGCTTTCTTTTGTTCTTAAGGGCGGGGACATGACATACTTTGCACCGTTAAAACCTGATTCTTTATATCGTTCCTCATCTAAAAGCAGGTATTGCGGGCAGGTTTCGGCAAAAACATTGATCCCCCTATCCCTTGCTTCTTTAACCCGGAAAAGACCCTCTTTGGAGGAAAGGTGAACAATGTAGATTCTGGAACCGGTCATCTCCACCATTTTGGCGGCTCTTGATACCGCCTCTTCTTCAGCGATGTTCGGGCGGCTTTTTGCATGATAATAGGGAGACAGGGTTCCGGCTTTTTGAAACTCTTCATTCAAATGGTTGATCATATGGACATTTTCTGCATGAACCTGTACCAGTCCCCCATATTTTTTCGTCTCTTTGAGCAGGCGTATCATTGTTGCATCATCAACCCTGAAATCATACACCATGAAAATTTTAAAACTCGGGGTGCCGTATTCCAGGATCGCATCCTTTACTTCGTCAATGACTTCGGGTCTGGGGTCCATTATTGCCGGGTGAAGAGAATAATCAATGGCAACTTTATCTTTTGCCCAGGATTTCTTTCTTTCAATGGCCTGGAAAAGAGATTCCCCTTTTTGCTGAAGGTCAAAATCAACCACGCAGGTCACGCCGCCGCAGGCTGCAGCAATCGTACCGGTTTCATAGTCATCCTGGGCAAAGGTTCCCATAAACGGCATTGCCAAATGGGTATGGGGATCTATGGCACCGGGTAAAACATATTTGCCTTTTGCATCAACAATGGTTTTAGCCGAATAATCCAGCTGTGTGCCAATGGCTTTAATTTTGCCTTCTTCAACATATACATCCGCAGTATAACTGCTAGAAGAAGTGACAACCAAACCATTTTTTATTAAGACGGACATCCTAATCCTCCTTGTTTATGATGATTGAAACGGTTGATATTTAATCCGGGTCTCTAAAGACCTGTCCATGACAAAAGCCTCCTGCCGTTTCCATGTTGCCGGCATCTCGGTAAAGGAAATAATATCTAAAACCGGACAGACAAAACTGCAGATCATGCAGCTTAAACACTTGTCTTGTATTAAAACAGGCCGTCTTTTTTCTTGGTCCCATTCCAGGGCAAATCCGCCGGCATCCTTGCACACGGTATAGCATTGACCGCACCCGACACATTTTGCAAGATCGTATTGCGCACGCCCCTGTCGTTTCAGATCAAATTTATCCGTTGTTTTCAGGTTAACCAGGGCTTTACCGACCAGGTCCTGAACCTTTGTCACCTGTTTTTCAACCATGAAGTCTGTCAAGCCTTCGATCATATCTTCAACAATGCCGTATCCATAATGGATAATGCCGGTGGTCACCTGAATGGTTGACGCGCCAAGAAGAATATATTCCAATGCATCAATCCATGTTTCAATGCCGCCGATTCCTGACAGCGGCAGTGCAAGATCTTCACATTTTGCCATCTCTGAGATAAACCTAAGACCAATGGGTTTGACGGCAGGTCCCGAGGTGCCGCTGACGGAACCCAGTCCAAAAACATTTGGTTTTGGTGTAAAAACATCCAGATCAATCTGGGAAATCCCACTGACAGTGTTGATGGCGGATATGGCATCTGCCCCGCCTTGTTTCGCATAAATGGCAGGCTCGGTCATGTCTGTGATATTGGGCGTCATTTTTGCAATGACCGGTATGGAAACGCAGTTTTTTACCGTGGTTGTAAATTTTTCAATAAGATCAAACGCCTTGCCGACATGGTGGCCCGCGCCTTCCACCGACATATGGGGACATGAAAAATTCAGTTCCAGCATATCTGCGCCATTGTCCTCGGACACCTTGGCAAGATAGGCCCACTCCTCATTGGAAAAGCCCATGATGCTGGAGATAAGGACATGATCCGGATATTTTTTCTTTAAATATAAAAAATCCGTCAAATTGTCTTTTAATGGCCTGTCCGATATCATTTCAACGTTCTGAAGACCCACAAGCCTTTTATTGCCATACCCATACCCGTTCATGCGGGGTGAGGGGTGAATAATAGGCGTCGTGTCTGAATTCAGGGTCTTAAACACAACACCGCTCCAGCCTGCATCAAAGGACCTTGCAACCATTTCAGCGCTGTTGGATACCGGAGAGGAAGAAAGCAGAAACGGATTTTTAAATCTTACACCGCAAAAATCAATGGATAAATCAATATCTTTTTTATTCATTCTATCCCCTCCTGTGTGTCAAGTAGCTGTCTATGGTTTGGGCAGCTGTTTTCCCATCCTGAACCGCATGGACAACAAGGGATGGGCCCCTTACGATGTCTCCGCCTGCAAAGATCCCCGGTTTTGAGGTCTGACAGGTGTTAAGCGATGCTTTAATCAGTTTTTTCCCATCCACATCAACCTCTGGATAAACCCTGTTTGAATCATCAAATGCTTTATTGCCGATGGCTTCCACAACAAAATCAATATCAAGGGTCCAGTCGGAGTCCTTGATTTCAACCGGCATCCTTCTTTGGGCGTCTTTTGCCGGCTCTAATTGAGTGCGAACAAGTTTAATTCCTGTTACCGCACCGTTGGAATTCGTGACATAACCCTTTGGCTGGTTGAGTATCAGAAAATGGATGTTTTTCTCAAGAGTTTCAATTCGTTCATCTTTTTCAGCCGGCATCTGGTCAAAGGATCTTCTATAAATCAGATAAACATCGGAGGCTCCAAGTGTTACAGCATACCCGGCACAGTCCATGGCAACCGATCCGCCGCCGATCACCGCCACTTTTTTATCTTTGATCTGTTCTTTTACGATATCTTGCTGACCGGTGTGGGGGCTGGACAAAAACGCCACAGAATTATAGACGCCTTTAGGCTTTTCATCAAAAAGACGTGCCGCATCCCAAAGGCCGGTTGCAATAAAAACCGCGTTAAAGCCTTTGTTGAGAAGTTCTTGGGCTTCTCCTTCCCGGGTTATGGGGTGATTGCATTCAACTTCAACCCCAAGATGAAAAATATCTTCAAGTTCCTCTTTAAGATAGTCTTTGCTGAATCGATAGGAAGGGACACCATACCGTAAAACACCCCCCGGCTCGCCCATTTTTTCAAATATAGTAACCTGATACCCTTTTTTGGCAAGTTCAGCGCCGCAGCTCAACCCAGCAGGGCCTGATCCGATAATGGCCACTTTTTCATGAACCGCTTCTGGTTTTTCAAACACCTGGAACCCGATCTTACGGCCATGTCCGACTAAAAACTCCTGGAGTTTGCCAATCTGTATGGGCCTGTCAAGATGAGTGCAGGAGCATTCTTTTTCACAGAGTCGTGCCGTGGGGCATAAGATACCGCAGGCGCCGCCCAGGATATTATTTTCCTTTATGGTTCTAATGGCGCCTTTTATATTCTTCATCTTAAATTTTTTAATAAATTTTCCAGGGTCTGTATTGGCCGGACACCCTTTGGAACAGGGTGCATCATGACAAAGAAGACATCGATCCGCTTCTGCCAAAGCCTGGCTAAAATCATATCTTTCATTCATAACCGATTCCTTCCTATGACGAAAATTCAGAGCTCCTTGAGGCAGCAATGCCGGTACTGACAACTTCATTATCCGCAATGGTCAATGCGTTATCAAGGATGTGGATGGCTTTATCAATCTCTTGTTTCGTAATAATAAGCGGCGGTGCTATCACAAGATTATCATACCAGGCTAAAACATAAAGACCGTTTTTAAAGCATTCAGCAGAAACTTTCCCTGTCATCAGGGGTGCGCCGGTCAGCTTGTCCATTTTTACATTAAAGGCTTCCTTGGTTTTTCTGTTTTTAACAAGTTCAAATCCCCACAGGTGACCAATACCTCTGACATCCCCGACACATTCATGGCGGTCCGCCAATTTGTAAAGTTCATTTTTCAGATGTTCGCTGCCTTCACGGATAACACCGGATGCGTCTAATTTTTTGTATTCGGCAATGGCAGGGGGAATGGCTGAAAGAGAAAGGGCATGATATGCATAGGTATGACCATGGCAAAACATTTCATTTTCAAAAAAATCAGCAACTTTGTCTGTTGTTGCCGTAATTCCCACCGGCGTATAGGCAGAAGTGCATCCTTTTGCCGTTGTCATAATATCGGGTACAACATTCCAGTGATCCATGGCGAATTTCTTGCCGGTTCTGAACCATCCGGTCATGACTTCATCTGCAATTAACAGCACATCATTTTCATCACATATTTTCCGGATCATGGGGAAATATTCCGGTGGCGGTACGATACGGCCGTTTGTCCCCACCACCGGTTCCACAATGATGGCGGCAATATTTCCGTCTTCCTTGATCATATAGTCAATATATGTTGCACATTGAATCTTGCATTCAGGATAGGTTTGACCAAAGGGACAGCGGTAGCAATAACAATCCGGGGCAAAACAAACCCCTTCTACCGTATATCTGGCCCTCTCGGTAAGAATTCGGCGGGGATCTCCGGTAAATGCCATACCTGCCGATGTCGCACCATGAAAAGAGTGATATCTTGAAATCACTTTATATCTTGGAGCCTGGGATTGCCGGGTCATCACCAGGGCGCCGTCATTTGCCTCTGTGCCGCTGGTAGAAAAAAAGAACTTGTTTAATCCTTCAGGCATCATTGACTGGATGGCTTCCAGAGCATCCATGGCAACTTCTGTAATAAATCCCGGTGCAACATAGGGAAGTTTTTCAGCCTGCTTTACAATGGCTTCGATAATGGCCTTATTTTTATGCCCCAGACTGGAACAGATCAGCATGGAAGAAAAATCAATATAGGGTTTGTCTTTGTAATCATAAAAATAAACCCCTTCGGCATCTTTTATCAAAAGCGGTGACGTCCAGGCACTTTGACGATTCCAGGTGCCGAATGTATGTTGTGCCAGTTGTTTTATTCTATCTTCCGTGTTGCTCATAGATCACCCCCCTAATAATTTTTTTTTTAGATATCGTTTACTTTTTTAAGACGAGCCGTATGTTTTTTAGCCAAAAGTTTCAATGCATTGGATACTTCCGGTAATGGTCTCATTTTTTCAGAAGCTTTGGTGTAATAGTCCAAAGATCGTTGTTCTATTGTTTTTACTATTTCAAGAATTTTTGCCGTGCTGATGTCATTGCCATTCTGTTTTTCGATGCAAAAAGGTGCCCTGACAAAATCACTAACCGGTTCCAAAATCATTTCTGTTACATTTTCTCTTCTTGTTCTCTGGATAATGACGATATTTTTTTGGCATTCTTTGATGAATTGCTCAAACAAAGATTTGAATGGGGTACATTCAGGGTTGCCGACAACATCTGAATAAAACGCCATGTCCTGTGTCTCAATTTCTTCAGAAAAAGTTAATATGCTTCCAAAGCTTGTCAAAGGCATTTTGTATCTCTCCTTATGATAAAAATCTATCGTGCCAAAACGGCACGATAGATAATGTTTTTTATCAATTATTTATTAGAACCATCGCTCAATCACAACTTTGGTATCTGTGAAAAACTGGAAAATTTCCTGCCCATGCCCTTTTACATCGCCAAACATGGAGTTGCCGGCACCGCCAA